>Ga0164292_10001963_pt1 | contig 16793 bp, 21 predicted proteins | sample GEODES117metaG_FD_111486 | JGI IMG/M metagenome (GOLD analysis project Ga0164292, IMG submission 111486) | Eutrophic lake water microbial communities from Lake Mendota, Wisconsin, USA - GEODES117 metaG | ecosystem: Environmental > Aquatic > Freshwater > Lake | place: USA: Lake Mendota...
AAGACGGCAAGCCACAGAAGCTGTACCAATCCATGCTCGACAACGCATTGGGTCTGTGTAGTACCTTGAAGTCATTGAACATCTTGGATGACATTGACTTGGAAGCGGCACGCCGTGCCCTTGAACTATCTCTGACTAACGTGGACATCAAATCCCTGCGTGAGTCACCTGAGATGCGCAATTCCATCGTGACCAAGATGGATGAACTGAAAGATAAATTTTCATTGGACATTTAATATGAAATACCAACAACCACCTGATGACCCCAAGATGCGCGTAGAGATCGACGATCTGTACGAAGCCCTGTTCCAAACCATTTCACAAAGCGGTGGCATGCGTGTTGACGTTGTGATTAACGTACTGCTACGTATGACGTGCGCTATCGCTGTCGAGCATGGCGCAGAGAAAGATACCGTGATGAGTGCGACCGAAGCTTGCTTCGATGCCACACTTGCGGCCAAAGCATTACACGATAAGTACGAATCTGATACCCCCCTGCAATAACCAACTGGAAACATTATGCAAACTACTATGTCATACAACGAAACCGTTGACTTCATCTGTGCTGTAGGCACGGAGGTAACCCCGATCGTGGAAGGCCACATCGGTTCTGGCAAATCATCTTTGATACATGCTATCGGCAAGCGATTCCCCAACCACCGCAAGGTGTACATGGACATGACTGTGATGCACGAAGGCGACTTCCGTGTACCTGCGGTCAACCATGAGAGCAAGACCACCGAGTTCTACTACAACGAATCGTTCGGCTTGGGTGACGACGTGCCTGTGATTCTGATGCTAGATGAGTTCGGCAAGGGGTCACGTTCTGCGCAAGATGCGGCACTGCCACTGCCTGTTGAGAGACGGCAAGGCCACAGGTATCTGCACAAAGAATCTTTTGTGTTCATGACCACCAACCTAGGTGGCGAGGGTGTGGGCGATATGCTCAAGCCCCATCACCGCAATCGTTTGACCTCTGTACGTATGGCCAAGCAGACAGGTGACGAGTGGGTTGAGAACTATGCACGACTGAACAACATTGCACCCGAGGTCATCATGTGGGTAGGTGAGCGCCCTGACGCCTTGCATTCGTACGAGATGTACGACAACCCTGATGACAACCCGTTGATCTATCACCCCAAGGCACAGCGGTCTGCGTTCGTGACACACAGATCATTGGAGCAAGCATCCAAGATCATCAACAAGCGCCACTTGTTTACACCCAATGCGTTGGAGACAGCGTTGATTGGTACGATCGGTGCACCTGCTGCCCTTGATATTCAGTCATGGATTTCTATGGGTGACTCATTGCCCAAGCGTGCTGAGATCATCAGCAACCCCGACACCGCCCGTTTGCCTGACCAAATACCAAGTCGATTGATGCTTGCGTACCAAGCCTTGAACTGGGTGACCGAGGATACGCTTGACTCATGGATGACGTACATGGCTCGTATGCAACGTGAGGTGCAGGCATTGTTCTGTACCAGCATCATCAAGAAAGAAAGCAAGCAGTTTGTATTAGAGAACGATCAGTTCACCAAGTTCGCTATCTCTAAGCAATACTTGTTTGCGTGAGGCCACCATGCAACTAACACCATCCCAACGCCTTGAGCGTGCTCACGTATCTCTGCTACGTGACAAAGAATATACGTGGTTGGTAGGCATCATCCCTATGGGCAAGAACGAAGTAGTGGATGACCCTAGTATCACAGCACGTACCGATTGCCTCAATACTGAATATGGTATGCAGTTCATTGAGAAGCTAACCGATGCTGAACTTATGGGGCTTGTGCTTCACGAGAAGATGCACTGCGCATTCAAACACCTGCGTACTTGGTCGTACCTACATGACGAAGATCATGAGCTTGCGAACATGGCGTGTGACTACGTCATCAACTTACCCATCCAAGATAGATACTACAAAGATCAGTTTGTAAAACTACCTGACGGTGGGTGTGTCGATGAGAAGTACCGTGACATGGATGCAGGCGAGGTGTTCAAGCTACTCAAGCAAGACAGCAAGCAAGGCAAGAAGCCCAAGGGCTTTGACCAACACGATTGGGACGGAGCCGCCAAGCTGACCGACGAGCAGGCTGACGAGTTGAGCAAGGCAGTTGACCAAGCGTTACGACAAGGCAACATCTTTGCAAGCAAGGCAGGTGCGAACGTTGACCGCAACATACTTGAGATGCTCAAGCCCAAGGTGGATTGGCGTGAGGCACTGCGTGACTTCATTACCAACTGCAAACCCGGTGATGACTACACATCGTACAGACGCATCGACCGCAGGTTCATGAGCCAAAATGTCATGGCGCCTACATCGTACAGCGACAGCGTGTTTCGTATTGCCCTTGGTGCAGATACATCAGGCTCGATTGATAACAAGGTGTTGGCTACGTTCCTTGCAGAAGTACAGGGCGTATGTGATTCGGTTAAACCCGAACTTGTCGACTTGATGTATTGGGGGCACAATGTAGCTGCACACGAAATCTACGAAACCGATTCGATCAGTACACTGCATCAAAGCACACGACCCAAGGGTGGGGGTGGTACAGAGCCGAGTTGCGTCACACGCTATATGCGTGAGCAGCGCATTGTGCCGGACTGTATTGTCATGCTGACGGATGGTGATGTATTTGGTGACTGGGGCGGTGACTGGCCAGCTCCTGTGCTTTGGTGCATCAACAATAAACACATAGTCGCACCGCATGGAGTCACGGTGCACATTTAAGGAAGTAATGGAACGGAACCCAAAATGTATGTACCGGATTATAAAGATGCCCACAACAGGGCGTTGGAAGATCACGGTATTTCAGGGCGCAGTAGCTAAGATGAATGCGTCCTATACACATGAAGCGTTACCCGAGTGGATACGCAAAGACATTGCATTGCTAAGCATGGTGCACAACATGGATGACATACCTTCCATCGGGCACCGTGTAGGCGATGCGTATTGGTTAACACCAAAGGATAAAGATGAAAGCTGTACTGGAATTTAATTACCCCGAGGATGAACGCAAACTTCTGTATGCGGTCAAGGGTAAGGATATGTACGTAGCCCTCGTGAGTATCAGGGTACTTGTAGCAAAGCAGTTAACACACAAAGCGGATATGGCTGACACACTGGAGGGCGTGCGTAATGCCGTTGATGATATTTTTTATGACTTAGGAGAATGATATGCAAAAAGAATACGACGCCATCATGACCAACATGGTGAAGCTATTGGAAGTGCAACAGAAGCGCGAACTCGTGGCAGTTGACATGATCGCAGCAGCCATAGCCGCAGAGCGTGAGGCGATTGCCCAAATGGTGGAGCCGTGGCTCTTGCCCGAGTACGTGGAGAAAATCCGAGCAAGGGGACAAGCATGAGTTACATTATTGCATCATTGCCGCCCATCAAATGTTTTGTTCGTAAAGAGTTTCTTTACAACTTTCAAAAGGGTCATGGTGAATTGGAGCCTGCGGTTTGGGTTAGTCTAAAAGCTTTGCGCGGTCAAGTGTTTCGCATTGAATCTTTGCTCCCAGCCTATGGTGCGTTGTACGACAAGCTACCCATACACGCTTACGTATGGCAAACAGAGCACGGTGATTTGCCAGTCGATACTCTTCAGCTTTGGGACTGCATGGGCTATCGCTTTACAATTATTGAAAAGATTGGTTTGCGTAACCTTGGGGTGAAGTTCTTGGGTAAAGACAGAGAGTGGCACTTTGGTCGCTATATGTTTACTGTGGACTTCTGTGCTGAAGGTATGGACTTGGACACTGGGTTTACTGAGCAAGCCGAGGAGCATAAGTCTTTTAATTGGATTGCCCTTGATAACGGGCAGTTTGCTTGTCAGCCAAACAATCGATGCTTGTGGTACGACCAAAGCCTGATCCCTGCTGAGACAAAGTTCCCCGACTTTCAAGCGGCAAAGACTTTGTGGACAGTAGACGGCACCCGAAAATGGTCGGCTGGGCAAGATTGGTTTTACGATATTACGGAGAAAAACACATGAACGACGATGATGACATTCAAGACTACGTAAACCCAAACAAACAACGCAACGACGTGCTTGAAGAAGTAGCACGTGAGATTGAGAAGATGAAAGCCTTTGAGAAGGACACTATGGCAAGCTTCGCGGCATACATCAGGGGGATGAAACGATGAAAGGACAAGGACAAAGAAGCTATGTTGCTGAGAACCTACTTGGTTATACGGCTACAAGAGATTTCAACAGGTTTCGTTCAAGCCGAAAGAAGTTGTGTTGGAAATGCCAAAAAGACAAACCTCAGTACGGCGGTTCTGCCCAAACACTAGATGGTTTTGGCGGCATGGTGCACAAGTTTGTTTGTAGAGATTGTTTAGATGCCAAAGAAAAAGAAAGGAGTGCCAAAGCATGCCAAGACCTAAGCCCCCCGAACCCATAACATTTAGAAACATCCGTATGTCTGACAGGCAGTGGATTATTTTTAACGAACTTGGTGGTGCTGAATGGTTACGTGGGTTTCTTGAAAAGAAAGCACCAATGCCCAAGCAGTACTACGACAAACTTTTACAGGAAGAACAAAATGATCGAACCCGCAAAACAAATGGAACTATTCCCCACTGCTGATGATATGCAGGTGGGCGGTGACCATTACATGGACAAGGCCATACAACCTTGGGACTACATCATTGCCAACAACCTTGGATACCTTGAAGGCAACATCGTGAAGTACATCTCACGTTGGAAAGATAAGGGCGGGGCGGATGACTTGCGTAAAGCACAGCATTACTTGGCTAAACTGATTGAGGTGTCAGATGGCACAAACACCTGAAGTCAAAGTCAAAGCCCGTGTGCGTGCCATCCTTGATGCACTGGGTATCTACTACTTCATGCCCCCTGCCAACGGATACGGCAGGCAAGGCATCCCCGACATCATCTGCTGCATGGCTGGCAGGTTCGTAGCCATCGAGTGCAAGGCAGGCAAGGGTCAACTGACCGAACTACAAAAGCGTGAGTTAGACAAGATTATGAACGCCGATGGCCTGACCTATGTTGCAAGAGAAGATAACTTAGTGGAACTCAAAGCCATGCTTCAAGAAGAGATAGCACCTACACACAAACGTGTGGTCATCAAACGAATACCTGCGCCCCCCGGCACGGTATACAAATCAGCAAGTGAGATCATTGCCGAAGAAGGTCTTGACGTACTGCACAGAAGGCCAACATGAATCTAATAACAATCGACTTTGAGACTTACTACGATCAGAAGTATAGCCTGACCAAGATCAGCACCGAAGAGTACGTGCGTCACGACAGGTACGAAACCATTGGCTTTGCGTACAAGATAAATGATGAGCGCTGTGTGTGGGTGACGGGCACCAACGAGCACATCCAAAAGGTACTGGACACTTTGCCGTGGGATGACTCGCTTGTGTTGGCGCACAACACCATGTTTGATGGTGCGATTCTGTCGTGGCGATACGGCATCAAACCCAAGGGCTGGCTAGACACCATGAGCATGGGGCGTGCCCTGCATGGTGTGGATCAAAGCGTGTCCCTTGCATCGATGGCTGTGCGCTATGCTGTGGGTGAGAAAGGCACAGAAGTTATGAACGCTGTGGGTGTAGGGCGTGAGTTCTTTAGCCCCGATGCCCTTGCCAAGTATGGCGCGTACTGCCGTAATGATGTGGAGTTAACGTACAACATCTTTCAGCACATGATGCTCTCAGGTTTCCCCAAGGGTGAACTTAAGCTGATTGATCTGACGTTGAGTATGTTCATCCACCCCGTGCTGAAGCTTGATACCGAAGCCCTGAAAGCGCACCTTGCCGATACGGTGGCTCAGAAGAAAGCCCATCTGGTCAGTGCACTGCAAGCCGTGGGCAAGCAAGACCTTGCGGTCAAACACATCCTTGGTGACGAGGAAACGCAGGCAGAGGTACGCAAAACCCTGATGAGTAATGTGCAGTTTGCCGCCATGCTCAAGGGCTTGGATGTAGAAGCCCCCACCAAGATCAGCCCCACCACGGGCAAACCCACCCTAGCCTTGGCCAAGAATGACGAGGCGTTCAAAGAGTTGCTTGAGCACGAAGACCCACGGGTGCAAGCCCTGTGTGCGGCACGCATTGGCACCAAGTCAACGCTTGAGGAAACCCGTACGCAACGGTTCATGGACATCAGCAAGCGGGGGGCGTTCCCTGTACCCCTTAGATACTATGCTGCCCACACCGGAAGGTGGGGCGGTACTGACTCAGTTAACTTGCAGAATCTGCCAAGCCGTGGGGCTAACGCAGGCAAGCTAAAGAAGGCGATCCTCGCACCCGAGGGTTATGTGTTTATTGATGCTGACTCATCCTCAATTGAAGCCCGTACGTTGGCTTGGGAGTCAGGTCAGGATGACTTAGTGAAGGCGTTTGCAAATGGCGAAGATGTATACAAGATTATGGCTGCGGCTATCTATGGCACGACAGTTGACAAAGTTACAGATGGTGGCAGGTTTGTCGGGAAAACAACGATCCTTGGTGCGGGGTATGGCATGGGCGCGGCCAAGTTTAAAGCTCAACTCAAAACGTTCGGACTGGACATTGACGAGGGTGAATCAAAACGGGTCATCGAAACTTATCGCAACACATACCCCATGATCCCACTGCTGTGGCGTGAGGCGCAAGAAGCCATCAAGTGCATGATGCGTGGCATGACCATGAAGCTGGGTAAAGATAACCTGCTCACTGTGAACGAGAAAGGTATCCTCCTCCCGAACGGGCTACACATCTACTACAACGGGCTGGCAGAAGTCATTGAGAATGACAAGCGGCAGTTTACATATCAAACCCGCAACGGCCCTAATAAAATATATGGTGGAAAAGTTGTTGAAAACTTCACACAAGCCATTGCGCGGTGTATCATTGGCGATCAAATGCTAAAAATTGCTAAGCGATACAAGGTCGTGCTTACCGTGCACGATGCTATTGGTATTGTCGCTAGGCAAGAAGAAGCCGATGAAGCACGTGCTTATGTGGAGTCCTGCATGCGTTGGGTTCCATCATGGGCTGAAGGTTTACCAGTCAACTGCGAAAGCGGTATGGGATTGAGTTACGGAGATTGTTGATGACGAAGATTCCTGCATGGTCATTCAGTAGCCTGAAGACATTTACCACATGCCCCAAGAAGTTCTACCATACCAAGGTACTCAAGGACATCAAGGAACCCGAGGGTGAGCAAGCCCTCTATGGCAAGTTGGTACACGAGGTTGCTGAGTTGTACATACGGGATGGCAAGGAGATACCTGAAAAGTTTGCCTTCATCAAGCCTGCGCTCGATAGCCTGCTCAAGATACAGGGCGAGAAGTTCTGTGAATTAAAGATGGCGCTGACTGAGAAGCTGGAGCCATGTGACTTCTTTGACCCTGACTGTTGGTTCCGTGGTGTAGCTGACTTGCTCATCATTGACCGCGAGAAGGGTGAAGCCCGTGTAATTGACTACAAGCTAGGCAAATCCCGCTACGCTGACCTAGGGCAGTTGGAACTCATGGCACTTGCGGTGTTCAAGATGTTCCCAGAAGTCAAGAAGGTCAAGGGCGGCTTGCTGTTCTTAGCCGAGGATAAGTTTGTACCAACTATGTTTGAGGTAGAACAACAGCACAGGTACTGGGGCAACTGGATGCCCAAAGTCATGATGTTGGAAGGTGCCTACAGCGCAGATATTTGGAATGCAAAACCCAACGGTTTGTGTAAAAATTACTGCTGGGTGTCATCCTGCGCCCACTGTGGAAGGAAATGATATGCCCTATGTAACCAAAGCCAGACCCTACAAGAAAGAATACCAACAGCAGTTGGACAGAAATGAATTACCTACAAGACGCAAACGTGAACAAGCCCGTGACCTATACGATAAAGAAGGCATTGACCGTAAGGGAAAAGATATTGACCACAAGCGCCCTCTATCTAAAGGTGGAAGCACGGCCAAGAGCAACCTGCAACTCAAAGCACCAAGCGCCAATCGTTCGTTCAGTCGCAACAGCGACCACACCGTGAAGGTAAACAAACCTAAGAAAAAATAATAATACGTGCCACGTCAGGTGTGAGTGGTGGCACGGGGGGCTTTTTAAAGTTGAACCCTCAAACCGCATCAGTCAGAGTTTTTACTATTCCGTTTAGATGATCTGACCGATTGACACCCGTAAGGTGTCACCTAGCGATCGAAAGTGGATGTCACTTTCGGTCTGTTTTGCATTGGAGAATGTATGGAAATCATTGACGGAAAAGCATTAAAACTTAAATTAAAGAACCCGTACAGGGTCTTGAACGTAATACCCAAGAGCGCATTGCTTGAAGAAGGCCCCATCAGTACAGTGATGGTGCACTGGGGTTTGGAAGAAGCGCAGGTATTAAAGAACCTGAAGGTTAAGAACGTACCATCCCCCATCGTTGCCAAGTATGGTTGGCCGGGCATCTACCAACCGTTTACACACCAGAAACAAACAGCCGCGTTTCTTACCCTGCACAGGCGTGCCTTCTGCTTTTCAGAGCCGGGCACAGGTAAGACACTATCAATCACATGGGCGTGTGATTACTTGATGAACACCAAGCACATCAAGCGGGTGCTCATTATCTGCCCCCTATCAATCATGCAATCAGCGTGGCAGAACGATATTTTTAAAGGTGCGATGCACCGCAAGGTTGGCATTGCCTATGGCTCAAAAGAAAAGCGGCAGCAAGTAATTAATTCAGATGCAGAGTTTGTCATCATCAACTACGACGGTGTACCCATTGTGGAAGACGACATCATCAAGGCTAACTTTGACATGGTGGTGATCGATGAGGCGAACGCTTACAAGACTGCAACCACCACCCGCTGGCGCACCCTGAACCGGATCGTCAAGCCCAACATGTGGCTATGGATGTTGACAGGAACCCCTGCCTCTCAGTCGCCCCTTGATGCGTATGGTCTGGCTAAGCTAGTTAACCCATCGGCTACACCCCGTAGCTTCTCTATGTACCGCGATCAGGTGATGAACAAGATCACTCAGTTCAAGTGGGCACCCAAACGGGAAGCAGAGCAGGTGGTCAGCACACTGCTTCAGCCTGCAATCAGGTTCACCAAAGAGCAATGCCTTGACCTGCCAGACTTGCTGTACGCAGAGCGTGAGGTTCCCATGACCCCACAGCAGATACGCTACTACGAGAAGCTACGCAAGGTGATGGCTATGCAGGCGGCAGGGGAGGAAGTCACGGCAATCAATGCCGCCGCTAAGCTAAATAAGTTGCTACAGATTTCCTGTGGTGCGGTGTATTCCGATAGTGGTGAGATCGTGACCTTTGACTCTAGCAGTCGCACGGCAGTGCTCAAGGAAGTCATTGACGAATCCAGCCATAAGGTATTGGTGTTTGCCCCATACCGCCATGCCATTGAGATTCTGTTTGAAGAATTGCGTAGGGATGGCTACACAGTGGATGTGATACACGGGGGTGTACCCGCTGGCAGGCGCACAGAGATATTCCGCAAGTTCCAAGATGAGCCAGACCCACGGGTGCTTGTCATACAACCCCAAGCTGCATCACACGGTGTCACCTTGCACGCAGCAAACACGATTGTATGGTGGGCGCCCATCACATCATACGAGACATACGCGCAAGCCAATGCACGTATCCACAGGGCAGGGCAAGTAAACAAATGTTTGGTTGTCAAACTCCAAGGAAGTCCAGTAGAGGCCAAGCTGTACAAAGCTTTAGAAACAAAAGAGTTAGCACAGTTCAATTTGATGGAACTTTATAAAGATGAATTCGACTTAAACAAATAAATTTATGGAGGTACTTGACAAAGTAAAGATAGGATGTATCATTAACCAAAAACGAAACGGAAAGCAACATGGATATAACAGCAGATAAATTAGTACGCGTATACATTAAGATGCGCGATGCTCGTGCCGCCCTCAAAGCAAAGTACGAAGCAGAAGACCTTGCAATCAAAGAGCAAATGGGTTTGGTCGAATCAAACTTGCTTGAGACTTGCAAAGCAACGGGAGCCGAGAGTATCAAGACGGCCCACGGCACAGCGATACGTACAGTGCAAACACGCTACTGGACAGGCGACTGGGCTGCAATGCACAAATTCATCCGTGACCATGACGCACTTGACTTAGTTGAGAGGCGCATATCGCAGTTGAATATGAAAGAGTTCCTACGGGAAAATCCTGATGTACTTCCAACGGGATTAAACGTGGATCACAAATATACTGTAACTGTCAGGAGAAGCTAAATTGGAAACTGCCCTTACGTTGGCGCAGGTGGCGAAGCTTTTGCAAGTCGCACCGTCAACTGTTCACGCGCTCATCAAGGAAGAGAAGCCTGAGAAGCGTATACCCTTTATCCGCGTTGGTAAAAACTATCGATTCTTCGCTAGTGACCTTGCCAAATTTTTTAACATTGACTTAGAAATCATTAACACTTTCATCAAAAAGGAAACACCAAATGTCTGACCTCGCACTATTCTCCCAAGGTGGTAACACCCTCCCAGCCCACTTGCGTAACCTTGAACTGGACGCAACAACCAAGGCCCTGATGGGTGGCGGTGGTACAGGCAAACGCATCTCCATTCGTGGTGGTGTGTTCCGCATGATTGTTGGCGGTAAAGAAGTTGCACAGAATGACGAACGCGCCATGAACGTGGTGGTCGTGCGCTCTGCTGAGAAAACATCCCGCAGTTACTATGCAGGTACTTACGTGGAAGGCCAGAACTCTGCGCCCTCTTGCTCATCTAACGATGGCGTAACACCTGACAAGGGTGTGAAGGAACCACAAAGCACAAGTTGCCAGAACTGCCAACAGAACATCAAAGGTTCTGGTCAGGGTGATAGCCGTGCTTGCCGTTTCAACCAACGCATTGCGGTGGCTTTGGAAAACAATCTGGCAGGTGATGTGTATCAGTTGTCGTTACCCGGTCAGTCGATCTTTGGCACAGGCGATAACGGTAAGATGCCATTGCAGCAATACGCCAAGTTCTTGGGTGGTCATGGTATCCCCGTGACAGCCGTTGTGACTGAGATGCGTTTTGATACATCAAGCGCAACACCTAAGTTGACCTTCCGCGCTGTGCGCCCTCTGTCTGTGGAAGAGTTGGCCGAGAGCAAAGCGCAAGGTGATTCAGCCGATGCGTTGGCCGCTGTAACACAAACTGTTCAGCAGGTGGATGGTGATGCACCGAAGGCTTCTCCTTTCATTGAACCTGCCGCCAAGCCCGCCGCTAAAGCCGAAGCTGTTGACGAACCCGTCAAACGTGCCGTGAAGAAAACGGAATCCAAAGACGTAGCTTCTGTGCTTGACGCATGGGCAGACGACAGCGACGAGTAAACCAATCGGGGGGAAACCCGTGCAAAGGTTCTTCGGGGCTTGCAGACGAGCGGGCGGTACCCCCACCCAACGAAAGACAGCGATGATTGGTTACACATTAGCCACCGTGCTAAGAAACAAACAAGCTGATGGAAAGTTGTCCGGTGTAAAAATCGGCAGGGCTTGCATCAAGAAAAACATATCGGTGAAGAAGGTTGCCGAGATTGCAGGGGTTACGAAGATAACCGTTTATGCGTGGTTCGCGGGTGAGTATTCACCACGCCCTGAAACCGCCAAGAAAATCCAAAACTATATTGACCGCCATTAAACCGAATCACCCCTATGACATTGACCGAATTTTTAAATGCGGTGTTGCCGGATACTGGCAAATACTGCGCGGTCGGCATCAAGCAGGAGAAGTTACGTACACGGTTTGCATCTGACATCCCCTCTCTCATCACGGAAATACAAGACATCTACAGTGCTGACGCTGACACGTACTATGCGATGTTTTCGTTTGACCCCGAGATTGTTCCACCCCGTAGGCTAGCTGCCAACGCATACAGAGCCAAAGCATTTTGGCTTGATCTAGACTGTGGCCCCACCAAAGATTACGCATCACGTGATCTGGCAATGGCGGCACTGGGACAGTTCTGCGCTGACTTGAATTTGCCACAACCCATCTGCATCAACTCTGGTAACGGGGTGCATGTGTATTGGGTATTGCCTGAGAGTATTGATAAGAACACATGGCTACCTGTAGCCAAGCGTTTAAAAGATGTATGCGTTGAACGTGGGCTTCGTGCTGACCCTTCTTGCACAACTGACATGGCGCGTATCCTTCGCGTGCCAGAAACCCACAACTTTAAAAACCCTGACAACCCACTTCCAGTGGAGTACATGGGTGGTGATGGCAAGGTTGATTTGTTTGAGTTCGCCGCCGCCCTAGGTGCGCCCGAGCCAAGCCAGTCTACTGACGCGTTGCCCTTTGAAGTGCCTGACTACATAAAAAATGCTGGCCCCGATGCGACTAGCAAAGCCCTGATGGGGCAGAACAATTCGTATCGCTTTGAAAAGATTATTGCTTTGAAGGTTGAGGGGTGTGCCCAACTCAATCACATCATGGAGCACCAGAAGCAGGTGCCAGAACCTTTATGGCGTGGTGGCCTATCCATTGCACAGCTTTGCGTAGATCGTGATACCGCCATCCATGAGATGTCGAATCAGCATGAAGGCTACAACCGTTACGACACCGACAAAAAGGCAAGCGAAACCAAAGGCCCCTATACCTGCGCAACGTTTGACGATCTTAGACCCGGTGGCTGCAAAGACTGTAAGCACAAGGGCAAGTTTGGCTCGCCTATTGTGTTGGGTAAAGAGATCATTGAAGCAACAGAAGCAGACAACATCATTACAACGGTGGACTCTAGCTCTAAAGATGTGCGGGTGTATAACATACCCGCATACCCTTTTCCTTTCTTTCGTGGCAAGCATGGCGGCATCTACCGCCGAGGCGACCCCAACAAAACCGAGGAAGAGGGTAACGATAAGTTGGTCTATGAGAATGACTTCTATGTGGTCAAGCGTATGCACGACCCTGTGGCAGGTGAGGTTCTCTGGATGCGCTTGCACCTGCCGAGAGACGGCGTGCGTGAGTTCTCTGTGCCGTTGGTTAGCGTGCTGTCGAAAGACCGCTTTCGTGATGCCATCGCAACGCAGGGTATGGCGGTACTAGGTAAGACCGTCGATGAGTTAATGTTTTATGTTTCCCGCTGGGTAAAGGAATTACAAATTATGGGACAAGCCGAAAAAGTACGTAGCCAATTTGGATGGACAGAAGAGAAGACGTTCATCCTTGGCGACCGTGAGATCACAAAGACTGGGGTTAAATACAGCCCCCCTGCAAGTTCAATCTTGCATGCCTGTTCATTGCTGACGAAGAAGGGTGAACTGGACGAGTGGAAGTCAGTCATTAACTTCTATAACAACAACGGTATGGAAGCTCAAGCCTTTGCGTTCATGCTAGGGTTTGGCAGTGTGCTGATGCCGTTCACTCAGGTGCGCGGGGGTATCGTTAACTTGATGAGTCCGGGTTCTGGCACGGGTAAATCAACTGTGCAGATGGCCATCAACAGTATCTGGGGGCAACCGTTCGACCTACTGCTACAGAACGACGATACATACAACGCCAAGATTCACCGCTTCGGTGTGCTGAACAACTTACCTGCAACGATTGACGAGATCACCAACATGCGCGATGAAATGGTGTCGCAGTTGGCGTACGCTATTACTCAAGGTCGTGGCAAGAACCGCATGGAATCTCAGACCAACGCTGAGCGCATGAACAATACCTTCTGGCGCTTGCTTGCGATCACTTCTTCCAACAGTAGTTTGTACGATAAGTTGTTTTCCTTGAAGGAGTTTCCCGAAGGCGAGATGATGCGTATCATTGAGTTGAAGATCAGCCGCGATGAGAAGCACTCGAAAGAGTATACCGATGCACTGTTCGGCAAGCTGTTCACGAACTATGGGCACGCCGGTGAAGCTTTCCTGAAGTACGTGGTCAACAACCTACCTGAAGTTTTGGAAACCCTGCGTGATGTTCAGTTGCGTTTGGATACAGCGGCAGGCTTGGGTCAGCGTGAACGCTTCTGGTCATCGATTGGTGCACTGGGTATCACGGGTGGCTTGATCGCCAACCAACTGGGGCTGATTGACTATGACGTTAAGCGCATCTTTAACTGGCTTGTGACCCTGCTCAAGAACAACAAGGGTGACATCAAGGCGGCTCCGACAGACGGCGCTACAGCAGTGGGTTCTTTTGTCATGGCCAACATCAACAACATCTTGTTGGTTAGGGATAACCCTGCTGAGAATGGCTTGCCTAATGCACCTGTCAGGGAGCCAAGGGGTGAGTTGCTGATCCGGTACGAGCTTGATACCAAGCGCCTGTTCATTGTGCAAAAGAAGTTTAAAGAATGGTGCGCCAAGAATCAGGTCAGCTATCACGACACAGTCAACGCCCTGCGTAATACGGGTGTAAGCGTGGAATCTGTAAAGAAGCGTATGGCAAAAGGTACGTTGATGGCAGCACCTCCAGTTAATGCGTTGTTGATTGATGACACCATGAGCCATGTATTTGATGCGGAAGCAATACTGGCCATGCCGATTGAAGACGGTGAAGATAGAAAAGCCGCTTGAAATTGAAGGGGTACAGGTACAGGTTGAATGGCAAAAGTTTCGTATAGGAACTTCATTCTTCCTGCCCTGTATCGATCATGATCGTATGACCGTAGGCATAGTCAAGCGTGCTACAAGCCGAGGCTTTAGAGTCAAGATCATTGCCCGTGTAGAAAATGGCATGTGGGGTATTCGGGTTTGGCGAATTGCATGATAGGATAAGCTGCACCCTAAAAAGTGCAGTTGCTTTTCTCCTCTTTACCCCCGGCTCATCACCGGGGGTTTTTTACTTTTTCAAATCCCGCACTTGTTTATCTAGCGCCCGAATGTAATCCAACGATTCATTTTCCTGTTTAATAATATCGGTGATTGCTTCGCGGCGTTCTTTGCCCGTCATACCCAACTGCTCGTTAGACATAGTTTCTAACTGCAAACGAAGTTTACGGGTTGTACTTAACTGCTTCAGCGAACTGTTCAAGATAGGTGCAACTGCAAGCAACGCTTCGTTCTTCTCCATGTAATCCAGTGCTTTCTCAGGCGAAGTTTCACGCAGGCTCTTGAACGTAGCATCTGCCTGACCGACCTTTTCCTGCAAGTCATAGAATTCGTTTTTCGCACGGCCACCCGCAGTGTTGTATATGAACAAACTTGCGAAGGGCATCTGATACAGGGGGCGGTCAGGACGGCTGGGGTTAATCAACGCGTCAGTCACCAGCAATGTGGATGAACCCGCAATACCAAACAACCCACGCAGTAAGTTATCTACCTTGATGGGTGATACTTCCAGACTCTTAGTGCCTGCCGCATCTGCCAGCGTGCGTGAGAAATCACCAATTGACTTGGCCAACTCAGATGTACTTGGTGTGAACCGTTGTGAAGGGTCAAGCTTCTGCATAGCAGGCGATTCCAACTCACGTTGCAAGAAGAACGAATAGTTGGTCATGTTCTCAAGGATAGGCTTGATCTGCGCAGGTGTGGCATTGGGTGTGCCGTATGCAGAGAAGCCGCCTTTGACAATCGTGCCAAGCAGGTTGAGGATGCTTTGCTCTTCGTCTGTGCCGTAGCGACGGTAGTAGTTAACCAATCGTTCTGGAATTGACTTGAACAAGAAACCAATTTCTTTTGGCAACGGAATCTTCTTGTCTGTGTGTGGGATCAAGAAGTTGTTGTCACGCACCTCATCGGTTGCGTTTTTATAACCCTCATCATCACCAAACGCCAGTGTGTACATGAAGCCCAGTGCGGTCAACTTCATAGCCATCTTATAGAACTGCTTACGCGCTTCCATACGCTCAGAACCAGAGGCGGCATCCAAACCACTTGCAGTGCGGTACGTCACATCCATACCTTGTGCGTATGCGTTCATGAACGGCACCACACGGCTGAGCGTGCGGATAGTGGGGTCAGAACCACGGCGGCTGAAGTTAATCAACTCACGGGCACGAAGCTGTGCAAGGTCTTTGTCACCACCTGTGATGTTGCCATCACCATCCCGTTTACCGCCTGTTTCCATTAGGGTAGATTCAAACACAGCCAATCGTGCGGCAAGGTCAGATGCTTTGGTTATCTTTTCAAGTACGTGATACACATTACCTGACCAACCACGCTTCTCTGCGCCAGCCGCAATCTTAATGTCTTGTGCAGGGTTGATGATGTTGACATCGTAGTCACCAATAATGCCAAGCTGCTCCATCATACGCACCAAAGGCATCTTCTTGCTAACACCCAAAGCTTGCAAGGCATCAGATGTCAACAAACGTGGGAAGTTGTAAAGCGTACGCATACCGGTAACCAAGGGGCGTTCGACCCCTGAGTTAAACATGGAACGTTGGGCGTCTTCAATCACCTGCTTAATAGAGAAGGCGGGGAAGGCAGTCACACCAACACGTACCCAACGTGCCGCAGGTACAAGTGAGCTAACCATCCAACCCGTCAGTTCAGGCGCGGCTTGGAAGGCTTCATAGTCAGCGGCGCTTTCTACTTCAAACTCAACAGGCTTACCTTCACGGTACACTTTGACCGTAAGGTTCTTATTGCCCGGCACTTCCTTGGGTTTAAGTTCTTTTGCAAACCCGCCCAGCGCCATCGTATCAAGCACGTTGTAAGAAGCGTTGTTGTGTGCAGCTTCCGTAATCATCCAACCCAAGCGGCTGGTGTAGGAATCAAACACGTTCTTAATGGGGCGCTCAAACGAACCTTCCATGCCGGGCAAGTTGCGCAGCGTGGAGATGCCGTAAGTGCCACGACCTTTGACGGGCGATTCTGTTTCTACAAACACACGATCAAACGGTACGTAAGCGGCGTTGTCTTTCCAAA
>Ga0164292_10001966_pt1 | contig 16774 bp, 21 predicted proteins | sample GEODES117metaG_FD_111486 | JGI IMG/M metagenome (GOLD analysis project Ga0164292, IMG submission 111486) | Eutrophic lake water microbial communities from Lake Mendota, Wisconsin, USA - GEODES117 metaG | ecosystem: Environmental > Aquatic > Freshwater > Lake | place: USA: Lake Mendota...
CAACGTGTACGGGCGCAGCGCGGTCGCGCATGGGGGATCGCTCGAGGGCGACGCGCTGGTGCCAGACGGAGAGTACGCGGCGAGCACGATTGGCCGTGAACGCGTGTTCGAGAGTGTTGCGCGTCGCACGGGCTCGCCGCTGCTGCTCTATCGGCTCTTCTACGCGTGCGACCTGCGCTACGGCGTGGTCACCGAAATCGCGCGACGCGTGCTCGCAGGCGAACCCGTAGACGTGACCACCGGGTGGGTGAACGTGATCTGGCAGGGCGACGCCAATCGCCTGGCCCTGCGCGGTCTGCTCGTGGCCAACAATCCGGCGCTGGCGCTCAACGTGACCGGCCCCATGGTGCGCGTCCGGGAGGTGGCCGAACGCATCGGCGCGCACGCCGGTGTGTCGCCGCAGTTCATCGGCGAAGAGCAGAGCGACGCACTCATCGGCAACGTGGACCGCTTGGCCGAGTATCTGCCGTACACCGCGCTGCCGCTTGAGACCCTGTGTGCCTGGGCGGTGTCGTGGATCCGGCAGGGCGGCCGTCTGCTGAGCAAGCCCACCAAGTTCGAGGTACGCGATGGACGCTTCTGAGCTGCTCGCGTTCAACGTGCGCGCGCATCTGCGGGCGGGGCACGTGATCCCGGCGCATCCGCTGGCGCTCACGCCCATGCGCGATATGGACGAGCGGCACCAGCGCGCGCTCACGCGCTACTATGTCGCGGCGGGCGCGGGTGGCATGGCCGTGGGTGTACACACCACCGGCTTCCCCATTCACGACGCGAAGATCGGGCTGTATCGGCCAGTGCTCGAACTCGCCGCCGAAACGGCGAGCGCGTCACTCGCCTCAGCCCCGCGCCCCTTCGTGCGCGTGGCCGGCCTCATCGGCGACACCGCACAGGCGTTGCGCGAAGCGCAGATCGCCCTGGCCCTTGGCTATCACTGCGGGCTGCTGTCGCTGGGCGCGTGGCGTGATGCCACCGACGAGGCGATCCTTGCGCATTGCCGGCGCGTAGCCGAAGCGATTCCGCTGTTCGGCTTCTATCTGCAACCGGCGGTTGGTGGGCGGCGCCTCGGCTATCGCTTCTGGCGCGAGTTTGCGGAGATCGCGAACGTGGTGGCCATCAAGGTGGCGCCGTTCGATCGCTACGCCACACTCGATGTGGTGCGTGCGCTCGCCGATGCGGGGCGCGACGACATCGCGCTGTATACCGGCAACGACGATGCGATCGTCGCCGATCTCCTCACGGACATTCCCGTGTCGAGCGGTGGCCGCGCCTACACGCGACACTTCGTGGGCGGTCTGTTGGGCCAGTGGGCGGTGTGGACGCACACGGCTGTGCGGATGCTCGAGGAGATCAAGGCCTGGCGCATGAGCGGCGACGCCAACATGCCGCGCGAGTGGCTCACGCGTGGTGCAGCCCTCACCATGGCCAACGCCGTGATCTTCGACGCGGCGAACAACTACACCGGCTGTCTCCCCGGTATCCTCGAGATCCTGCGCCTGCAGGGACTCGTACGTGGCAGGTGGACCTTCGACACGCACGAGCAGTTGTCACCGGGGCAAGGCGAGATGCTGGCGCGGCTATCGGTGCTATATCCGGAGCTCACCGATGATGCGTTCGTCGCCGAAAATCGGGACAGCTGGCTGAGCTAAGGAAGAGCTCGTCGGAGTTCACGGAGCAACGGAGACACGGAGGAAACTCCATGCTGTTCTCCGCGCCCTCTGCGCCTCCGTGGGCTCCCCCGAGCTGTTCAACCCGCTTGCGGCAGCAACCGTGCGTGCCAACTGGAGCGGGCCGGCTTCTCGAACTCGCGATGCCACGCGCCAACGGTCGTGATGGTGGAGTCGAACACCAGCGTGTCCGCACCCACCGAACCCGCAGCGGCCGCGGCACGGAACGCCGGGCGATCAGCCACGGACACCGCACCACCCGCATCACGCCAGTACACCGCACCATTCCCCACCAGCGACGTGCCAAGCTGCGACTCGAGCGCACGCAGCGCATGGAACAGCGCGTCGATGGAGCACCCCGACGCGTTGCTCGCCGCCTCGTCCACCCCCACGGCGAGGAAGCGATCGTCGCGCCAATCGCGCGCGCAGACGAGCGGCATGCCGTGCGCACGCCACTGCGTGAGATGTTGGTCGACCTCACGCAGTAAAACGTCAGCGGCAGCCCCGACTACCGGAGCCGCCGCCGAAAAGACCCACACGCGCGCCTCGTCGGGCAGCGCAGCAAACGATACGAGCGGCATGCCCAATCTTACGGGTTCTTTGCAGCCCCCGGTAGCTGCAGCATGGGCATGGCCCCACCGGTGACCTGCGGCATCTGCCCGTTCCACCGCTTCGCCATCTCGTACTGCACGAGCGTGTTCGTGATGCTGCGCGACAGCAGGTCGTTGGCCTTGGCCTGCGCCTCGGCCTCGGTGAGAATCGCCTTCGCACGACCCGCCGCCTTGATGCTGTCACCCTGCGCCTGGAACGTGTTCTTCTGCAGCTCGTTCTGCGCGGTCAGCGCCTGCTGCTGCATGACGTTCTTCAGCGAGATGGCGTCCATCACGGCCTTCGGCGCGCGGAACTCGTTGAGCGTGAACTGCCGCACCGAGATGCCGTAGGGATCGAGGCGCTTCTGCAACGCCGTCTGCGTGCGCGTGACGGTCTCCGCCTTCTTGGGGCCGAGGATATCGGCGATCTGTTCCTGCCCCACCACTTCCTGCAACGATTGCCGGATGGCCTGCTTGATGAAGCCGTGGGAGATGGTTTCGATGTCCGTACGGAACGTCTGGTAGAGCGCCGGAACCTTGGCCCCGTCAAGCTCGAACGACATGGACACATCGAGAGAGAGCGGCTGTCCTTCCACCGAGTTCACGTTGATCTCGTCGTTGTTCTGCGATCCCTCAGTGCTGGCCCTGGTGAGTATCAGGGTCTGCATGAAGGTGGGGTACTGCTCGATGGCCGTGAACAGCGGGTTGCGCACGTGAAAGCCCGGGCCGAGTGGCTGCGGTGACACGCCGCCGCCCGCACGGTTGATCACGATGCCCACATGCCCGGGCTCGATGTAGGTGATGGTGGGGCGCACAAGCAGGATGGCCACCAGCAGTGCCGCGCCAGCGAGGGCCAACTTCATGAACATGCCGCCGCCGCCGCTGCCGCCGCCGGCCGACTGCATGGAGTTCCGCATGGAGCTGCCGATAGAGCTGCGCAGCCCCTCGATGGTTTCGTCAAGTGATGTGGCCATGGACCGCTTCCTTGTAGCAATGAGGACACAAAGGTTCACCGTTGGGCAACCGCACGAGATCGCTCTCCTGCTGCAACCCATGGATCGGGCACGTGAGATCCGCCTGCTTGTCGATGCGCTTGCGATTGGCCGTCTGGCGGAGACGACGACCAAGAGGCGTAATGCCGAGCGCCGTAACAAAAAGCGTCCCCACCACCGCCAGCAGGGCGACGAAGAGGACACTCTCGAGAATGATCACGTTCATACGTACTGAAACTACGGGCGGGGCGTGAAAAGGTGTCAAGGTTCCAAGAAACCGACCCTACGCCCCCAATTCGAATCGCAGCATCTGCTCGAGGCTGGCGTGGCGCCAGCGGAACCCCTTGGCCTGCAGCGCGCCGGGTACGACCCGCTGACTCGCCAGCACCGTGGCATCGGCCATCTCCCGACCGAGCGCCAGACGCAGCGCAAAGGCAGGTGCGGGGGCGAGCGCCGGGCGCGACAATACGTGGGCGAGCACCTTCGTGAAGGTCGCGTTGGTCACCGCGTCGGGCGCGACGAGGTTCACCGGGCCGGCAATGTCGTCGCGCATGAGACAGAAATGCGTGGCGCCGATGTGATCGTCGAGGGCGATGGGGCTGACCCACTGGGTGCCGCTGCCCAGCGGCCCGCCCAATCCCAGCTTGAAGAGTGGCGCCTGCTTGGCGAGGGCGCCGCCCGCCGCGCCCTGCACGATGCCGGTGCGCAGATGCACGACCCGGATGCCGGCGCGCTCCGCCGGCGCTGTGGCGGCCTCCCACGCGCGGCCCACGTCGGCGAGAAAGTCGGTGCCGAAGTGGCTGCCTTCGTCGAGCACCTCGTCACCACGCGATCCGTACACCCCGATCGCGGAGCCGCTGAGCAGCACGCGCGGCTTGCGGGAGAGGCCGGCGAGGGTATGCGCCAGCAGGGAGGTCCCCTCCACGCGACTGTCGCGGATGGCCCGCTTGTGCGCGTCGCTCCACCGGTCCGCGATGCTGGCACCAGCGAGATGGATGACGGCATCCACCCCCTCGAGCGCCCGACCGTCGAGCTGGCCGCGGTGCGGATCCCACGAGACATCCACCACCCCCGGGCGCACCGCCCCACGGCCGATGCGCAGCACCTCGTGTCCGCCGGTGCTGAGGAAGGCCGCCAGCTGCGACCCGATGAATCCGGTCGCGCCGGTGATCGCGATACGCATGCGAGGCCGATCGGCGAACTCGGCGTGTCGCTCGAGGTCGTTCAGGGTGACGGCGTGGCGATACGCGAACACGCGCTGCAGCGTGCCCGCCGCAAACCCGCCGGCCACGGCGTCGCCGAGGCCGCCGAGTGGCAGTTCGTACGCGATGTGATCGTCGAGCACGCTCGCCTGCGGACCGTCGGGCGAGAATCCGTGGGTGTGCACCCACGAGGTGAACGGCCCCTCCACCAGGACATCGCGAAACTGCTGATTGGCGATGTAGTCGCGGTGCTCGAGCTTCCACGTGGTGGGGACCGGACCCGCATGCACCCGCAATTCCACGCGGGCGCCGTCGCGGATGCCCCCGACGTGCGACACCACCTCCGGCTTGTCCCACGGCGGGGAGAGTCGCAGAAAAGCGCCGGGCCGCTCGTGCCAGGCAAACAGCTCCGCAACCGGCACGGGCACACGAACGCGCTTGTGAAACTCCGCCATTACCAGCCTCCAGCGTCCTCCAGATCCAGCACACGCCAACAGTACCAACTGGCAACGCTTGCCCAGGGACGCCAGTTCCGCGCGATCTTCGTCAGGCGCGTGGCATCGGGGAGCGCGCGCGTGCGATAGATGCGTTGCGCCCCTTTGCGCACCCCCAGGTCCAGCACGGGCAACACGTCGGGACGTCCGAGGCGGAACATGAGAAACATCTGCGCCGTCCACGGTCCGATGCCGCGAACGGGCACCAGCGCGGCGATGATCTCGTCGTCGCTCATACCGTCGAGCGCGTGCAACGGCAGGCGGTCCTCCACCACGTGGCGCGCCAGATCCTGCACGGCGCGCACCTTGGCGAGCGACAATCCACACCCGCGGAGGGCGTCCTCGCCGAGCGCGAGGATGGCCACGGGATCGGGCGCCTGCGCATCGCCCCCCACCAGCGCGCCGAAGCGCGCGTGGATGGTGGCGGCGGCGCTGCCTGAGAGTTGCTGATAGATGATATTGCGCGCGAGGTGCCCGAAGTGTGTGCCTTCGGTTCGGGGTAACAGCGTGCACGGCCCCACCTGCTCGATGACGGCAGCCAGCTTGGCGTCACGCGCCGCCAGCTCCGCCTGCGCGGCCTCGAGCCGCGCCGGCGTGAGTGGCGCCAGCCCTGCGGGGCTGGACACCCTACATGCTCGCGCTGAACATGATGTGCGCCTTGGGGGTACCGGGGAGCATCAGCCACGGCTTCGAATCGGATGGCACCGTGCTGAGTCCGGTGGTGGCCGCCGTGGCGAACGGCACGTACACCACGAACAGCGACCGTCCGCCGGTCACCGCCTGCGTGGCCGGGTCGTAGCTCTTGGCGAAAATCTGATACAGAGCGGCCGGCGCCGTGGGCATCCGCAGCTTCCCGGCCCGCACCTCGGCGAAGCGCGACGTGTCGACCTGAGTGCCCTTCACCCCCTCAGCACGCAGCGCGCGGCCGCGGGCCATGAAGGGCTCCATGCTGTCGGCATAGCAGGACACGTGGAACTGCGCTTCGGCCGGATCATCGGCCAGACAGAGCATCCCGTTCTTGACCGGCCGGAGCAGCTCGAGCTTCCCGGCGGTGCGGTACCCCATGACCCCGGCCCCGTCCCGCATCTCCTTGGGGAGCGCGAGCACCGCCGCCGCGATCTGCTCGGAGGCCGGCGGAGGCGATTGGGCCTGTAGCCCGACGGTCATGGTGACGAAACTCACCAGCACAGCAGGCAGTGCAGCGACACGCATGGACGTCTCTCCGATGAAGTGGTCACCATCCCGGCCCGAACGTGCGGGGATCGTGCTATTGCTTTCGTACCGAAGCCAGACATGTCGCGCGACGAGCGCCACTGTGCGGCGACAGGCAGACCCGATAAATCTACCGTTGACATGTCTCTTTCGACCAACGTCGCGTCCAGCGAACCCCTCGTGCGATTCGCGCGGAAGCTGTCGCACGACCTGAACAACTTCTCCACGGTGGTGCGCACCTACAGCGAGCTGCTGCTGTCGGATCTGCCCGCCGATTCCGCCACGCACGCCGATGTGGCCGAAATCCAGCGTGCTGCCGAGAACATGGTGCAGTACCTCCAGCGTGTCACACGGTTCGCCCGAGCCGGAACGATGAGACGGGTTCCCGTGAACATCGACGATGTGGCCCGCGAGGCGGCGGCACAGTTCCAGTCGCGCACCCCGGCGCGTACGCTCGACCTGCGCGTGGCCTCGGGCGCCATCATTCAGGCCGACGCGCTGTGGTGGCGCGACGTGTTGCTGGAATTGCTGCAGAATGCCCATGAAGCCGCGCCCGCCGAGAGCCCCATCGTGCTCGCGATCGTACGGGTCAACGATGAGGTGTTTGCATCGGTCATCGACCGGGGACCGGGCTTCGATGCGTCCGTCATTTCGCACGCGGGCGAGCCCCTGGTGAGCGCCAAGGCGGGCGTGCGCGGCGCGGGGATGGGACTCGCCATCGTCTCGGCGTTCTGCGGCGCCGTTGGCGGCACGCTTGGGCAGACGCACGAGGATGGCCAGACCACCGTCTCGCTCCGGCTACCGACCGAGTAGGGCACGGCCGCACAAACGCACGCGGGCCCGGTCATCCCAGACCGGGCCCGCGTGCGTTTGTCGAGGCGACAGGATCAGACCGGCGATTCCGCCCGGATGTGCTGCAGCAGCGCATCAGCAACCCGATCGAGTGGCAACACCTCGACGGCCGCCCCGAGTTTGACCGCCTCACGCGGCATCCCGTACACCACGCACGTTTCCTCGTTCTGCGCCACCGTGTAGGAGCCGGCCTCGCGCATCGCGAGCAGACCCTTGGCCCCATCGGCGCCCATGCCGGTGAGAATCGCCCCCACGGCATTACGGCCGGCCGCCCGCGCCACGCTCTGAAACAGCACGTCCACGGCGGGCCGCTGGTGATGCACCTTGGGCCCGTCCTTCACGCGCGCCACCCAGCGGGCGCCACTCGCCTGCACGACGAGGTGCTTGCCACCCGGTGCCACCAGCGCAAGTCCGGGAACCACGTAGTCGCCATCCTTCGCTTCCTGCACGCGCAGGGCGCACACGCTGTCGAGGCGCTTGGCGAACGACAGGGTGAAATGCTCCGGCATGTGCTGGACGATGACGGTCCCGGGGGCATCCACCGGAAAGCGACGAAGCACGTGTTCGAGCGCTTGCGTGCCGCCCGTCGAGGCTCCGAGCGCGATGATCTTGTTCGTGGTATTGAGGGTGGCGATCGCCGCGCGCGCGTTCGACGGCGGCTCAGCCGGCTCCGCCCGTTTGACCACGCGTGCGTGTGAGGCCGCTCGGACCGCGCGCACCAACTCGTCGGCGACATCGCCGGCCGCCAGCGAACTGCCCGGCTTCGCGATGACCTCGACGGCGCCGAGCGACAGGGCGCGCAACGCGGTTTCGCTGTTCTGCGGCGTGAGCGACGAGCACACCACCACCGGCAACGGGAAGTGGCGCATGAGCTTGGACAGGAACGACAGGCCGTCCATGCGCGGCATTTCGATGTCGAGCGTGATGACGTCCGGGCGGAGCTGCGCGATCCGCTCGCGCGCCACGTACGGATCCGTCGCCGTTCCCACTACCTCGATGTCCGGATGGCGCGACAGCGCCTCGGTGAGGATGCGACGCACGAGCGCCGAATCATCGACGACGAGCACGCGAATCACGCCCGGCTTGCGCACCGGTGATCCGTTGCCAGCGAGAGGGGACGCTGCCACGAGAGTACTCACGAGTTCACGCGGCGGAGGCCGTCCCGGCAGCCGCACCGGCAAAGATGTACAGCACGGCCTCGGCACGACCGTCCTCCACGCCCACCTGCACCACGGCGGCGGGCCGATCGCGATCGCGCTGCGGCAGCACGCCGCTCTCGTGAATCACCGGTGCGGCAAGATTGAAGATCTTGTCGGCGCCGGCGATGAGCGGCAGCACATGCCCGCAGATGACGTTCCCGATCTCACCAAGGGCGTCACGCTGCAGCGGCAACTGCTTCGACTCCTCCTCGCCAAGCATATTGGCCGCGATGGCCGGCAGAATGGTCTGCGAGGCCCGGACGACCAGGCGTCCCGTCAGAGGGCCGCGGAACTCCACGGACACTCCCACGTCGAGCGGAGCGGCGGCCTGTTCCGGCGACAGCTCCGTCTCGGGAAAGAGGAGCGCCAGCTCCTCAAAAGTCGCTGTCGTCGCTCGCGACAGGGACTGCGCCGTAGTACTCGACATCTGTCACTCCAGTGACTCGCAGAATGGTGTCGCGCAGGGTTTCCGGCGCGAAGGGTTTACGAACGATCGAGGCGCCCAGCTCCTGCAGCACGGCCAGTCGGGTCTCACTGCCTTCCGTGGAGACCACGATCACCGCCAGCTGCTCGGTTTCCGGATTGGCGCGCAGACGCCGTAGCATCTCCTCGCCATTCATCACCGGCATGTTGATGTCGAGGAGCAGCAGGTCAACCCACTGCTCCTGGAGGACGAACAGACCTTCCTCGCCATTACCGGCCTCGAAGACCGATCCCAGCGGGACGCCGCTCATCCGGAGGGTACGCACGACCATCTGCCGCATGACGGCGCTGTCGTCGACCACAAGAACGTTGAATGCCATGAGTTCTGCCTGCCCGTCAGAGCTTGCTTTCCGCACCGTTGATCTTGAGCGTGACCTCACCCGAGGTCACGTCGACCCACATCGTCCGCGACGTCTGCACGCCGCCGGTGTCGTGGGCATGAATCATCACACCGTTCTTCCAGAGCAGCTTGCGCAGGGCGATCATGTTGCGCTTGCCGATCTGGAACCGGTCGTCCGCCTCGCTGGCACCCGCATGCGCGCCGCCCGCGACCTTCACCTGCATCCGCTCTTTTTTCGCACCCAGCTTGTAGCACTCCTTGAACAGGAGCGGCACCCCGCTGTCCACGAACATCGCGGGCTTGTCCGCCATCTTCTGCGGATCGATCGTACCGGTGGGCAGCATCACGTGCAGCATGCCGGCCACGCCGGCCACGGGATCGTGCACCACGATGCCGAGGCAGCTGCCGAGCGCGTACGTGATGAGACGCTCACCACCCACGTTGGAAATCTTGAGATCGGCGACGCCGACCACCCGTTCGCCGCCACGTGCGCTGGCGCGCTCGGTGACAGCCGCTGAAAGGGTTGTCCCCATGATCACTTCACATACACGGCCGGCTGCACATAACGGAACTTGTGCGCCAATCCGGTAAGACTTTCCGAGTGTCCAACGAAGAGATGTCCGCCAGGACGGAGCAGCTGCCAATACCGCTCCACGAGCTGTTGCTGGGTGGCCTTGTCGAAGTAGATCATGACGTTTCGGCAGAGAATCGCATCGAACGGTCCCTGCATCGGCCACCGTTCCATCAGGTTCAGCTTCGCGAAGTGCACAAGACGACGAAGTGGCTTCTCCGCCTCGAACACCGCACGACCATTCGGATCCTGCTTGCGTGACCAATACTTCTGCAACCAGGGCGCCGGCACATCACTCATGTTCTCGGCGGGATACACCCCGGCCTTCGCCTGTGCGAGCACGCGATGGCTGATATCAGTGGCGAGGATGCGCACATCGCGCGACGCGATGTCGGAGAAGGCCTCATTGCACAGCATCGCCAGGGTATACGGTTCCTCACCACTCGAGCAGCCGGCGCTCCAGATGCGCACCGGACCGGTCAACGTGGGGAACACGGTGTCACGCAGAAAATCAAAATGCGACGCCTCACGAAGAAAGCTGGTCTTGTTCGTCGTGAGGGCGTCGATCATCTCGGCGAATTCCCGACGCGTCGTGTCCTTCTCGATATGGTCGAGATAGGCATCGAAGTCGGGAAGGCCGAGCTTTCGGAGCCGCTTGGTGAGGCGGGCACGAACGAGTCCCTCCTTCCCTTCGCGCATGCGAATGCCGGCGTGCTCGTGGAGCACGTCGGTGATTCGCGCGAACTGCGCGGCCGTGAGTTCGCACTCGGCGAACAGCGATGAGGCAGTCGGGATGGTCATGCGGGGCTCGGTAACGGGATCGACAGGAGAGGCGCGTTACTCGGCGTGCGTCTGCGCAGCCTGAAGCGCGGCGATCTCCGCCGTGGCCAGTACCCGGTCGATGTCCAGCAGCAACTTCACGCGGCCACCGGCCTTGCCGATGCCGAGCAGGAACTCGGTACGGATGCCGGCACCGAAGCTTGGCGCGTCCTCGATGTCGGCCTCGCCGATCGCCACCACTTCACTGACGCGATCCACCACGATGCCGGTCTGGATGCCACGCATCTGCACGACGATGATGCAGCTGTCCTCCGAATCCTCGGCCCCCATCCCGAACTTCATGCGCAGATCGGTGATCGGAATGACCTTGCCGCGCAGGTTGATCACGCCGCGGACGAACTCCGGCATACGGGGCACACGCGTGATGGGCTGCAGGCCGATGATCTCGCTGACCTTGAGGATCTCGAGACCGTATTCCTCGCCGGCCAGGAAGAACGTGAGATACTTGCCCGCGCGGGACGCGGTGATGGTCGCAACAGCGGCATTGTCAACGGACATGACCTGGAGGCTCTGCGTGCTCATGGCTCGCTCGGAAGATGAATGTGAGTCCGGAGTCGACTGACTCGTCTCCTTGATGTATCGGCGCTCCAGCGGCGGAGCTTCAGTACTCGATCCTGCGATTGTGGAGCGGGCGGCCCAGCGTTCAGGCCGCGTCCCGCTCGCGGCGCGGTGCGCCGGCTTCCACGGTCTGCGCCAACGCCAGCGTTTCGTTCACGTCGAGAATGAGGCCGACGCGCCCGTCGCCGAGAATCGCGCCGCCACTCACGCCTTCCACCTTGCCGAGGCCGTCGCCGAGTGCCTTGGCCACGACCTGCTGCTGGCCGAGCAATTCATCGACGAGTAGCGCCGTGCGCTTGTGACCATCGCCCACAATCATGAGCAGACCTTCCAGCGGACTCTCGACGGCGTTCGGCACGTCGAAGAGGCGATGCAGACGCACCACCGGCATGAGTTCGCCGCGCAGGAGCACCATCTCGCCCTTGCCCACGACGGTCGAGAGCATGCTCGGCTCGGGACGGAACGACATGTGGATGTGCGTGAGCGGTACGATGAAGCGTTCGCCGCCCACCTTCACGAGCATGCCGTCGGTCACCGCGAGGGTAAGCGGCAGGCGGATCGCGAATGTCGTCCCCTTGCCTGGCACCGACGTGATGTCGATGCGGCCGCGAATCGCCTCGAGGTTTCGACGCACGACGTCCATGCCGACGCCGCGGCCTGAAATGTCGGTCACCTTTTCGGCGGTCGAGAACCCGGGGGCGAAGATGAGGGTGAAGACCTCACTGTCGGTCATGCCCTTGTCGCTCTCGATCAGCCCCTTCTCAATCGCCTTCTTCACGATCTTGTCGCGATGCAGACCGCGGCCGTCGTCGATGAGTTCGACCACCACGTTACCGCTCGCATGGTACGCATGGAGGCGCACCACACCGAGAGACGGCTTGCCGTTGGCGGTGCGCTCGTGCGGCGGCTCCACCCCGTGATCCACCGCGTTGCGCACCATGTGCACCAGCGGATCACCGAGGCGATCCACCATCGTCCGGTCGATTTCGACCTCGTCACCCTCGGTGACGAACTGCACCGTCTTGCCGGCCTTGGTGGCGGTGTCGCGCACCACGCGGGCGAGCTTCTGGAACGTCGGGCGCAGCGGCACCATGCGCATCGACATGGAGAGATCCTGCAGTTCGCGCACGATCTTGCCGGCGTGCGTGACCTTGCGCAGCAGTTCGTGCTGCGCGCCGTTGCTGAATCCGTCGTCACCGGCAATCATCGACTGCGCGATGACCAGCTCACCGACCATGTCGATGAGGCGATCGAGGCGGTCGGTGCGCACGCGAATGGTCGCATCGGCCGAGCTGCTGGCCGTGGCGCTGTTGTTCGCGGCGGCGGATACCGCGGTGGAGGCCGTAGCCTGCACCTGGGGCAGGCTCGGCTCCGCGGTGGTGGCCAGCCGCAGGTCGCCCGAGGTCACGGCCACCGCGGTGGTGTCGTGGTCGGCCGCGGGGAAGATGTCGTCGCTCTCGCTGCGCGTGGGCACGGCAACACCATCGGCGTCGCGCGCCGGGTCGTAGCCGGCGAGGGCATCGAGCAGCTCGACGTAGCCATCGGGCACGGGCATGCGCCCGTCGCCATTCAGCGCGTGCTCGACGACCGAGAGCAGTTCCTTGAGCATGTCGGCCGAGCGCAGTGACAGATCGGCGCAGCCACGGGTGTAGGCGATTTCCTTGTCGCGCACGCGGCTCAGGAGCGATTCCGCCTCATGGGCGAATGCGGCGATGCGCGCGAGGCCCAGGAAGGCCGAGGTGCCCTTGACCGTGTGGAAGGCCCGGAAGACGGTGTTCACCGCCTCCTCGTCGGACGGATTCGCCTCGAGTTGCAGCAGCGCCGCCTCCGAATTCACCACGCATTCGCCGCTTTCGGTGATGAAGTCCGGCAGGAGATCGCGATCGGCGTCATCGGGCAGCTGATCGACGAGCGGACCACGTGTGGCACCGATCGGGGCGGGCGCGGGAGCGGGTTCCGGCGCCGCCGCCTCAGGCGCTGCCGTCGCAACGGTACCCTCAGCGCCAGCCTTGGCCGTGGCCCCGCCGACGGAGGCGGCCATCGCGTGCGCGACCGGGTCCGCGCCGGCGGCAGCGCGGTTCTCCGAGGCCTTCATGGCTTCCTCGATGGCCTGTCCCACCTCCGCGAAGGCCGCCTGCACATCGGCGGCGGAACCGTTCACGATCGATCCCAGCACGCGTGCCGCGCGCGCCACATGCGGCTGTGCCTGGAGCGGCACCCGATTCTCGAACGCGAGATCCGTGAGCGCATCGCGCAAGACCGCGAGATCGGCGATATCGGTGGCCTCCAGCTGCATCAGCAGCGTGGCGGCATCATCAAGATTGAGAGGGGACACAGGCAGGGCCGGTGCAAGAGGGCTCGTGGACGGACGGCGGTCGCGGTCCGATTCCTTGTTGAGTATCGGCTGGAGGGCCGCGCTTGTTTACCGTCGCTGCTTGGAGTGGCGTCGCGTCGTGCCGGGGGCGTGACGGCCGGTATCAGACGAAAAAGCGGCTCGCACGTGAACGTGCGAGCCGCTTCGAAGCACACGGCAACCCGGGGGGCGAGTCACCGCATACCGGTTCGACTGATGGATCAGGCGGCGGGGGCCTTCACCGAGGTGAAGATCGCATCGGCCAGATTCTGACGCTCCTCCGCATTCCGGATGGTCGCATTCGGATCGTAGGTCTTCTCGTCCGCAGCGGCCAGCGTTGCGAGAGGGCGATCGGTCGCGAGGCTCGAGTCAAAGAGATTCGCGATGTCGGCGAGACGGGTCTCCATCTCCACGAGCACGGACGACGCGTGCGCCAGCTGCTGCGAGGTGATGTCCTGGAATTGCAGCGCGCCCATCATCATGAACAGCTCGTCGCGCAACGTCGAGCGCAGCTCGGAGCCTCTGGCGCGATCGGGCGTGTCCGACGCGTCGATCCCATCCAGCTCATCGACGATCTGGTTCGCACGGTCACACGCATCCATGATGTTGATGGCCGCGTCTTCCGTGGCCGACGTCACTTCCTTGATCTTGTCGTGCGTCGTCTGCAGCTTCTCGAAGGTCGTGCTCTGCAGCGCCTGCCGGGTCTCGCGCAAATGCGAGAGGACGGCGCGGATCTGCCCGTTGGCACGCTCGAGAATCAGCGGCAGGTCGGCCAGGCTCACGGTGACGAAGCGCGACACCATCTCGGCGCCGTCACGCAGCTGGTCCAGCTCCTTGTCGACCAGGCGGAGCGCCGCTTCGGACTCGTAGTACGCCGTCTGTGCTCGGGGATCATTCATTGCACATGTTCCTCAGGCGGCCGCCGCAGGCAGGAGCGCATCGATCTTCTCCTTGAGCACCTGGGGGGTAAAGGGCTTGACGATGTAGTTGTTCACGCCCGCTTCCATCGCCGTGAGGATGTCTTCCTTCACGGAGCGTGCCGTGACCATGAGCACGGGGACGTGGCGCCCGTCGTCACGCGAGCGCAATACCTTCGTGAATTCGGTGCCCGTCATGTTGGGCATGTTCCAGTCGGTGATGACGAACTTCACCGAGCTGTCGAACTTCTCCAGCGCTTCCTGACCGTCGCCGGCTTCGACGGTTTCGCTGAAACCGATGCGCTGGAGCGAGTTGATGACGATGCGACGCATCGTCGCCGAGTCGTCTACCACGAGGAACTTCATGCGACCAATCTCCTGATCTGCCCGTACGGAGCGGTGGCGCGCGGTTTAGAGATCGCCGCGCGTGAGAATGCGCCGGGCAACCTGATCGACCATGTCGAGGCTGTTGTACGCGCCGGACAGCACCTTCTGCCGCAGCTCGTTCACGCGCTCGGGGTCGACCGAGTCCTTCTGCTCGGCGCTGAGCCGACGGGCCTCGTCCGAGATCTGGACGGAGTCCGACTTGACCGGCTTCGCCGCCGGTGCCTGGGTGATTTCCTGGGCGGGACGCTGGACGGCCGGAGTGCCGACGGGCGTGATGCGCAGGGAATCGCTGTAACCGTTGATTTTCATAAGGATCCTCCTCCTCACTAGGGACTATCGGCAGCGCCGACCCGTAACTTTACCTTCTGGTTGTTTTCCGGCTTACGGAACGCGACGTCCCTGTCGCTCGACGGAAGATTCGATGGCCGGATTTGGCTCAGCCGCGGGCAGCGGTCAGCCGGGAAACCGGATATCGAGGGTTGGCGGAGCCGTGACCTGCTCCGCCGGGTCCTGCTGAAACCGCACCGGGGCCCCCGTGGCCCACGGCCCACCGGCGACGTGGCTGACCAGCTGGGCCGCCCGTAACCGTAGCTGCTCTACCTCGTCCACCGCCAGCATCGCCTCCTGCTCAGCCGCCTGGTCGAGCTCGTACAGCTTCTCCTGCAAGAGCAGGTCGAATCGCTCGGGCGTTCCCGACATCTGGCACCCGTGGGGCGACGGGCTCAGCGGAGCCGATCGACGAGACGGGCCCCACCGGCCATGCCGTAGGCCGTTCCCGCCGTCGAGGCCCGCTGGACCGCATCCAGCTCGCTCCGGAGTTCTTCGGCGCGGCGCCCGACCTTGGCCGCCAGCTCCATCGTGATCCGGTGCGACGTGCTGACCGCGGCACATACCTCTGCCACGAGTGCGTCGGCCTCGTCCACCACGCGCTCGGTGGCCGCGAACAGCGCGCTGTCGGCCGTGGGCCGCTCAAGGCGCAGCATGACGATCTGCTCGGCGAGATCCTGCAGCAATTCCTCACGCTGTTCGAGCAGCGCGAAGAGCCGATGATCGTCGGCCGCCGACGACACCTCGACTTCCACTTCACGGGCCAACGCGTCGGCACTCGCGCAGAGCGCGAGGGCCGCGCGCGCCGCGTGGGTGCGGGACATGCGGAGGTCAGCCGAAGGAGAATACGCGAAAGCCATGGTTATCGCCGTTGACGTACGATTCAGGCCGTCTTGAGCTTCCGCTCGGACACGACCCGCTGTGCCGCGCCGGTGAAGCCGTCCCGAAGCTGCGTCGCAATGTTCACCAGCTTGCGCATGGTGCGAAGGTCCCCGCGCTTCCCGATATCCACGAGCTCGGCGAGCAGGAACTGATAGAGGTCGGCCAGTTCCACGGCGAGCGGACCGCCCTGCTCGAAGTCGAGCGTGGACAGCAATTCGGCCACGAGACCACGGGCCCGGCGGAGCGACGTCACGCGGAGTTCGACATCCTGCCTCTCCATCGCAATACGGCCGCGCTCGAGATTCACGACCAGCTGCTCGAAGACGATCACGAGCAGCCGTTCGGGCGACGCCGAATGGATCTCCATCTCGCGGTAAGACGACGTCTGGCTGGCGTATGACATTGTAGCGGAGAGTTGAGTCAGAAGAGTGGAGGTGCGGTTCTACTGGGAGTATCGGTCACTTGTTGTTCTGCTGAAGTGCGTTGACCGAACTCAGTAGGCCACTGCTTTGCGACTTGAGCCGCGCCAGTGCCTCTTCCATGCGCGTGTACTGCTGCACGAGCTGATCACGACGCAGATCGAGCCGGCTCCTCGCGTCGGCTTCCTTGCGACGCAGCGATACCGTGCTGTTGTCGATGCTCGTGATCTGCGTGGAGATCGTGCCTGTGCTGAAGCGCGTCGCCTCGTCGGTCGCGTTGACGAAGGCCGTACCGACACCGCTGAATCCAAAGAGCGCTTCCAGTTCCTCCGGCTTACTCGCCAGCGCGGTGGACAGCTTGGACGAATCGAGCGCCAGGATGCCGTTGCGGTCGAGCGCCAACCCACTCACGGCCAACGATGAGTACGTGGTGTTGCTCGAAACCTTGGTGCGCAACGCGCTTGTGAACGACTCGACTACGCGCCGCAGCGA
>Ga0164292_10001967_pt1 | contig 16773 bp, 17 predicted proteins | sample GEODES117metaG_FD_111486 | JGI IMG/M metagenome (GOLD analysis project Ga0164292, IMG submission 111486) | Eutrophic lake water microbial communities from Lake Mendota, Wisconsin, USA - GEODES117 metaG | ecosystem: Environmental > Aquatic > Freshwater > Lake | place: USA: Lake Mendota...
CCGCCGACGAAGATGATGCGATCGTTCAGCAGGCGGCTGTAGATGTCGTAGGCGCGCTCGCCGCGGCCGGTCTTCTCGATGACGATGGGGACAAGGGTCATGGCTGGTTCCGTGGGGTGCTCAGGATCACTTCTTGGACTTGTCGGGGAAGCTGGCGACCTCGTCGACCAGCCCGTACGCCTTCGCCTCGGCGGCGCTGAAGTACTTGTCGCGCTCGCCGTCCTTCGCGACCTGCTCGAACTTCTGGCCGGTGTGGCGCGCCAGGATCTCGTTGAGCATGCGCTTGTCCTTCAGGATCTGCTCGGCCTGGATCTGGATGTCGGTGGTCTGGCCGCCCACGCCGCCGAAGGGCTGGTGGATCATCACCTTGGCGTGGGGCAGGATGTGCCGCTTGCCGGGATGGCCGCTGGCCAGCAGCACGGCGCCGCCCGAGTACGCGCGGCCGATGCAGAAGGTGGCCACCTCGCTGCTGATGAACTGCATGGTGTCGTAGATGGCCAGCGTGTCGTCGACCGCGCCGCCCGGGCTGTTGATGTAGAAGTTGATGTCCTGCCCGCGCTTCTGGTTCTCCAGGTACAGCATCTGCATCATCACGCGTGCGGCGCTGGCGTGGTTGATCTCGCCGATGAGGAACACCACGCGGTTCTCGAGGAGCAGCTCATCGATGCTCATCTCGCGCGTGCGCTGGTAGCTGATCGAGGCGACCAGCTCGCGGGGCAGGCCCGCGAGCACATCCGGGGTGATCACGTTCGGAGTCTTGAGCATGGAGGCGGGATCATAGTGCGGTGCCGCCACGGCCGCCGCGTTCACGGCGGTGTGGCGCCCTGGAAGGGGTAGATCGCGCCCACGCCCATCCATCGGGTCAGCTCGTCAAGGGCGTCCCGCGAGCGCCGAAGCAGCGTCGGGTCGCACAGGTCCTCAGGCCGAAGTTCCTCTGGGTAATGGCGTTCGATCCATCCCTGCAGCCATGTCATGCGTTCCGGCGACAGCAGGAAACCCGGGTGCAGCGCCGCACGACCGGCCTCGTCCAGCGGCACGCGCAGGCGCAGGCACGCGGGCCCGCCGCCATTGCGCATGCTCTCGCGCACGTCGAGATAGACCGCCGTCTTCACGGGCGAGGATGGATCTCCCAGGATGCGGTCCACCACCGCGCAGGCCCGAGGATGCTCGCGGACCTCGAGCGGGCACACCAGGATCTGGTGTCCGTCCGGGCCCTGCAGCAACTGGGAATTGAAGAGATAGGTCGACACCGCGGCGGCCACCGAGAGTTCCTCGCGATGCACGACCAGCGGGCGAAACGCGTTGCCGACGGCACGATGGAGCGCGTCGATGGTCGCGGTGCCGTCCATGAACGCGTCCTCGTGATGCAGCAGCGTGCCCCCGGCGCCCACGCAGATCACGTCGTTGTGGAAGACGCCAGCATCGATCGCCGCGGGGGATTGTCGCGCGTGCACGCAGCGCGAAGCCGGCAGTCGCAGCAGACGCGCGACCTCGCGGCTTGCCTCGAGCGTCTGCCGGGCCGGATGCCTCGTTGGCGCGGGGCCGCCTGTCGCCGACGCCCCGTGCACGAAGAAATGGATGCCTGGCGCGCCCCCGGTCGCGAGTCGCGTGTGGTTCGCCGCGCCCTCGTCGCCGAAGGCGCCGGATGCGTCGAGCGCCGCGTGCACCTCGAAGCGAGAGGCGTCCCGGAAGAGCGCGCGCAGCGTGCGCAACGTCTGCGGGGGCTCGATCGAGCGATGCGGCATCGCGCGCAGGTTCGCCACCACCGCATGCAGGCGGCCATCGTCGGTGTCATGCGCCGGCGCGATCGTGGCGGCGTTGGCGGTCCACATGGCGCTGGCGCTGCAGGCGCGCGCGAGCAGCAGGGGGTGGTCGCGGGCCGCCGACCGCAGCACCTGCTCGTCGCTGCCCGACAGGCCCGTGGCGCGAAGCGTCCACAGGGCCGGCCGCTCCTGCGGCGGGAGGAAGCCCTGCACGAAGCCAAGCCCCGCGACGGCGCGCATCTTCGCCAGCCCCTGCAGCGCGGCGCGGCGCGGACGCGAGACCGCCTGCGCGTTGGACTGGCTGGCGATGTTGCCCTGGCTCAGTCCCGCGTAGTTGTGGGTGGGGCCCACGAGCCCGTCGAAGTTGGCCTCGAAGGTCGCGATGCGCGAAATGTATGGGTTGGCGGCGGGTAGAGTCTTCCGCATGGCAGCGCGCACCGAGACACCCGCGAATCCCACGGCCGAGATGCGGGTGGTGGTGCTGCATGGCAAGGACGCGTTCCTGCGACTGGAGCGGGGGCGCCGGCTCGAGTCGCTGCTGCAGGAGCGGTTTGGCGGCGTGGACCGGACCGACCTGGATGGCACGCAGGCGGCGCTCGCCGACGTGCTGGATGGCCTTCGCACGCCGGGCCTGTTCGCGCCGCACAAGCTGGTGGTGCTCGAGAACGCCGAGGCGTTCATGGGTGCCGAGGACCGTCGCCGTGCGATGGAGGGCTACGCCCAGTCGCCCTGCGCCGACGCAACGCTGCTGATGCGCTGCGCCGGCGGCTGGCGCCCCGGCAACTTCGACAAGCTGGTGGCGAAGGTCGGCGCGGTGATCAAGTGCGAGAGTCCCTCGCCCGATGAGGCGGTGGCATGGTGCATCGCGCGCACGCGCAAGCGCCACGAGGCGGAGATGGAGGGTGCGGCTGCGGAACTGCTGGTCGAGCGGATCGGTTGCGACCTGGGCCGGCTGGATTCGGAACTCGGCAAGCTCGCGTCGGCGGCGCTTCGGCCGGGCGGTGCACCCGCGAAGGTCACTCGGGCCATCGTGCAGGAATTCACCGGGCTCTCGCGCGAGGAGCAGGCGTGGGAGATTCAGGGACCGGTGGTGCAGGGTGACGCGGCAGGCGCGTTGCGCAAGCTTGACGAGCTGTTGCGTGTGAGTCGCGTTCCCGAGGTGATGATCGGATGGAGCCTGGTGGATCTGGCGCGCAAGGTCCACGACGCGAGCTGCCTGTTGGCGCAGGGCGAGGGCGAGGGTTCCGTCGCCAAGACGCTGAAGCTCTGGGGCCCGAGTGCCGCGAGCGTGGTGCGCGCGGGCAGGCGCCTGAAGCCGCATGCCGCAGCCACCATGTTCCGCATGGCGGTCGAGACCGACCGGGCCACCAAGAACGGCACCGCGCCCGAACCGGCACGCGCGTTCGAGGGGCTGATGGTCCGGATGTCCGAGGCGTTCGCCTGAGCGTCAGCCGCCGAAGAGACGCTTGAGGCCGCCCTGTTCAGCGCGCGCGAGCAGTTCAAGCTCGCCCTTGTCCAGGTAGACGCCGCCGCAACCCGTGCAGCGATCGATCAGCACGCCGTGGAAGTTCTCCTCCTTCAGCGCGCCGCCGCACTTGGGGCACTTCATCCAGTGGGGGCCGTGGCCGGCCTTGGAATGCGCCGCCTTTCGCTGCGCATCGAGCTCGGCGCGGCGGGCCTGCAGCCAGGCGGCATCGCGATCGTGGAAGACACGCTCGAGTTCGTTGTAGCCGCGGTCGGAAAGTGACATGGTGGATGGACCTCCGTGGGAACCTCGGATGATAACGATCGCGGGGTATGATGTTCCCTTCGAGCCGGCAGCGCATGCAGGCCAACACCGACCATCCAGCGCCAGCGGACCACTCGCGAGACGAGGAAGGCCATCCGCCTCATGCGAAGGCGACCACCGCGGCGCTCGCGCTGGCGGCGCTTGGCGTGGTGTTCGGCGACATCGGCACGAGCCCGCTGTACGCGCTGAAGGACTGCGTTCGCCACCATGGGTTGGGCGAGAAGACCTTCACCGAGACCTTCATCCTGGGATCGCTGTCGCTGATCTTCTGGTCGCTCACCCTCGTGGTGAACGTGAAGTACCTGCTGGTGGTGCTGCGCGCCACGAATCACGGCGAGGGAGGGATCTTCTCGCTGCTCTCGCTGGTGCCGCGAAGCCTCAGCGAAAGACCCAGTCGCGAGAAGGTCACGCTGGCCATGCTGGCGATCCTCGGCGCAGGCCTGCTGTTCGGAGACGGCATCATCACGCCCAGCATCTCGGTGCTCTCGGCGGTGGAGGGCATCCAGACGCTGCCGGGGGGATCGATGGCATGGATCGGCAAGGTGATCGTGCCCATTGCGCTCGTGATCCTGGTCGGCCTGTTCTTCGTGCAGCAGTTCGGAACTGGCCGCATCGGCATCGTCTTCGGGCCGGTGATGATCGTCTGGTTCCTCGTGCTTGCGGCGCTCGGCATCTGGGGCATCGTGCAGGAACCCGATGTGCTGCGTGCCGTCAATCCGGTCTGGGCGTTCCGGCTCGTCGCCGACAATCCGTGGCACACCTTCACGCTGCTCGGAAGCGTGGTGCTCGTGACCACCGGTGCCGAGGCGCTCTATGCCGACATCGGTCACTTCGGACTGAAGCCGATCCGCATGGCGTGGTACCTGCTCGCCCTGCCGTCGTTGGTGCTGAACTACTTCGGACAGGGCGCGTGGACGCTCTCTCGAATCAATGACGGCGTGTTGAACGGGGAGGGATGGAACGGATTCAACCCGTTCTTCGAGGTGGCGCCGAGCTGGCTGCGAGGGCCGCTGGTGCTGCTGGCGACGGCAGCCGCGATCATCGCGAGCCAGGCCATGATCAGCGGCGTGTTCAGCATCGCGCGACAGGCGATGCGCATGGGCTACCTGCCACGGCTGGAGGTGGTGCACACCAGCCAGAGCGCGGAGGGCCAGATCTATCTTCCGGCGGTCAACCTGCTCATGCTCGTTGGCTGCGTGATCACGGTCCTGTGGTTCCAGAGCAGCGATCACCTCGCCGCGGCCTACGGCATCGCGGTCACGGCCACCTTCGCGATCACCACGATCCTCGTGTCCTTCGTGGCGCGCCGCCTGTGGCGGTGGAGCCGCTGGCGCGTGGGGCTCGTCATGGGCCCGCTGCTGCTGATCGACCTCGCGTTCCTGTCCGCGAACCTGCTGAAGATCGGATCGGGCGGCTGGGTCGCGGTCTTGGTCGGCGTCTCGGTCGCCACCGTGATGGGCACGTGGATGCAGGGCAGCTACTACGTGGGCCGCAGGATGGCCGAGGCTGCAGGCAACATCCACGAGTTCCTGGCGAGCCTGTGGAGCGAGGCCGTGCCCCGCGTGCCGGGCACCGCGGTGTTCCTGACCACCAGCAGTGCCACACCCTTCTCGCTTGCGGCCTTCGTGGAGCACAGCCACGTCCTGCACAAGCAGGTGATCCTTCTCAGCATCCAGTCCGCGCACATGCCGGTGGTGCCCGCGAAGCGCCAGGTGCGGCTGGAGTGGATGCCCGACGGCTTCTGGAAGCTGACGGCGCAGTGCGGCTTCATGGAGACGCCGGACGTGCCGAAGTTCCTCGAGCGCGCGCGCGAGCATGGCCTGGACTGGGACCCGGTGTCGACCACGTACTTCGCCCGGCGCATGGTGGTGCTGCCCACGGGCGATGCGCCCATGACCCGCTGGCGCAAGCGCCTCTTCGCGCACCTGAACGCGAACGCGGTGGACAGCATCCGCTTCTTCAACCTGCCGCCCGACCGCGTGGTCGAGTTCGGCGTGCAGATGGAGCTCTGACGCATGCGCCGCATCGCGCTGCAGATGCTCTTCGGCGACAGCGCCAAGTTCTACGGCATCCTGCTGGGCCTGACCTTCGCCACGCTGCTGATCACGCAGCAGAGCGCGATCTTCGTGGGCCTGATGACGCGCACATACGCGCTGATCGAGGAGATCCCGCAGGCCGATCTGTGGGTCGCCGATCCCACGCTGCAGTTCGTGGACGACACGAAGCCGATGCCCGTGACCGCGCTCGATCGCGTGCGCAGCGTGGAGGGCGTGGAGTGGGCAAGCCCGTTGTTCAAGAGCATCCTGGTGGCGAAGCTTCCCAATGGCGGGCGCCAGCTCTGCGACGTGGTGGGCGTGGACGACGCCACCCTGATCGGCGCGCCCGCCACGGTGGTGGAGGGAAAGGTCGAGGACCTGCGCAAGCCTGACGCGATCTTCGTGGAGACGCGCGGCGCGCAGAAGCAGCTGATGCAGCCGGCCACCGACGACCCCAACGGCCCCAGGCGACCGATGCGGGTGGGTGACGTGCTGGAGCTGAACGAGCGACGTGCGGTGGTGGTGGGCATCGCCGAGACGCGGCCGAGCTTCCAGAACGTGCCCACGATCTACACCACCTATTTCCGCGCGATCGGCTTCGCGCCCGCGAATCGCCGCACCCTCAGCATGGTGCTGGTGAAGGCCGCGCCTGGACAGGACATCGGCGAGCTCGAGCTGCGCATCGAGCGCGAGACCGGGCTGAGCGCCTACACGCCCGACGAGTTCAGCTGGAAGACGCTGGACTACTGGATGAAGCAGACGGGCATCCCGATCAACTTCGGCATGGCGATCGCGCTCGGCTTCCTCGTGGGCGTCGCGATCGCGGGTCAGATGTTCTACAACTTCACGCTGGACAACCTGAAGTACTTCGGCGCCATGAAGGCGATGGGCGCCACGAGCGGCCAGCTGCTGGGCATGGTGGCGCTGCAGGGACTCTCGGCGGGGGTGCTGGGGCTGGGACTGGGCCTTGGCGTGACGGCCGCGTTCGGCCTGAGCATTCCGGCCGACCGGCTTGCGTTCAAGCTGATCTGGCAGTTGCCGGTGCTCAGCGCGATGGCGGTCACGATCATCGTGGTCGGCGCGAGCTCGCTCAGCATGCTGAAGGTGATCCGGCTGGACCTGAAGGAGGTCTTCTCCGGATGAGCGACGGAGGCGCGATCGACGCTCGCGGGGTCGTGAAGACCTACGGAACCGGCGATTCGGCCGTCCGGGCGTTGCGTGGCGTGGACCTGAGCGCCCGTTTCGGCGAGATGGTGGCGCTCGTGGGCCCATCGGGCTGCGGCAAGACCACGTTCATCAGCATCCTCGCGGGCCTGCTCTCGCGGGACGGCGGTTCACTGCGGCTGGCAGGCGTGGATCCCGACGCGCTCGGGAACCGTGAACGCACGCTCTGGCGCCGCGAGAACGTGGGCTTCATCTTCCAGCAGTTCAATCTGGTGCCACAGATCAGCGTGGTCGAGAACGTCGCGATTCCGCTGCTGCTCCGTGGCGTGCGCCGTGGCGAGGCCATCGAGCGTTCCATGGGGCTGCTCGAGCGGGTGGGCCTGAAGGGTCGCGAGCGAAACCGGCCGACGGCGCTCAGTGGCGGCCAGCAGCAGCGCGTGGCGATCGCGCGCAGCCTGGTGCATGGACCGCGCATCCTGGTGTGCGACGAGCCCACCAGCGCGCTCGATGGAGCGACCGGCCAGCGCGTGATGGAACTGGTCCGCGAGCAGGGCTGTCGCCCGGATAGATTGGTCGTCGTGGTGACCCACGACGAACGCATCTTCCATTTCGCGGACCGCATCGTGCACATGGATGACGGCCTCGTCACGCGCGTGGCCGACGCCAAGAGCGAGGTCGCGGCGCTGCGTGCCGCGGTCGCCGCGGAAAGGCCCGCCTGACATGGCGATCAAGCTCCGATACGTGCTGCTGCCGGCGCTGGCATTGACCGGCGTCGGCCTGACCCTGTACACGGTGAAGTTGCAGGCGCGCCCTGCGCCCGCGGCGCCACCCACCGGCGAGCCGACCCGCAGCCCCTTCGGCAATCGGGTGGCGGGTAGCGGGCTGGTGGAGCCGGTCACCGAGATCATCAACGTCGGCACGCCGATGTCGGGCGTGGTGCAGTCGGTCAACGTGCAGGAGGGCGACGACGTCAAGAAGGGCCAGACGCTCTTCACGATCGACCAGCGCATGCTGCGCAGCCAGTTCCAGTCGGCGAAGGCACGGCTGGAGGTTGCGCGCCGCAAGCTCGATCAGCTGAAGTCGTTGCCGCGCGCCGAGGATCTGGCGAAGGCCGAAGCGGTGGTGGAGCAGCGTCGCGCCGCCCTGAAGGACGCGCAGAGCCGGCTGGATCGCCTGAACCAGATCGCGGATCCGACCGCGATCAGTCCCAACGAGCGGCCGACGCGGGAATACGAGCTCGCCAACGCGAAGGCGCGCATGGCCGAGGCCGAGGCGGACCTGGGCGAGGTCCGGAAGGGGTCCTATCCAGAGGACCTCGCGGTGGCCGCGGCCGATGTCCAGGTGGCCGAGGCGGAGGTGAAGTCGCTGCAGACGGATCTGGATCGCAGCGACGTGACCTCGCCGATCGACGGCACGATCCTCCGGGTCACGGCACGACCCGGCCAGTACGCGGCCGCCACGCTGAGTGCGGGCGAGGGCCTCGTCACGCTGGGGCAGCTCTCGCCGCTGCACATCCGCGTGGATGTCGACGAGCTGGATGCGTGGCGCTTCGACCCGAACGGCAAGGCCGTGGCGGTGCTGCGCGGAGGCAAGCGCGTGGAGCACCCGATCGAGTACGTGCGCACGGTGCCGGTGGTCATTCCCAAGCGGACGCTGACCGGCGACAACGCCGAGCGCATCGACACGCGCGTGCTGCAGCTCATCTATCGCTTCACCGAGAACGATCCGGGCGTGCTGCCGGGCCAGGTGCTCGACGTCTACGTGGAGACGGGCAGCGGCGCCGCGGGGGCCGTCTCGGGCACGGGTGGCGCCCAGGGTTCCGGCGCCGGTGCGGTCGGAGGCTGAACCAGCCACGCCGCGTCGCGTCCCCACGACGGAAGGTCGCGTTCGCACGCGTCCCACGGCGTTGGCGAGCGGGCTGGCACGCTCTGGGTGCGGTCGAAGCTGACCATGCGCGCGAGGGGGCGTCGCGTGACGGCGTCGACCACCTCGCACTCGAAGGCGAAGCGTGAAGGGACCTCGCCCCATCCATGATGCGTGGCCATCGGGGGTTCGAGACCACGGTCCAGCAGCGCCGTGGTGATCGCCGACTTCACCACCAGCACCGTGCCGGGTTCGGCGCCCACGGCGTCCTCGCGCAGCGTGAGGCGTGGCGTGAGTGACTCGACCAGCCAGTCCCGCATCGCGTGCTGCATGGCCGCACGCGCCTCGGGCCCTGGAAGCTGGTCATCCGGTCGACGCCGGATCGCCGGCAGATCCACCATCACTTCGCGGTAGTCGGCCAGGTTCGCGCCATCCAGTCGCCACACGAACAGGTCGGGCCGCACCGGGTCCGCTTGCAGATGCGCATAGGTGCTCAGGAATCCATCGTCGATGCGTCCGTGGGTCGGCGTGGGCGGCGCGCCGCACGCGGCCAGCATCAGCAGCGGGATCGCCCAGGGACGCCAGTTCATCGCACCACGAGCACCGGTCGATCCGCCTGATGCACCAGATCCGCCGCCACGCTGCCAAGCAGCAGGCGGGCCGCACCGGCCGGCGCGGTCGTGCCGACCACCAGGATGTCGGCCTGTCGATCGTTGGCCACGTCGCGCATCGCCTCCACGGGCGAGCCCGGGCAACAGAGTCCTTCGATGCGAACGCCGTGTCCGCCCAGTTGCTGCACGCGGTGGGCGAGCGCCTCGCGCGCCGGGGCGTCGGACTCCACCGGCTCGACGATCGGCACCGCAGGCATCTCGACACCGACGAACGGAGTCGCGATCGCGCTTGCGTGCAGGAGGCCGATCACCGCCTCGGACTTCGGGGCCGCAAGCTGCCGCGCGAACGCCGCGGCTCGATCCGCCTCGGGCGAGAAGTCCATGCCCACGAGCAGGCGCGCGCAGCCGGGCTTGCGCTGGGCATCGCCCGGGTGCACCACGAGGGTCGGCAGCGAGACCTGCTTGAGCGTGGCGTCCGCCACGCTGCCCAGCAGCAGCCGGCTGATCGGATTGCGGCCACGACTTCCGATGACCAGCATGTCCGCGCGAGAGTCCATGGCGAGCTTCGCGACCACCTGGGTCGGTGTCCCCTCATGCATCTCCACGCGCACCTGCAGGCCATGCTCCGTCTCGACCGCGGCAAGTCCCGCCAGCGCCGCGCGCGTCTCCTCCGGCGAAAGCCCCGCATCCTGCCTGGTGTACGCGTGGACCAGCAGCAGCGAGGCCCCGTGCACGCGCGCGATGGCGCTGGCCCACCCAAGCGCGGTGGCCGCCGGGGCGCTGAAGTCCGTGCCGACCACGATGCTGCGGATGGAGTCGGATGCGCTCACCGAAGGAAGCGTAACCGCGGGGTACGCTGCCCGCATGCCACAGGCCACGCTGGAACGACGCGCCGCATGGATCGCCGTGACCGTGGCGATCGCGCTGATGGCGACCAAGATCGCGGCCTATCGGCTCACGGGCAGCACGGCCGTCTTTGGCGACGCGATGGAGAGCCTGGTGAACGTGGCGGCATCGCTGCTCGCGGTGTGGAGCGTCTGGATGGCGCATCGGCCCGCCGATCGAACGCATCCGTATGGGCACGGCAAGGCGGAATTCGTGTCGGCCGCCATCGAGGGAGGTCTCGTGGTCGCCGCAGCCGGTGCCGTGGCCGTGAAGAGCATGAGCGATTTCGGCGCCACCGAGGCTGCGCTCACGCGGATCGACCTGGGCGTGATGCTGCTGGTGGTCACGGTGGCGGTGAACGGGCTCGTCGGGGGCTGGCTGCTCCATCTTGGTCGCAGCGGCGGCAGCGCCGCGCTCGAGGCCGACGGCGTGCACCTGCTCTCCGATGCGTGGACCAGCGGCGCGGCGATCGCCAGCCTGCTGCTCGTGCGCAGCACGGGCTGGCAATGGATCGATCCGGTCATCGCGATGGTGATGGCCGTCTGGCTGGTGTGGTGTGGCTGGCGGGTGGTGCGGCGCTCGCTCGGCAACCTCATGGACGAGCAGGACCAGGCGGATCTGGTCCAGGTGCAGGCGTTGCTCGAGGCGCACGCGAGGGACGGCGGTCCCGAGCCGCGCATCTGCTCGTTCCACAAGGTGCGCAGCCGCCACAGCGGTCGTGAGCACTGGGTCGATTTCCACGTGGAGTTGCCGCCGGCGACCGACCTGCGGACCGCGCACGAGCTTGCCACGCGCATCGAGGACGAGATCGAGGGCGCGCTTGGAGGCACCGCGACCGCGCACGTGGAGCCGTGTCGGTCCATCGACTGCCGCCGCTGCCGGCCATGAGCGCGCTGCCACTGGTGCTGATCTCGGCGCTGTTCGGAGGCCTGGGTGCCGCCGCGCGCGTGACGATGATCCTGCTGTGCACCGAGCGACACGGCCTGCCGCTCCGCTGGACCATCCTGATCGTGAACCTGTCCGGCTCGGCATGCGCGGGCGCGTGCACCGCGGCGTTCACGCGCGTCGATCCCAACGGGATCGCGCATGCGGCGGTGATCGGGGGCATCCTTGGCGGCTTCACCACGTTCAGCAGCTTCGCGATCGAGTGCATCGAGCAGTGGCAGCGGGGAGCGCGTCGCCGTGCGGCGCTGTACTCGGTTGGAAGCCTCGCCGGATGCGCCACCGCCGCATGGTTCGGCTTCGAGTTCATCCGGAGACTGTGGCCATGAGGTCCGTGCCGGAGACGCCGTGGCTTGCGGCCATGCTCGCCTTCCTGGGCGGCGCCTGTGGAAGTGGCGTGCGCGTGGCGAGCGACCACGTGGGCGCGGCGCTGGGCATGCCGGTCTGGGGATCCACGCTCGTGGTGAACGTGGTGGCATGCTTCCTCGGAGGCTTCCTGGGCCGATGGCTGCTGGGCCGAGTCACGCGACGACAGGCGATCGCCTCGGAAGTGCTCGACCCCTACGCGGTCCGTGCCCACCGTCTCACCACGCTGCTGGTCACGGGATTCTGCGGAGGCCTGAGCACCTTCAGCGCGCTCGGCCAGGAGTTGCACGAGCTTGTCCGGATGCAGCAGGTCGGCCCGACCGTGACCGTCGTTGGACTCTCGCTGGTGCTCGGCCTCGGCGCGGTGTGGAGCGGACTTGCGCTTGGCATGCGCCTGAACCGTGACCGGTAGATTGTCCGCATGCCCTCACGTCCGGTCCGGCCACCCGTCGCGGATTCCTGGGGCGGTGCGCCGCTCGACATCGCACGCCTGCGCAAGCTCTGGAAGCCGCGGCGCGATTCCTACGCGCGCGCGATGCTCTACGAGGACGTCCGGATCCGCATCCATCGCGCGCTGACCTGGCTGGAGTTCGCGGCGCGCTGCGACGCCTCGGAAGACCTGGACGCACGCCTGGTGGCCCAGTGGATCGCGCTCAACAGCCTGTACGGACGCTGGGACGACCGCGCCGGATCGCCGATGCCGGACCGCGAGAGCCTGCGCGTGTTCGCGGAGCAGATCCTGTCGCACGACCACGATGGTCTGGTCGCGTCGGTGCTGCGCGCGCACGCGAAGCTGGCGATCAGCCTGTTCGAGGACCGCTATCTCTGCCGCCACTTCTGGGAGGCACCCAGCACGCCGTCGGGGCGCAATCGCAATCGCGACGTCGCATGGGGAGCCGCGAACGCCCGCGAGCACCTGCGCGAGGGCCGGCACGGTGCGGTGCTCGATCGCGTGCTCGATCGCATCCACTTCGTGCGCAACCAGCTGGTGCATGGCGGCAGCACCTACAACGGCCGGCTCAATCGAGCGGCGGTTCGCCGCGCCAGCCAGATGATGGACCATCTGCTCGCCTGCTTCCTGCAGGTGCTGATGGAGCATGGCTACGTCGACGACTGGGGCGGTCTCTGCTATCCGCCGATCGACGAGCGGTAGCGTCATCCCGCCTCGGGTCGGGGGCCCGTGTCCGAGACGTCCCGTCTGGAGCGACGGCCCTGCACGCGCGAGCCGCCACGCCGCAACGCGTCGGGACCGAAGCGACGGATGGCCTCGTCCGCGATCGCGTCGAGCGCACGCTGCCGCGTGTCAGGCACCGCATCGAAGAGCGACGCCTCGGGTGGTGACGCCTCGGCGCGGTCCACGCTCACGCCGAGCAGTCGAAGCGGGCCGGGCTGCTGCGACCACCACGCATCCAGCAGCGCTGCCGCCGCGTGCCAGATCATCAGGGTCGCGTCGGTGGGTGCGTCCAGTGTGCGTTGCCGCGAGACGGTCGTGAAGTCCGGTCGGCGAAGCTTGATCGAGACCACGCGCGCCACGCCACCGCCAGCGCGAAGTCGCGTGCCCACGCGTTCGCACTGCTCCTGCAGCACGGCGCGGAGCACCGCAAGATCGGCCTCGTCCCGATCGAAGGTTTCCTCGTGGCCCACGCTTCGTGCACCCTGGTCGACCTGGATCGGGCGAGGGTCGATGCCGAGCGCCAGTCGCCGCCACTCGACACCCTGTCCACCCAGCAGCGTGCGGAGCGCGCCCTCGTCGCGCGCCTGCAGATCCGCGAAGGTGTGCAGGCCCAGCGCATGCAGGCGCGGTGCCGTCCGAGGTCCGACCCCCCACATGCGCTCGATCGGAAGTGCAGCCAGGCGCATGGCGGCCTCGTGGGCCGCGATCACGGTCAGTCCATCGGGCTTCCGCATGTCGCTTGCGATCTTCGCCACGAACTTGCACGCGGCCACGCCCACGCTCACACCGAGCCCAAGTTCCTCGCGCGTGCGTGATCGGATGGACTGCGCGATGCGCTCGCCGCTTCCAAGCAATCGCTGGGATCCGGTCACGTCCACGAAGGCCTCGTCGATGCTCAGCGGCTCGACCAGCGGTGACTGGTCGAGCAGGATCGCCCGAAAACGCGCGCTGAGTTCCGCGTATCGATCGAAGCGGGCCGGTCGCACGATCGCGGCGGGGCAGAGCCGTCGCGCCTGCAGCATCGGCATGGCGCTGCGGCAGCCGAAGGTGCGCGCCTCGTAGCTGGCAGCTGCCACCACGGAGCGGTCGCCGGTGCCGCCGACCAGCACCGGCTTGCCCCTCAGGGTTGGATCGTCCAGCTGCTCGACGCTGGCGAAGAAGGCGTCCAGATCGGCATGAAGGATGCACCGTTCCCAAATCACCCCCGGATTCTGGGGCGTTGGGACGGCTTTTGTCCGTTTCTCGGACGCCTCAGGCGCAAAAAGTCTTCGTGGAACCGTTCAACTTGCCCTGAATTGCCTTGACATGGGCGCAAAAACGGCGACATTGGTGTCAACCAAGGGGTCTGTCTCCTTGGGGAGTGTGGCCCAACAGGGCTGTCGCCACGCCGCGACGGTCTTGTCTCATCATGAACGGGAGGGGAAGGACCGCCGCGTTCGGCTTGGATGGACGCGCGGCAACCCCGCAAAAAAGGGCGTGGGCGCTCGGCTCAAACCGGGCGACTCACGCCCTTCTTCTTTTTGACGGCCGCCGTCGACTCGCTCGCATCAGGCGAGAGGATGGCCGCGTTCCTTAGCATGCGCCTCATGCTGCTTGCCGACGCTGCCGTGGATCCCGTGGCTCAGGCCTGGATCGAGTTCCTTGGACGACTGCACCCCGTGGCGCTGCACTTCCCGCTGGCGCTGCTGCTGGTCGGTGCGGTCGCGGTCGTGTGGAACTGGTTCCGTGGTGAGGAGGGAATCGGCGAATTCGCCTTCCACTGCATCTGGATCGGTGCGGCCATGTCCCTGGTCGCCGCGGTGACCGGATGGTTCCTGGGCGAGGAGGAGGCTGGCGAGAAGGGACTCGAACTGCATCGATGGTTCGGCGTCGGCAGCGCTGCGGCGGCCGTGGCGCTGACCGCGATGGCGAGCCTGTCCCGCACCGATGCGCGCCCTGGACTCCTCGGCATGACACGCATCCTTGCGCTGGTGACCGCGGTGGGCACGGCCTATGCCGGGCATCTCGGCGGCGAGATGGTGTGGGGCGAAAGCGAGATCTCCGGCAAGTTCGCCAAGGCCGCGGGAGCGACGTGGGATCGCTATCGCGAGGAACTTGGAAAGCCGTCGGAGGCGCCGAAGCCGGCCGAGTCGCCGACGGCGGAGTCTCCGCAGGCCAAATCCGCACCGAAGGCCCATGCGGTCGCACCGCCGCCCGCGCTCCCTGCGCCATCCGCCTCGCCCACGTCCACCAGACCGGGCGCGGTTCGTGGAACCGACGGCGAGGAGCCGCCGGCCGATGGTGGCGCGTCCGCGGGCGGAGCGCCGCCCGCGAAGCAGGGCGCCGGTGACGCGAAGCCGGCCGAGAAGTCCGGCGTGCCCGCGCCCATCCCTCCCAAGAAGCCCGTGAGCTTCAAGACGGATCTTCTGCCGCTGCTGAAGGAGCGCTGCTTCGAATGCCACAGCGGCGAGAAGCCCAAGGACGGCGTGGCGTTCGATCACATGGACGAGCTCATCAAGACGGAGGGCAAGCGTGCCGTCGTGATGAAGGGCGATCCCACCCGCAGCATGATGTTCACCACGATCATGCGAGGTGACGAGTCCAAGAAGCGCATGCCGCCCCCGAAGTCCGGCAAGCGCCTCACCCCGGAGCAGGCGGGGATCATCCAGGCCTGGATCAAGGAAGGCGCGAAGCTCGACACGTGAGCGTCAGCGCCGCACCGAGGTCTCGGCGCGCGGCTGGATGCAGAGCATCAGCACCACGGCCAGCACCGCGATCGCGGCGAAGGCGGTGAAGATCGCGTTCAGGGGCACCTGTGCGTCTCGCATGCGGCCGAATCCCCAGTCGGCGACGCCGCCACAACTGATGCTCACCAGGTTCATCAGGCCGTACCCCGTGGCGCGCGCGCCCGGCGCGGCGATCTGGCACAGGATCGGCATGTTGTTGCAGTCGAAGATGCCCCATCCAAGGCCGAACAGGATCAGGAACGCCACCGCCATGCCGAGCGATCCAGCATTGCCGACGCCGTAGAGCGCCGGCACCAGCAGTGCGATGCCGATCGCGCTGGCGAAGGTGCGGCCCCGCGGGTTCCATCGGCTCCAGCGATCCGCAAGCCATCCACCCAGCACGGCGCCCCCCAGCGCCGCGATGTTCCAGTAGAGCGACGCCGACACGCCGGCCGCGCCCTGGCCGATGCCGAATTCCTGCTTCAGGATCGCCGGCATCCAGTCGCGCACCACCCACGCGGCCAGTGCGGGCAGCGTGAAGCAAGCCACCAGCAGCAGGAATGGAACGCTGGTCAGGAGGTCGCGGATCACGCGGAACGATCCGGCACGGGCCGTGGCGGGCATGTCGGCGCGGGCGGGTGCCTCGTGCAGCAGCAGCGCGAGGGGCAGGGCGTAGGCAAGCCCGACCACGCCGGCGGCGTGGAACGCGGCGCGCCATCCGATCGCGGGGGCATCTGCCGCGTAGCCCCCGAAGCCGCCCAGCATCACGCCCGCATAGATCGCCATCTGGTGCACGCCGACCGCGCGCGAGCGCGTCGCCGCGGCATGGTGATCGCTGATCAGGGCGAGCGCCGCCGGAATGTAGAAGGCCTCGCTGAAGCCCATCGCGGTGCGCGTCCACAGCAGCTCGCGGTAGGTGGTCGCCTCGCCCGTCAGCCAGGTGACGGCACTCCACGCGGCCAGGCTTGCCACAATCGTGCGCTTGCGGCCGAATCGGTCCGCCACCCAGCCGCCGAAGGGGCTCAGAAACGCGTAGACCCACTTGAACTGCCCGAGCATCAGGCCCCAGTTGGCCTCGCTGCCGATGTCGGCGATGTCCTGCATCACCGAGAACTTCATCGACGCCAGCATCTGGCGGTCGAGGTAATTCAGCAGCGCGACAGGCCACAGCAGCAGCACCGCGATCCATGCGGTGTGCCAGATGGATCGAGCGGACGACATGTCGTGCATGATGCCGAGTATGTCCTGAACGCGCGGCGGTGACGCGAGAGCCTCCGCTGGTGGTGCCCTCAAGCGTCCCTGGCAGGAGTCGAACCTGCGACCTGGAGCTTAGAAGGCTCCTGCTCTATCCAACTGAGCTACAGGGACGTGGCGCGCAGTTTACGGCCTGCTCGCCGCGCGCTGGATGTTCCGCACCGTTCGCCAGCGACGCGGCTCGGGGGAATGAAGCGGGGTCGCCGCGCGTCGCAGCCGCA
>Ga0164292_10001968_pt1 | contig 16768 bp, 19 predicted proteins | sample GEODES117metaG_FD_111486 | JGI IMG/M metagenome (GOLD analysis project Ga0164292, IMG submission 111486) | Eutrophic lake water microbial communities from Lake Mendota, Wisconsin, USA - GEODES117 metaG | ecosystem: Environmental > Aquatic > Freshwater > Lake | place: USA: Lake Mendota...
AGTAATTGTCGATGGTTTGTTTATTGCATTAAGTAAATCAAGAATTAAACACACATTTGATGAAGAGTTTAAAGGATTCCACTTTTACGATATCGCATTTTGTTTTAGAAATCATTTAGAAGGGGTTAAGGTTGGTGTAATTACAAACATTAGAATTACACATAAATCTATCGGTCAAACTAATCAACAATGGGAAGATAATAGAGAATTTTTTGTTCAAAAATACAAAGACAATTTACCTAATAAAATCCCATTTGACCCAAATAGAAGATTGAAAGTTTTATTGTCTTGTATTTCGTTTAGAAACTTTACAGGTTCAGAATTATATGTTTTTGAGTTGGCAAAAAGTTTAATCAAGTTAAATTGTAGTGTTACGGTTCTTTCACAAATTGGTGGTCCTGTAACTGACATGGCCAAGAAACTTGGTATTAAATGTGTTTCCTTTGAAAATGCACCAGGATTTAAACTTGGTGACGGACAATGGGGAATGAATACTCCTGAAGGATTTAAACCATCAACCCCAAACGCATTGTATCGAGTTTCTGAGGTAGATTACGACATAATTCACTTTCAACACAAGCCAGTTGCTGAACGTATTTTGAATATGTACCCTGAATTGGATAAGATTTGTAGTATTCACTCTGAGGTCATTTCATTGGAAGACCCAGTTGTTGACCCAACAATTAAAAAATATATTGCGATTCGTCCTGAGATTAAGGAACACATGGTCAATAATTTTGAAATACCTGAAGAAATGATTGACGTTATTTACAACCCTGTTGATAATGAGAAATTCAAATCTAAAAATGCTTCAGAAGAAAATTATGTATTATTTGTTGGTACAATAGATTATTTAAGAAAAGAATCAATTTTAGATTTAATTGAGTATACTAGAGAGATTGGAAAAGAACTTTGGTTAGTTGGGGAAAATAATGGAAATTATTTGGAAAATGTTCTATTGGAAAGTCATGTTAAACATTTTCCATCGACTTGGAAAGTTGAGGATTTCATCTTAAAATCTTATGAGACAGCAGGGATTCAATTAGGTAGAACAACAATCGAAAGTTGGATGTGTGGTAAGTCAAGTTGGATTTACAAGGTTGATAAAGGAGGTTTTATTCTATCCAAGGAAAAATACGAACCACCGACAGATATTGAAAAATATTACGCCATGGGTGTTGCACAACAAATTAAAGACGAATATCTTAAAATCCTCTCATAATGAAATTAGGTTTGATTGGTGTTAATGACGTTGGGTTGTCGTTTGGTTTATTATGTGAAAAAAATGGATATGATGTTTTAGTTTCAAATAGTAATGAGGATTATATTTTTAATCTTAATCAAAGAATTTGTATTACAAATGAACCATTAATTCAGTCCATGTTATTTGATACTAAAAATTTTAGTGCTACTACAAGTAACTCAAATGTAATTAAAAACTCAGACATCATTTTTATTTTTTCACCAACACCATCCAATATTGAAGGTAATTATGACACAACAAAAGTTTTTGACGTTATTTCAGAATTTTATAGTCTATCATCACAAGATATCCCTTTGTACCACAAGAAAGTTGTTATTTGTTCGACAACAAATCCTGGTGAAGTAGAACAAATACAACAGAGATTAAATATGTTTAATATTCAAGTAGCGTACAACCCATTTTTTACAAATGAGGGTGAGATTGTTAAAAACATTGAAAATCATGAAATGGTTTTAATTGGTGGAGAATATCAAGAATTAACAAATGATTTAATCCAATTGCACACTAAACTAAAAAAAGTTCTTATTAATGTGTATACCATGTCATTAAAGGCGGCAGAATTAACAAAAATTGGAATTAACTCGTTTTTAACTTCAAAAATAAGTTATGCGAATATGTTAGGTGAAATCATTATCAAATCTGGTATTGAAGATGAGGTTAACATGGTTTTAACTGCAATTGGTGGTGATTCGGGGATTGGTAAGAAACATATGAATTATGGATTTGGTTTTGGTGGTCCAACAATTAATGGTGATAACAAAGCTCTAAAACATTTTGCAAACAGTGTTAATGCAAATACGGATTTAATATCGAGTATTGATACCTTTAATCAATCACATATTTCTTTTATTAAAGAACATTACATAAAGAAAAACCCAACAAAAGAAATTCCTTTTGTTATGGACCACATAACATATAAAAAAGGTACTCATATTGTGGAAGAATCACAACAATTTCAATTATGTATTGAGTTATTAAATGACGGATATAGTGTTAATGTTATTGAAAATCCCGAAGTAACAAACAAATTAAATACACTTTCTGAAACATATAACGGGAGACTAAAATTTTATAAACCAGGTACAAAACCTGAAGGAATATTAATTAATCTATAATGATAATCTTAACTACAACATATAATTGTGAAAATTTTGTTGAGCGTTCTTTGCTAACAATTATGACCCAAAGATTTAAAGACTTTAAATGTTATATAACCGATGACATGTCAACCGATAATACCGTTGATATAATTAAAAAAACCATATCGGGTGATGATAGGTTTATCCTTATTGAGAACAAACAAAAAATGTATCAACCAGGAAATTACGACCAAGTTATACGTGGTTTAGACATTCCTGATGATGAAATATGTGTTGAAATTGATGGGGACGATTGGTTACCCAATTCAAATGTTTTATCATTTATTAATGACGTATATAAAGATGAAAATGTTTGGATGACAAGTGGTTCATTTAAGTATCATGATGGCCGACCAGGGTTTGCAAATCCCCCTAAAAATTTCACAAACATTAGAAAACAAACTTTCACACTATCACACATGAGAACATGGAAGTCTTGGTTATGGAAAAAAATCAAAGAAGAAGATTTAAAAGATGTTTCGGGAAATTATTGGAGTGTTGCAGGAGACTTATCATTCATGTTTCCAATGTTAGAAATGTCAGGAGAAAATCACTTTAAATTTATTTCAGATGTGCTATACATATATAATGAGTCAAATCCATTAAATGACCACAAAGTTAATATGTCCAAAGTAAGTTCTACCGTAAATGTCATTAGGAATAAACCTGAATACGTTTTAATCTAAAATGAAAATTTCAATTTGTATTCCAACATGGGAACAGTATGGTAGGGGGGTTGAATTTTTAAAGAATAATTTTGAGCAAATTTTAAAACAAACTTATAAGAATTTTAATATAATAATTTCTGACCACAGTAAAGATGATAATATAAAATCTCTATGTGATAATTATTCATCTCAAATTGAGATTAAGTATTTTAAAAATAAAAACCATTTTGGTAATGGTCCCGCAAATACTAACAACACAATAATCAATGCCGATGGTGATATTATAAAAATAATATTTCAAGACGATTTTTTATATCAAGACAATGCGTTAGATTTAATAATAAAAGAATTTAAAGATAACAATTGTAATTGGTTAGTTAGTGGATGTAATCATACTCACGACGACGGTAAAAGTTTTTCAAATTTTATGATACCATATTGGAACGATAAAATTGCAACAGGTACCAACACTATTAGCTCCCCTTCAGTCTTGTCATTTAGAAACGATAATCCTTGTCTTTTTGATGAGGAATTAACAATGTTAATGGATTGTGAAATGTATTATCAACTTTACATCAGATACGGTTTACCTAAAATTATTACAGATTGTTTAATTACTAATAGAATGCATCAACACCAAATTAGTAGTTTATATAATAAAGATATGTGGTCAGAAATAGACCACGTTAGAAATAAGCATAATATTTAATATGAAAAAAACAAAAGTATACATCAATATTCCAGCACAAGCAATTGCTGGAGGGGTTGAATCATTATTTCAATTAGCGGATGCAATTAATAATAATGGGGGAGAATCAATTGTGTTATGGGACATCCCATACTCCGACCCAATACCAACAAAGTATAAACATTATAATATTCAACATTCAACAGAAGTTGAAGACACACCTGATAATTGGGTAATATATCCTGAAGTTTGGACTGAAAAATTAGGAACCTATTCTAATATGAAAAAGGCGATATGGTGGTTAAGTGTTGATAACAACCATGGTAAATTTCAAGATTTCTCTAATTCAAGTATTACCCATTTTTATCAATCTTTTTATGCATTAAATTTTTTACAAAAAAATGGTGTTGAAAAATATCTTCCTTTATTTGATTACATTCATGCAAAATATACAGACTCAACTTATGATATTTCACAAAAACAAAATATCGTTTGTTATAACCCTGTAAAAGGTCTTGGAATTACTAATCAAATAAAATCACTTAATCCTGACATTAATTTTACCCCAATTGTTGGAATGGAAGAAAGTCAAATAATTGACCTATTAAAAATAAGTAAGGTGTATATTGATTTTGGTCATCATCCAGGAAGAGATAGAATACCAAGAGAATCTGCAATACTTGGGAATTGTGTGATAACAAATTCACTCGGAGCTGCAGGATTTTATAATGACATACCTGTCGGCAAACAATATAAAACCGACAATGTAGAGGAAATAGGTACCTCAATTCGTAATTGTTTTGAAAATTTTGAATCAGTAATTGATGAATTTTCAATATATAGGTCATCAATTAAAAACCAAAAAGAACAATTACATAATCTTGTAAAACAATATTTTATATAATGATTTTAAGTAAATTTTATTCTACGGATATAGGGATAAACGCCGACCCTTTATACAGTGTTTTGTCAAAATATAAAGACACAACATTTGTTGATTTGGGCGTTAGAAGTGGGGTTTCTTCGGAAATTATGTTAATAGGTTCTCACACAAATAATAATAAAGTATTTGGTGTTGATGTTGATTGGAGTATGTTAAACCAATTTGTTGGCTCACACTCAAACTACACAAAAATTTTAGGTGATTCATCTACAGTTGGAAAATATTGGGATACAAAAATAAGTGGTTTATTTGTAGATACTTTTCATATTAAAGAACAAGTATTATCTGAATTATATTTTTGGTATCCTCACGTAGAGGAAGGTGGGTTTATTGCATTTCATGATACAAATTGGCCTGAAGGTAAACACGATGTTTACGATGGAATAACTTGGGACAGAGTTGAAGAAGGTGTTAAATCATTCTTTAATGTTGATTCTTTGAATTATGAAGATGAATACATTAAGATGTCCAATCATCCTGAATCTTGGGGTATGACAATTGTTGAAATTAAAAAGAAAAAAGATTACGTTTCTGAGTTTCCTAATTGGACAGAGGTTTTTGAGAAGAGGAATCATTTAATTAGTCTTTTTTGGAATGAAGAAAATAAATCTGACGTTAAAATTGACTTAGTATTAAATGTATGATTATGTAATAGTAGGTAGTGGATTCTTTGGTTCTATTTGCGCCAGAGAACTTACCGATAAGGGATATAAATGTTTGGTGATTGAAAACCGTAATCACATCGGTGGTAATTGTCATACTGAAAATAAAGACAACATTAACATCCATACTTATGGACCTCACATCTTTCACACATCAGATGAAAATATTTGGAATTGGATAAACCAATATGTTAAGTTCAATAACTTTACTTTAACACCTGTTGCAAATTATAAAGGTGAGATATACTCACTTCCTTTTAATATGTGGACATTTAACAAGTTATGGAATATTACCAAACCTGAAGAAGCTCAAGACATTATTAAGTCCCAATCTATTGATATTGACGAACCTAAAAACTTAGAAGAACAAGCAATTAAATTAGTTGGTACTGATGTCTATGAAAAACTAATTAAGGGTTATACCGCAAAACAATGGAGAAAAGACCCTAAAGACTTACCTAAAGAAATTATAACACGATTACCAGTTAGGTTCACATACGATAACAATTATTTTAATGACACATATCAAGGAATACCGATTGGGGGGTACACTCAAATTTTTGAAAAGTTATTAGACGGTATCGAGGTTAAATTAAATGTTGACTATTTTGAAGATAAAGAATATTGGGATAGTATTTCCGATAAAGTAATTTACACAGGTCCAATTGATAGATTCTACGATTATAAGTTTGGTGAATTAGAATATAAAACGACTAAGTTTGAACATGACAGATACCCTGAAGAAAATTTTCAAGGAACTGCAGTAATGAATTATACAGATTCAAAAATATCTTATACACGAATTATTGAACATAAACATTTTGAAAAGTCAGACTCACCTGTAAGTTGGATAACTTATGAATACCCTGTTGAATATAAACCAAACGAAACTGAACCTTATTATCCAGTAAATGACTCTGAAAATAACTTAAAATATTCAAAATATAAAGAATTGGCTGACTCACAATCAAAATACATTTTTGGCGGTAGGTTGGCTCAATACAAATACTACGACATGCACCAAGTAATTAAAAGTGCGTTAGATACCGTAAAAACATTAATAACAAAATAATATGTATAACTTATCAGTAATCTCAAGTTTTGGATTAGACGTTAGTTTTCAAACCGAAAAGTTTTGTGAGCTATATGCCGACATGATTCCAAACACACCTAAAGAATCGATTAGAGTTTTATGGGTTATGGAACCAAATGAAGTTTCAGGATTTAGACAAAACGCAATAACTAATCATGAAAAATTTGATTTAATTTTAACTGGAGATAAAGAAATTTTATCCTCATGTCCAAACGCCAAGTTATTTCCTTACGGAACGACTTGGATTAAGGATTTTGAATTTCCAGAACAAAAAGAGTATTGTATCACAACACTAATTGGTGGTAAGACTCAATGTTCAGGTCACGTGTTAAGACATTCAGTACCTGAAAAGAGTAAATCAATCACATCAATACCCGTTCATTTATATAATAGTATTAATACATCGTTCATACAATTACCTGAAATGAGACAAATGAAAAGTAATTTATGGAAAAATGAATTATTTTATTCTCAATTTCACATTGTTATTGAAAATGTTACCGAGGACAATTGGTTCACTGAAAAAATAATCGATTGTTTTCAAACAAAAACAATTCCAATCTATATTGGTTGTGATAATATAGGAGACTACTTTGATTTACGAGGTATGTTCCATGTTAAATCTTTAGATGAAATGGTGGATGTGTGTAATACAATCACACCTGAAACTTATCAAAATATGTTAGAGTTTGTTAATATAAATTATGAAAAGTCCATGAACTATCATGACTTCAGAAAAAGAATAGAGGATGAGGTTAAATCATTCATTTCAATTAATTAAAACATGGAAATAGTATCAACAAGATTAATGGGGGGACTTGGGAACATTATGTTCCAAGTTGCAACTGCTTATAGTGTTTCACTTAGAGACGGTAAAGAAATGATTTGTGATACCAAAGACATGATGATACCTCACAAACCATATACCGCATATGTTGATAATATTTTTAGAAAAGTAAATTTTTCAAACAACTTATCAAATTTAAACCATATCGGAGAATGTGGATTCCATTATTGTGATATACCAAAAATGGATGGTAATGTTAAATTAATTGGTCACTTTCAAAGTGAAAAATATTTTATAAATCATAAGGAAGAATTACTAAATCTTTTTGAAATTGATGATAAAACAAAATCCTATTTGTTAGGGAAATATAATGAAATACTGAACCAAGATACTTGTTCTCTTCATGTTAGAAGAGGGGATTATTTAGGGCTACCTAATCACCACCCAACTCAACCAATTGAATACTACCGACAAGCAATTAACCTTATTGGTGAAGATAAACATTATGTTATATTTTCTGACGATATTAAATGGTGTGAAGAAAACTTTGGGGATTTAAATAACAAAACATTTATATCGGGTAATCAGGATTATGAAGACTTATATTTAATGTCCATGTGTAAAAATAACATAATTGCCAATTCAACTTTTAGTTGGTGGGGGTCATGGTTAAATAAAAACGAAAATAAACAAGTAATAATTCCATCCAAATGGTTCGGCATTTCCAATTCACATTTAAATACTAATGACTTATATTGTGATAAATGGATTAAATTATGAAAGTATTAGTTACAGGTTCAAACGGATTACTCGGTACCGCATTAAGAGAATTATTAGGTGAAGGTCACATATACCACACAAGAAAAGACGCAGATTTAACTGACGAAAAATCAACTAAAGATTATATTACACATCATATAAAAAATTCAGGTGTTGATACAATCATACATTGTGCCGCAATGGTTGGTGGAGTTCAAGCAAACTCAAACAATAATGAAACTTTCTTTATTGAGAATTACAAAATAAATAATAACGTCATTAACTCCGCATTTGAAAATGGTGTTAAGAACTTTGTTAATTTATCATCGACTTGTATTTTCCCTGACTCTAACATCACCTACCCATTAACTGCGGACCAAATTGATATTGCCCCACCTCACCCATCTAATCATGGGTATTCTTATGCAAAAAGATTGTCGGGTTATCAAACAAAAATCATCAGACAATTAACAGGTAATAATTGGATTACAATTGTACCAACAAACGTATATGGTCCTAACGATAATTTCCATCCTGACCATAGTCATATGATTCCTGGCATTATCCACAGAGCATACAACTGTAAACAAAACAATGAAGACTTTGTGATATGGGGAGATGGAAGTCCATTAAGACAATTTATACATTCAAAAGATTTAGCAAAAGTTATTTTATGGGCGATTGATAATTGGAATAGTGATGTTCCATTTATGGCCGTTAACGATAACGAACATTCAGTAATGGATATTGTTAAAATTGTTGCCAAAAAATTTGATATCCAAGACGATAACCTAATTTTTGATGAAACAAAACCAAGAGGTCAGTTTAGAAAACCCGCAAAATCCGACATTCCTAAAGATTACCAATATATTAACTTAGAACAAGGAATTACCGAAACCATCGAATGGTTTATTAACAATTATAAAACGCTTAGAAAATGAAAAGAATTGATTTAATTCAAGACACGATTGACAACCAAGACATTGATAATTTAATTGAATGGTTAAAATCATACCCTCGACTAACTAAAGGGTCCAAAACGATTGAGTTTGAAAATAAATGGTCTCAGTGGTTAGGGTCTAAATATTCAATATTTGTGAATTCAGGGTCATCTGCAAATTTACTTATGTTGTATGCCCTGAAAGTCCTTAAAAGAATGAAGAACAATAAAGTGTGTGTTCCAACATTATGTTGGGCGACCGACTTGGCACCTGTACTTCAATTTGATATGGAACCATTATTGATTGATTGTAATTTAGATAACTTATCAGTAGATTTAACACACCTTGAAGAAGTGTTTAAAAATGAACAACCATCCGTATTACTTTTGGTTTCTGTATTAGGTTTATCACCTGATATGGATTCTATTGTTGAGTTATGTAAAAAGTATGATGTAATCTTACTTGAAGATAATTGTGAATCTCAGGGGACTAAATTTAAAGGGACTAAACTTGGTAACTTTGGATTGATGTCGTCATTCTCCACTTATTTTGGACATACAATGTCTACGATTGAAGGTGGAGTTGTTTCAACAAACGATGAAGAGATTTACAACGTTTTATTACAACTTAGAAGTCATGGTTGGGATAGAGATTTATCTCCTGAAAAACAACAAGAATTAAGAAAAGAATGGGAAGTAAGTGATTTCTCAGCATTATATACCTTTTACGTACCAGGGTTTAACTTAAGAAGTACGGATTTACAAGCACAAATTGGTATCAAACAATTAGATAAAGTTGATGGTATGATTAATAATCGATATGAAAACTTCTTGTATTACAAATCTAAATTAGAAGGTAAAACGTGGTTCCCTAAAACTTTTGATGATAGTTATACTTCAAATTTTGCGATTCCATTTATCACCAAAACTATTGAAGATAAAGAAAGTTTAATTAAAGAATTGGATGAAAATAATATCGCTTGTCGACCATTAATTTCAGGTTCTATGGGAACTCAACCATTCTACAAAAAATTATACGGAGAGAACAAATTACCTAAATGTTCGATTATAGATGAGAGAGGGGTGTATGTCCCAAATCATGATAAAATGACTAAAGAGGATATTGACCGAGTTTGTGATATCCTATTAAAATATTAATATATGTTGAAATTCTTTAAACCCGCAAGAGGTAATGGGATTCATCAACGAGGATATTTTTCATATATTACCGAAGCAGTTGTTCATATACATAATGTATTATTAAATTACCCAAATGAAAAATTAAAGATTTATTATGACCTATCTAATATTCATGGATATGGTAATCAAAATATTTATGAGTCGTGTTTTATTCAAGATGAAAATGATTATCTAACCAATATTAATGAGTATTCTAATATTGAATTGGTTAATTATATATCAAAATTAAATGCATATGAAAGTGATACATTTACTGAAGAAAATTTAAAAATGTGCGAATCAATAATTAAAAACAATTTCATTTTAAACGATGAAATGAAACAATTATTTTCATCAAGACATTCTCAAATTGATTTTACAAAAACAATAGGTTTTCATAGAAGAGCAACTGATATGTCAACGGTACATCACGTATCAACAATAGATTTATCAGATATCTTTAATATATTAGAACAAGAAGAGTTTGAAAACGTGTTTTTAATGTCAGACAATTTAAAAGATTTAAATGAATTCAAAAAAAGATACGGAAACAAATTAATCACTTTTGATGAATTTACATCCTCAAAATTTGACGATAACCCATTTTTTAAATTAGAGAATGATGAAGAGTCAATTAAACAACATATTCAAGAGATTGTTTTTGGAGCTTACACATTAGGGATGACAAAAAAATTGATTTGTACTAAATCAAATTTATCCACCTTTTCTATTTTTTCAAACTCAAAATTAAATTACAAAAGATTAAATTAACATGGTAACAAAAATTGCATTAATTACAGGAATAAATGGTCAAGATGGTTCATACTTGGCCGAATTTTTAATTGGGAAGGGATATGAAGTTCACGGGACATTAAAACGTAATTCTGTTGCGGAAAATCAAACCGCAAGATTAGACGATATCTTTACACAAATTAATTTACACTATGCCGATTTAACAGATTTATCGTCATTAATTTCGGTAATTCAAAAAGTTAATCCTGATGAAATTTATAATTTAGCGGCACAATCGCATGTTAGAATTTCATTTGACCAACCACTATACACCGCAAATGTCACAGGTATCGGAACCCTAAATTTATTAGAAGCTGTCAAATTAATTAAACCATCAATTAAAATATATCAAGCATCATCATCAGAAATGTTTGGTAATAGTATTGATAATGATGGATACCAAAGAGAAACAACACCAATGAATCCTGTATCACCATACGGATGTGCAAAAGTGTTTAGTTATAACATTGCAAGAAATTATAGAAACTCATATGGTATGTTTATTTCTAACGGTATTTTGTTTAATCACGAATCACCAAGAAGAGGAACAAATTTCGTAACTAATAAAGTTTGTAAAGAAGTAGTTAAGATTCATTTGGGATTATCCAATGAATTGAAACTTGGTAATTTAGATGCAACAAGAGATTGGGGTCACGCTAAAGATTATGTGGAAGCGATGTGGATGATACTCCAACAAGATACATCAGATGATTACGTATGTTCAACAGGAATTTCACATTCAGTTCAAGATTTATGTGAGTATACTTTTTCAAAATTTGGATTAGATTATAAAGAGTATGTTAAAGTTGATGAGAAATTTTTGAGACCTGAAGAACTTCATAATTTAAAGGGAGATTCTTCAAAATTAAAATCAGTAACGGGTTGGTCACCTAATTATACTTTTGAAACAATGCTTGACGAAATGTTAGAGTATTGGATAAACTATTACAATAAAAACAAATAATGATTACAGTACCAGTAAGTGTGGGAGAATTGATAGATAAATTATCAATTCTACATGTAAAAAAAACAAAAATTGTTAATGAAGAAAAATTAACTTTTATCAATAAAGAATTTGAATTACTATATAATATGTCATCATATTATTTAAATGATATTGAAATATCAAAACTATATCACCAATTAGTTGATGTTAATTCAAAATTATGGGAAATTGAAGACGAATTAAGAGTTATTGAATCAACTAAGAATTTCGACACTATATTCATCGAATTAGCTAGAAAAGTTTATTACACTAATGATGAAAGATTTTCATTAAAAAATGATATCAACGAATTAACCAATTCTGAAGTTAGAGAACAAAAAGATTATATTGAATATAAATAAAATTTTAAATTAAACTAATGGGTACAAAACCAACAAGAAAATCTCCAACACCAACCCCTTTGATAGGTGAAGAAAAAAATGCAAGAACTAAAAAAGAAATTATTTGTTCAATAATTAAAAGAAAAACTAAAGAAAAGTTTTTAACTCAAACTCAAAAAAACTATTACGATGTTTTAACTTCAAGTGAAGTTACAGTTTGTTCTGGACCAGCGGGCGTAGGTAAAAGTTACATTACTATGAAAGCGGCAATTGATTTGTTATCAGACCCAAACACACCTTACGAAAAAATAATAATCGTTAGACCCGCGGTTGAAGCGGAAGAAAAATTAGGTAGTTTACCAGGTAATGTCGAAGAAAAATTAGACCCTTATATTTTTCCGTCGTATTATCTTTTAAATAAAATCATTGGGAAAGACACAAGAGAAAAGTTAAAAGAGCTCGAAGTAATTGAAGTATTCGCATTAGCATTTATGAGAGGTATGAATATCGATAATTCAATATTGATATTTGAGGAGGGTCAAAATGCCACACCAAGTCAAATGAAACTTCTATTGACAAGGATTGGATTTAATAGTAAATTTTTTATCTCAGGTGATGTTGAACAATCTGACAGGTACAAAAACAAAACACATAGTGGATTGTGGGACGCAATTGAAAAATTTAGAGATTCTAGTGTTATCTCAACTTTTGAGTTTAAAGATAAAAAAGACATTGTTAGAAATCCTTTAATTACTAAAATATTACAAAAATACGATAACGAAGTAGAATGAGAATTGGTGTAGAGTTAAACGGGGTGTTAAGAGACACATTAAAAAAAATTCAACAAGAATACGAAAAATGGTATTTGGAGAATCCATTTAAAGAGGATGAAGAAAAATCAGAATACGAAGTATTTTCAGATTTAACAACTTTAGATATACGTAAACACCTAAAATTTAAAGATGAAGATGAGTTGTATGATTTTTTATATAAAGAACATACTATGGAAATTTTTGGTCATTCGGGTTCGGTTGAAACTTACAGTATGAGGGACTTTAATGAGTTTTATTTAGATGTGAGAGATAAACACGATATTTTAATAGTCTCTGACGAGATTGGTAAATCAAAACCAGCTTCATTATTTTTTATATCAAAGTTTGGGTGTTTAGTTGAAAATGTTAAATTTTACAGTGAATCAACAATAAATTCACTTTGGGAATCCGTAGACGTTTTACTTACAGCAAATCCTAAACTATTATTAAATTATCCAAAAGATAAAACTGTTATTAAATATGAAACTTCATACAATAAAGATGTTGAGATTGACCATTTTATAACAAATTTTAAAGAATTAAACACAAAAATAAAAGAACTATATGATTAAGGTATTAGGAGAAAATTACTATTTCGATTTAGATAAAATTGAAGAGTATTTGGATATGACAATTAAATCTGAGGGGGATATTGAGGAAGATGAATTTTCAGGTTCAACAGACATGAAAGTAAACATAATAAAATTTGAAATGGTAAAAATGTTAATGGATACCATTTTAACAGAACACGAAGAAATTGATGAGAAGTTAGGTATGAAATCAAGTAACAATACCAGTATTCCATTTAGATTATCATTCAATAGCTTATTAAATAAAAAACTTATAAATCATTATTAATATGGACGCATCGTTAAACGAAAAAGTAAAATTATCAATTCAAAATCTAAGAGATAAAAAATCAAGAATTTATTTTTTAGTACAAGACACTAAAGGAAACGCAAAGGCATCTGTTAGATTAATTTATCAGATGGCAAAAACTCTTTTAGATTCAGGGTTTAACCCAATCATTCTTCACGAAAAAAGTGATTACGCAGGTGTAGTTGCTTGGATGGATGAAGAATATATGTCAATCCCACATAAATCAATTGAAGGTCAAAATTTAGAAATTACTCCAGAAGATTTTATTGTTATTCCTGAATTGTTTGGTTACATTATGGAACAACTTAAAAATTTACCTTGTGGTAAAATTGTTTTAACTCAAAATTATTCTCACATTGTTGAAACATTACAACCAGGACAAAATTGGGCTCAATATGGGTTTTTTAAATGTATAACAACAAGTAAAAAACAACAAGAATATATTGAGAATGTAATGAGACAGAGTAGTTTTGACATTGTTAAACCTTTAATTACAGATAGTTTTTATCCAAAAGAATTACCTCCAATGCCAATTATTGGTGTTCACACTAAAGAACAAGAAAATACTATTAACATCATTAAAACTTTTTATCTAAAATTCCCACAATATAGATGGTTTACATTTAGAGATTTAAGAGGTCTTTCTGAAAAAGAATTTTCAAACTCATTACGTGATTGTTTTGTTAGCGTTTGGATGGACGAACAAAGTGGTTTTGGTACATTCCCGTTAGAGTCTATGGCTTCAGGAGTTCCAGTTATTGGTAAAGTACCTTACGCACAACCTGAATGGATGAATGAAGATAATGGTGTTTGGGTAACTGACCCAAATATGATTTGTGATTTCATTGCGGACTTTATTCAAAATTGGTTAGAAGACAATATCAAACCAGAACTTTATGAGAATATGAAAAAAACAGTTGAAAACTATACAAATAAACAAGAATTTGATGCTACAGTTACTTCATTATTTGAAGAGTACTTAAACGTAAGAGCAAATTCATTTGAAGAACAAATTTCTAAAACCGAAGAATAATATGAATACTAAATTATCACTATCCGTTATATTACCAATTAAATCGTCAAAGGCACGAAACTTTGATGAATATTTCGAAAAAGCAATCACATCAATTAAAACACAATCAGTTGAAATTGAAGAGTTAGTTATTGTTCACTCATCAGAAGAATCATTAGTTAATTTTTTAAATGATTATAATTTTGAATCTTTAAATGTTGTTAAATTATTGTGGGATAAAGACCCAAATTATTGTGAACAAGTGAATTATGGGATTAAAAACGCTAAGGGTACTTGGATTTCTCTATTTGAATTTGACGATGAATACTCATCAATATGGTTTAAAAATGTTAAAAAATATTCAGAAGCATATCCAAATGTACAAGCGTTCTTACCTGTAGTTGTTGAAACTGACGAAAAAGGTATGTTTGCAGGATTTACAAATGAAGCAACTTTTGCGGCTAATTTTACACAAGAAATGGGATTCTTAACTAATGAAACTTTACAAGATTACCAAAATTTCCAAACCGCAGGATGTGTTATTAAAAAATCAGTTATTGATGATTTTGGTGGGTTTAAACCATCAGTTAAATTAACATTTGTTTATGAGTTTTTATTAAGATTAACATATAATTCAACATCAATAATGACAATACCAAAACTTGGTTACAAACATACTAACATGAGAGAAGGCTCTATCTTTTGGAACTATAAATTTGGTGAAGAACAAATGTTAGAAGACGAAGTTAAATTTTGGGTTCAAACAGCAAAAAAAGAATATTTCTTTGTTAACGATAGAAACATAAAATATCAATCAGACAATGTATAATGTTAGAAACTCTATCTGCAACAACAGAAGATGTTTCATCCAAAAAAAGAGGTAGAAAAACGGTAAATGTAAATTATTTTGATGTTAGAGAAGAGGATGCGGTTAGAAGTTTTTTACTAGCCGAAACTTCAGAAGAAAAAAACAAAATATATAATGAATACTTACGAGGACCTCTCGATAAGATGATTTCATCAATCATACGACGATATAAGTTATATCGAAAAGATATGGATTTTACTGAAATTCATTGTGATACTCATTCATTCTTGATGACAAAGGTTGACAAGTTTAAACCTTCAAAAGAGAAAAAGGCTTATTCATATTTTGGTACAATTTGTAAAAATTACTTAATGGGACAAATAATTAAAGACCAAAAAGAAATTAATAGAAAAGTATCTTATGAAGACATGTCTCAAAGTATTGAAGAAAGACCCGATATGATGTATCGTATTGATGAGGACGTTGTAGATACGACAGCAATCATTGCACAATATTTAAAAGAGCTACGAGATTTTATTGAATCAGAAAATTTAAATGATAATGAAAAAAAATTAGGGTATGCTCTAATTGATTTGTTTGAAAACTACGAAGCAATATTTTCAAGTGCGGATAATAACAAATTCAATAAAAATGTTATTTTACTTTCATTACGAGAAATGACCAATTTGAGTACTAAAGAAATACGTAGTTCAATTAAAAGATTTAAGAAACTATATATTTTAATCCAATCTAAAATGAAAACAGATTAAAAAGTATTTATAGATATGCCAAGACCTCAACGTAAAGAAATTAATTTTAGTAAAGATTCTATTTTATCTTTAATGCAGGAAATCTATAATGAACTTGTAGAACAAAGACAAACTGCAATTAGAATCCAAAATAAAATGTTATCTATGTTAAAAGACCCAACTGATATGATGACAATTGGTCCTGTAATTGAAAAACAACAAAAAATTGTAAACGAGTGCGTTGAAAAGAAAATTAGTTTATCAAAAC
>Ga0164292_10001973_pt1 | contig 16730 bp, 16 predicted proteins | sample GEODES117metaG_FD_111486 | JGI IMG/M metagenome (GOLD analysis project Ga0164292, IMG submission 111486) | Eutrophic lake water microbial communities from Lake Mendota, Wisconsin, USA - GEODES117 metaG | ecosystem: Environmental > Aquatic > Freshwater > Lake | place: USA: Lake Mendota...
CTTGGTTCAAATCCAAGCCCCGCAACCAAAATTAATTTTACAACAATTAAAAATTTGATTTATTCTTCAAAAATTACCTTTAATTTTATTATAAATTATTGAAGTAAATTCATAAAAAATCTCTTTTTTATTTAAAGATCTTTCAAAAAAATTATTTTTTTTTGGTAAATCAATATTTTGATAAATATACATTTTTTTGAGATCTTTGAAGTGAAGAAGTTTATGAAGTCTAGAGGTGTTGTAAGGAGAAGTTATATAAGTGGCATTATCTATTTTATATTCTGCCAAAGTGTTATTAATTATATCAATGGCTTCTTTCATTGATTTATATTCCTTATAAATTACGATAATATTTTCTTTTTTGATAGATTCACTAAGCAGCAATGCCTCTAAAATTTTCTGATCCGGTATAAATTGTAATTTTCCATATAAAAAAATTTTAGTATCGTTTTTTCCATTAAATTTTTCTAAATATGAAACTGTGTCTTTGAATCTTTTTTTATAAGAATCATTATAATAATCAAAACCTTGTTGTCCTGAAATAACAACTAATGCTTCTGTTTTTTTAGGTAGATCATAATAAATAAGTTTTTGACCCATCCAATAAAATAAAGGTGAATAATAAAAAATAAAATAAATTATAATAAAAGAATATAATATTATTTTTATTTTTTTTTGAAGAACTCTATACATATTGCTCAATGTTATTTTTCCAGATCTAAAAAAAATACCTAAAATAAAAAAATAAAAAAAATTATATTTTTGTACTTTTAAAAAAGTTTCGCTTAAACTATTTATAATTTTATTAAATTCTTCAATTCTATTATGGCTCATACTAAATTTAGCCCTTGTAATTGTAACTAAAATCTTAGAATGAAATATAAATTTTTTATTTAAATCTTTAAACAAGGTAAGCCATAACTTTAAATCTTCTCTAACATTAGAATCGATTTCAAAACTATTTTTATTTATAATTTTTTTATCAATTAATGCGGACGATATAAGAAAAGGATTATATATATATAGCCAGTGATAACCTTTATTTCTAATTTTATTTAAGATAAATATCTGTAATATAACTCTAAAATAATTTAAAAAAAAACCAGATTTTTTTTCAGAACCCTCAACCTGATAATTTGCTGCGGTAAAAGATAGTAAATGATTTTTAATATTAATAATTTGATAACTTAATTTATCTGAATACCAATAATCATCAGCATCTATAAATGCCACATAACGACCTTTAGATTTGGAAATGCCCAAGTTTCTTGGAACTGCTACATTTCCAGAATTCTTTTTAGTTTTAAAATAACGAATTCTTTTATCTATCTTTATAAAATCTTTAATTATTTTAACGCTAAAATCTGTGGAGCAATCATCAATTATAATTAATTCTAAATTTTTATAAGTTTGATTTAGAACTGAAGAAATTGACCTTTTTAGAAATCTTGAACAATTATAATTGGGCAATATTACAGATATAAGGTTTTTTTGATTATTCATTTAGTATTTATAAATAAATTTAAATTATTTTTTTCTCTCCTAAAAAAAAACCAAGACAAAAGAATATTAAAATACAATTATAATTTGTAAAAAAACTGCCATTGGTTATTATGGGCCACAGATGAGTAATCATTCCAATTAATGGGATAATTAATCCATATTTGGAGAACTCATATTGTTTTTGATTAGATAATATAAGTACAGAAAGATATTTGATAAAATAAAAAAAAGCAAAAAGCACTAATCCGAATCCTATAATTCCTGTTTCAGCTAACAATTGAATATAAAAATTATGAGGATGTGTAACACAGCTGAAACTATCTACTTGATATTGTTTTGAACAAGATAACCATCCATAAGATTTGGGTCCAGCTCCAATATAAATATTATCTTTGAATATATTTATAGCAGTAATAAAATAATTATGATGAGTAGATGAAAAAAAGAATATTTTTTTATTATAAAATTCAAGATCACTAAAAATTACCTTTTTTTTATTATAATCTTTATCAATACCAAGTCCAATTTCATTTAATGTTCTTGTAATATATCTTTCATAATATCTTTTATGGGTCATAGTTAATAATAAAAAGAATAGAAGCAAAAAAAAGAAAAGAATAAAAATTTTTTTTCTATAATTTCTAAAAGAAATTAAAATACCTAAAGAAAAAATTCCTAATAAAAATAAAGCGGCTCTATCGCCTGATAAAAAAATTATTACAGCTGATATAAAATAGAACAAAATAAAAAGTTTATAGTCATATTTTTTAGCTTTAATTAGATAAAAAATTGAAACTAAAAACATGGGAAGAATTTTTAGAACATATGAGCCAAGTATCATTTTACCAAAAAAACTAGAAATTCTATTTTGGCTATCAATTGTCTGGAACCCTAATATATTTTTGCCATTAAAAAGTTGGAATATAGTATCTACAAATAATAAACTTATTGCCAGTGCGCATGACATAAAAAAAAAACTATAAAAATTATTTGAATTATTCTTAATTAAAAAAGATATTAAAAAAGAAAATAAAATAAATCTTAAATAAGGTAATGAAAATTTTAGTGATGACAGAATATCAGACGAAAAAAGTGAAGAAAAAATTATAAAAAAATAAAAAAAAATTAAATATTTAAAAATTTTTTTCTCAATAAATAAATTAAAAATTTTATTATTTACTATTAAGTAGACTAAAAAACTAATTGATAAAATTGTAATTAAAATATCTGGAATTGCTGGCCCTGTTATTAATAACAATGGTAATAGACAAACTAATATAGTTTGATATTTGATAAATTTTAAGTTTAAAAGATTATTTTTATCTTTTATATATGTCATGATTTTAGATTTATATTTAAAATTGCCTAAAAATGTTTAATAAGATATTTTTCCCACTCAACAGATGAAATAATTATTTTTTTTAATTTATCTTTCATATTAAATTTTATTTTTAAAATCTTTTCCATTTTTGTTGTAGATGAAATAACATTCACAACATCACCTTTTCTTCTTGGTAAAAAAATTTTTTTTAATTTTACTTTTAAAAATTTTTCAAAATTACTAATTATGTCTAAAACAGAATACCCAACGCCATATCCGCAATTTAATAAATAAGAAGTGTTTTTAGTAGAAATAATTTTTAATAATTTGCTATGAATTTTCGATATATCTTCAAGATGAATGTAATCTCTAATACAAGTGCCATCTTTAGTTCTGTAATTATTGCCAAATATTGAAGCTTTATTCTCATTATTTGCAACTGATAAGGAGATATTTTTAACTAATTGATTATTTTTATTAATACAACCTATCTTATTACGCATATCACTACCTGCAACGTTAAAATATCGCAGGATTCCATAATTAAAATTGTATTTTACTGAAAAAATTTTAATTATATTTTCACACTTAAGTTTTGTTTTGCCATAAACACTCACTGGTTTTGGATTAATATTTTCTCTTACTTTTCCCGATACATTCCCATAAATAGCACAGGTTGAAGAGAAAATAAAATTTTTAAGATTATTTGCAACGCAAACTTCTAGTAACTTTTTTGTATTAATAAAATTATTTATAAAATATTTACGTGGTGAGCGCTCAGACTCGTTAACATCTAAAGAAGCAGCACAATGAATGACTGATGTAATTTTATTTCTTTTTATGAAAGCATTAACTTTTTTTTTATCGCCAATATTGCATTTTAAAAAAGTAGCTCTGCTATTTATTAAGATTGCGTGACCCGTAGATAAATTATCGATTATATAAATTTTATATTTTTTTTTTAAAAGATCTGTTGCTATTTTGCTTCCAATATATCCTGCACCACCAGTTACTAAAACTTTTTGCATTTTTTTTTACAGTAAAATTTTTATAAAATACATATAAATAGTATGATTTATGCTTCTAATATTATATTATATTAATTAAGTTATATATAATTAATCCTTAAAATAATTGAATAAGTCTATATAAAATAAATGAAACAATTAATATTAAGAATAATACATAGTAATTTTTACTTTCAATTAATTGCTTCTTTTTTATTTGAATTTTTTTATTTTTTAACAAATAAAAATAAAATTAGTATCAAATACTTAAATAATTATTGGATTCATGAGACTTTTTTTGGTAAGTATGCTTATACACATCCAGTGAGGAAAGCTGAAGAAGTTTTGATAAAAGAACTTCCTTTTTTTATTAAATTTTACAATATCAAAGCAGGTGATAAAATATTTGATTTTGGCGCCGGAGTGGGAACTGAAGTTATTTTCTTTTCGAAACTAGTTGGCAATTTAGGTAAAGTTTATGCCATAGAAGCAAATCCCAATATATACAAACTGCTATTAAAAACTATAAAATTAAATAATTTACGAAACGTAATTCCAATTAATTTGGCTGTTTACAAAAATTCAGGAAGAACTTTAAAATTTTATGCTAATGAAAGATACTGGTTAGGAGGAAAAATAAATGAAAAGGAAGGTGATCTCTTAGTCAAAAGCATTACTTTTGACGATTTGTTCAGTAAATTAAAATTATCAAATATCAATTTTGGTAAATTTAATATTGAGGGCGCAGAAAAATATTTAACGATAGGACAGCAAAAATTTATTAAAGCATGTAGTAACGTTTGTATTTCATGTCATGATTTTTTAAAAGAAAAAGATTCTCATACTTTCTATAAAATTAACAAAATGTTAAAAAAAAATAATTTTCATGTGATGAAAAATAAATCTAGATTTAAAGAAAGCCAAGTTGACAAAAAATTTTACGTATATGCTAAAAAATAAGTAAGATAATAATAGAAGAAAATACTATAATTAGATTTTATTTAAATAAATTGATGGAAGTTTTGCATTTAGCTTATTCTGGATTAGGTGGTACTGCAAGTGTTGTTTTTTCTTTAATAGAAGGAGATAAAAATAAAATATTAAATAACAGCATACTATTTACCGGTCCTAAAATTAATAGTGATTATAAAATAAAGTCAAAAAGATTAGGAGTAAAATTTAATTATGTAAGAACTATTAAATACTGTTACCCTATTTTCTTTTTATTAATCATAAAAAAAATCATTGATCACAAACCAAAAATTATTTTTCTTCACAATTATTTAATATTTGAATGTTTATTCTATAAAATATTTTTTTCAGATACAAAAATCATTTATATTAGTCATACTCCTATTAATAGTTTTACTTGGAGAGATAGATTAATATTATCGCTATATTTTTTTATAAGTAAAATTGTTACATTAAATAAAAAAACTTACATTTTTTTAAAAAAAAATAATAAATTTGCACGTTCAAAAATTACTCTAATATCCAATGGAATAAATACTAATTTTTTTAGCAAGCTAAATACCATAAGAAAAAAATATTTCACAATTGGTATGGCCTGTAGGATTGATAAAAATAAAAAATATAATTTAATTATAGAATCGCTTTTATCTAAGGAAATTAAAGACTTAAATATTAAATTTTCAATGGCTGGTGACGGAAATGATTTTTATAATGTTAAAAATAAAATTAAAAAACTTAAACTCAAAAATAAAATAAAATTGGAGGGTTATTTAAGTGAAATAAAATTAAAAAAATGGTTTGAATCTTTAGACTTATACATTCAGGCAAGTTCAGGGGAGGGATTGTCGACTTCATTACTTCAGGCAATGTCAATGAAAGTGCCAGTGATAGGCTCCGATGTAGTTGGCATAAGAGATTTTTTAGGCAAATACAAATATTTTGGACTTTTATTCAAAAATAACATAGCTGATTTATCGAGGAAAATTAAATATTTTTATTTCTTAAAAAAAAAAATAAAAAACAAATACATTAAAACACAACATAATTATATTGTTAAAAATTATAATTGTGAAATAATGTTTAAAAATTATTTAGCTTTAATATTAAAATAATTTATTATCAAATAGTATAATCAATATATATATAATAAATTTCTTAATGATAAATATTTACATAGGTTATGATAGTAGAGAGAAAATAGCGGCAGAGGTTTGTAAATACAGTATAAAAAAAAATACTAAAAAAAAGATTAATATAAAATATCTAAAATTAGATAGTCTAAGAAAACAAAATTTATACAAAAGAAAAGATGATAAATTAAGTTCAACTGAGTTCACCTTTTCAAGATTTCTAGTTCCAATTTTGAATAAATATAAAGGATGGGCAATTTTTTGCGACTGCGATTTTTTATGGTTAAAAAATATTGAAGAACTTTTGAAATTAAAGAATGATAAATACGCTGTTATGTGCGTTAAACATAATTATAAGCCCTTAAATAAAACAAAAATGGATGGCAAAGTTCAATTGCATTATCCAAGAAAAAATTGGTCATCCTTAATATTATGGAATTGCGGGCATCCTGCGAATAGAAGATTAAATCTTAATATGGTAAACTCGGAAAGCGGTAAATTTTTACACAGATTTGGCTGGCTTAAAAACAATCTTATTGGAACAATAAACAAAGATTGGAATTGGCTTGTTGGTTGGTACAAAGAACCAAGAGACGGAGTTCCAAAAGCTTTGCACTTCACAGAAGGAGGTCCTTGGTTTAAAAATTATAAAAATATAGATTATGCTAATCTGTGGTTAAAAGAAAAAAAAGAGCTTACAAGTAAATTTAAAAAAAATTTATAATTTAAATTAATTTTATTTATTTTTCTTAAACAACAAAAATATATAAATTAATATATTAGCAACAATTAAACTATTATAGTTTTTGAAAAAAATAATAAATATAATTGTAAAGAATTGAAATAAAAATAATATCATTATAGTTTTATAATAATTAAAACCTAATAAAAGTTGATGATGTAAGTGATTTAGATCGCCACTTAATGGGTTCTTGTTATTTAAAACTCTCTTGAAAAATAATCTAACTGCATCAACAAAAGGTAAAAAAAATAATAAAAATAATTCTTCTAAGACTATAGATTCAGAACTTTTGTAAAGGTTCACTAAACAAAAGAAAAATATTAAAGAAATTAGCATTACACCAGACTCCCCAATGAACACGCGTCCATTAAAATTAAAATAAGAAAAAAAAATAAAGAAAATCAATATAGTTATTAAAAATGTCAAATCTAACATTGATGAGGATTTCAAAATAAAATAAAAAAATATCAAAAAATAATAAATAACTGACTGAAGATTAAGACCGTCATATAAATTAAGTATAACTATCAAAGTAACTAGCCCTAGAAGGGAAAAAAGCGTTGAACTTTTAAGTGATAATATTTTTTTAGAAAAAAAATTAGTTTTTAATTCAGATATTAACAACTCATCAAAAGTACTTACTAACAAATAAGAAATAAAAAAAACTAAAATTAATTTAATAGAAGATCTTAATTTTATTTTATCATCTATAAATCCACAAATAAAAAATGAAGTTAAGATTAAAATAAATGCAATAAGATCTGAAGTCGATTTAATAAAAAAAAAGTCCATTAGTTTATTGTTAAAAAAAAAACTAAAAAAAAATAAAAAAATTAAATTACAATAAAGAAATAGACCACCAGATAGAGACGCTGGAAATTTATGTAGTTTTCTCTTATTATCTGGTATATCTAAGATATTTAGTGTTTCTGAAATTTTTTTATTATAAAAAAATAAAAAAAAATTTAATAATATTAGAAAAATAAAAAAAAAAACATTTATCGTCTGCATATTAAATTAATATTCTTCTATCTTTTAAGTCAAACATAGGAAATTTAGGTTCTAAATTTAATTGTCGATCAAACAAATATTCCGAATAGCTCCATTTTTTTGCTGGGTTTAACTGAAACATAATTTGCTCTCTGCTTTTGGCGTGTTCTGGACTTCCAGCTCTGTGCAAACATAAATTTGGAAGAAATAAAAAAATATCATTTTTTTTTCCTACAAATAAATATTTATTAATAATTTCTTTATGATTAAATTTTTTTGATTGATTAATATCTAAAATTTCCATTGGACCATTTTCTAGATCAATTTTTTCTAATGGAATAATTACTTTAAGAGTATTTTTGCTAAAAGGTTTATCTTTATGCCAAGTATTTGCATAAATTTGTTCATTTTTTAAATCTTCAGGAATATGTGCGGTTCTGTAGGCTATAAAAAAATTTATATGATAATTAAACCCAGTTAAGCTTGTTATGTAATCCTTTAAATTCGTCTGAACAAAGATACTTTTAATCAAATCTGGAATAAGATTTTTTTTAACCTCATATTTAGATAAGAAATTATTTGATTTTTTTATTTCGATAAAATAATTTTTTTCTAAGTTTGCTTTTAAGACTTTGCTTTTAATAAAGCCTTTTTTTAAAAGCTCATTTATTTTTACTTTTTTTTTTTGAAAAAAAATGTTTTCAATTAATGTTGAGGAAAGATTATATGGTTTTAACAAAATCTCTTTTAAATTAAACATCTAAATATTAAAGTAAGCTTTTATACTATTGTTAATATTCTTTACATGTTGATTATTACTTTGGATATAATGGCTGATATCGCCCTTAGATAAAATATAGCCTTTTTCACAATGCATTCCATTTTTTAAGGCAACAAAAGAAACCTCATTATAAATATTAATTTTTTTATTATTTTCTAAAATTAATTCTGATTCTGGTGTTATCTTTTCTGATATTGAAAGAGTAACAAAAATTGTATCTTTTCTAATATCGTAATTAAATATATTTTTATTATTCAATTTATTTATTGTTTCTAGTTTTATTAAAAATTTTTTGAGATCTTCTTGATTACTAAATTCTATTAAAAAATCTCTAGTCATTCTTGGATAAACATTTTTGAAATCAACATTTAATATTTTAAGGAATCTTGTATGATTTTTTAACCTATAATAGTATTTTTCTCTATCATAGGGAACTTGGCTTAGACCAGTTGCTATTAAAATATCATATGAGTCATTATTAAAATAACTAATTAAGATATCATCATAAAATTTTATCATATCTAGGATCGGGTCTTCTTCTTGATCAATATACCAGTTAGGATTTTTTAAATTTTGGTTATTTAATAATTTACTATTAAAAAAATAATGATGCTGAATATGAGCGCCTGCATTAAAAAAAATTGAGCTAAAATTAGGTTTATGTTTATATATGTATGATAAGTGAATGTTATTAAGAATATAGTCTAACAATAAAGCTTTATTCCATTTTTTTTTTACCCGAAATACAATTCTAAATAAAGATTTCAAATGATTAAATCGAAAGAATTTTAAGAAGATAAAGATTAAGATGAACAAATCAATTATAGAAACTGAATTTTTAGAATTGTTATTTACTAATTTTGATATTGTGGAAAAAATTAATTTATTAAAATAGTTATTATTTGGTTTGCTAGACGACCAAGGATCAGGAATAAAATATTTAGTTTTATTTAAATTATTTTTTGCATTCATGGGACATATCGCACCAACCTCAAAATTATTTTCTTCAATGTTTTCGAAAATTTGAATTAAAGAGTTTTTTTGATTATCTCCCAACCTAAATACTTTATGTTCATTAGCAGAGAGGCCAGTATAAACAGAGACCCACTGTATCCAAGGCTCCAATAAATGATATTCTTTTTCAGATATGGTGGTTATTAAACTATCTAAATTTTTTTTATTAAAAAACTTAAAATTGTATTTATCAGAATATAATCTAACGACGTCAAAATTAATTTCATTTAATTGAATTAATATTAATTTTTTTTTTAACATTTATTTACAATAATTTTAATTCTTAGAAATCAAATTACTATAAATATCTAAATTCTTTTTTATTACTATATTTAAATCAAAATTTTTAATTGCGAAATTTCTTCCATTTTTTCCATACTTAAATCTAATATTCTTGTTCTTAATTAAATAACTTAATTTATTTACTAAAGAATTAACATTTTTTACCTTCGCCAATAAACCTGTTTTTTTATTAATAATAGCATCTCTGCATCCAATGACATTAGTAGTCACAATTGGCAAACCCAATGCTGAGGCTTCTAATAAGCATTTTGGCAGTCCTTCACGATAGGAAGGTAAACAAACTATGGAAGTTTTTTTATAAACAGACATTACGTCATGTTGATATCCTAAAAATTCTGTTGTTTTCTTTATATTCAAATTTACTAATGTACGTTTATTTAATAAAGATTTTTTTTCATAATCCAAAGCCCCGGCAACAACAAATTTCCATTCAGGAAATCTTTTTTTTAATATTGTTGAGGCGTAAACAAATTCTTTAATACCTTTTTCTTCCAAAACCCTTGCAAATAAAGTAATTTGCTTATTTGTATTATTATTTATTTTTTTAAATTTTTTTAAATCTACCCCCGACCCTTTGATAAGAGTAATATTTACATTTTTTAAATTAAATTTTTTTATGAAAAATTTGTAATCATCAAAATTTTCTACAATAATTAGTTTATTTTTATGTTTAAAAATAAATTTTTTTATAAAATAAAATATTTTTTTTACTAAGAGTTCTTTAAAATTTAATTTATTAGAATATAAAAAGCCCATTCCGGTAATGAAAACAACCAGACTTTTTATAGATAAGATTCTTGATACAATTCCTCCAAATAAAATTGCTTTATTTCCAATAGCATGTATAAGATCTGGATTAATTCTTTTTATTACGAAAAAAATTTTTATTAAAGCTAAAAATTCAATAAAAATATTAATATTTGAAGAACTATAAGAAATTTTTTTATATCTTATTTTATGTTTTTTAAATATTTTTAGAGCAATTTTCTCCATCTCTAAACTTGCTGGCTCTCCAAAAATTACATAAATTTTATATTTTTTTTTGGCTTGTTTCGCAATCGGAAGAATGTGGGAGACAAAAAAAGAAATATGATTAATTACATAAACAATTTTTTTCATATAAAAATATAGTTAAAATAAAGATATTGTTTTTTCATAAACATTATTTGTTAACTCTGCCATTTTTTGTAAATTAAATTTTTTATTTAATACAAAACTATTATGAATGGTTAATTTCTTTCTATAAAATTTATCTTCTAATTTTTTTATTTTAATTGCCATTTCATCAACATTGCCAAATTTTACAAGTAACCCATTTTTTTTATTTATTATTATTTCTTTTATTGAACTTTGATTAGTCGCTATAATTGGAACTTTCTTTATTAAGGCCTCTAATAGCACCAAGCCTAAACCCTCGAACTTAGAAGAAAGTATAAATATATCAAATATAGAATAAAATTCATTAATACTGTCTGTGAAATTTATTCTTATAATTTTTTCATCTAATCTGTAAGTCTTTACTAATAAATCTATTTTTTTCGATTCTGGCCCATGACCTATAAGAATTAATTTAGATTTTTTATTTGTTATTTTTAGATATTGAATGTAGGATTTTATTAAAAAAAGCATACCCTTTTGAGGCACGTGTCTAGCAATATTACCTATTACGAAAGAATCGCTTGATATTCCGTATTTTTTCCTAAATTCTTTTCTTTTATTAAAATGCAAATTTGGCCAATTTATATTTGATATACCGTAATAAATGACTGAATATTTATTTCTTTTTAATTTTACGTACTTTAAAAAATAAGATTTAGTAAAATGAGATATGAATATTACGTGATCAGCAAAATTTAATATTATTTTTTCAAAAAATATTCCTTTAAAAAAAATTTTATCTTTATCGCTATATTTTTCTAAATAATAACTATCTAAGTGTTTTGTAATAATAAATTTACTTTTTTTTAAAAAAAATGTTTTTAAAAAAAAACCAATAAACTCGCTGATAGACAAATGACAATGTATTATTAATGATTTATAATTTCTATATTTAAAATAAATACAAATTACCCCATAGAATAGCATAAATAAATTTGAAGAATTAGGAATGTTGATTTTATTAATTTTAACACCTAACTTTTGATATTTTTTAAGCCAATAATTATTTCCTCTAAAATAACATAAAGATATTTTCTTATTTTTTTTTATCTGTTCTTTAATCAAATAGAAAAGTTGGTTTTCTGCTCCGCCTCTATCTATGCTGGAAATTATATGTAAAATATTCATTGTTATTAATTTTTTTATTATTCAATAAAATTTCAAAAAAACAAATAGCGATAGTACAAAATATAAATTTTTGTCTTAAATAACTTCCTAAATTAAAAATTATCAAATGAGATAAAATTAAAAAAAATATAATAATAAAACTATAAATTAGGACTAAATTCTTGTTATAAAATAAAATTTTTTTATAATAATAATATAAAAATAATAGCAAAATTATATTATCAATGCTTAAAATAATATTTACAAAACTTAAATTTTTTGGAAAAAAGATAATAGGATCAAAAAATATTAAAAATAAAGATTTTAATATAGTAATTAAGGAAACAAAGTTAACAGCTATTGGTTCATAAAAAAAATAGCTAGATAGAGATTTATAATTGCCAAATTGTTCAGAGTAATAGCCGAGTCTTACTTTGTTAATATAATATAAAATTTGAGATAAATTGTTAATTAAGATTAATAAAATAATAAAAAAAATAATGAATAAAAATATTATTTTTATCTTCCGATTAAATAAAATATTATTTTTTTGATATAAAAAAGTTGTTAAAAATAATACTAAAATAAAATAAAAAGCTTCTACTTTTATAATATATATTAAAGTTGAGAGTAAAATAATTAATATAATTTTTTTTTGAAATAAAAATAATATTAAGAAAAATGAAAAAAAAATCACTAATGACTCTCTAAGACCTAGTCCTGAATATAAAATAATTGAAGGATAAAATAAAAAAAAGATAATAATAAACTTATTAAATTTTTTATAAACTAAATAAATTATTAATAAGTTTATTAATAACCGGTTTATAAATGCTAGAGAATTAAAATCTTGAATATTAAATATAAAAAATAATGAATAAAATGCACTAGAGAGCTGCACTCTATCTAAGAAATTAAAATTTTCAAAATTTAATAATCTAAATTGCCTTGAATAAAATAAATACTTTGATTGATCAGGAAAAATTGTCCAACTCACAAAAGAATTGTTCAATAAAAGAGGAACAAAGGATAAAATAATTAGTGATATAAAAATTTTTTTGTTAATAAAATTTCTTTTATAAGAAATATAACTTATAACATTTACAACTAAATAATTTTGAATAAAATAAATTAAACTAAATGGAAATGAAGGACTGATATAACTATCTATCACAAAAATAAAACCTTAGCTTTATATGTTAAAAAAATTTATTAGTAATAAAAAAAAATCTCGTTTAATCGCGATTATAATCATAACTGCATTAATAAGTATAATTTTAACTTATGTATCTCCTGTTAGCAAAGTTTACCGAGTTAAATATACGCTTAATTTTTCAGAAAATGTTTTATATCAAAAACTTTTATATTCAAAAGAATTAGACATTGATAAATTACAAACAGAAGTACGAGAAGAGATTCAGTTTTTGCATAATCACTCAGTAAAAAATTTTAATAATGGATGCTTTGAAATTTGGAAAAAAAATACCTATGATATTTTTAAATATTCTAATTCAATAATTATCGAATTTGAGACTGATATAAATAAATTAGAAGAAATCAATAGATGTTATAATGCAATCGAAATACAAATTGAAAAATTGAACAAGAGAATCAAAACAGTAGCGCGTTTTATTTATGCTGAAAAAATATATTACAATAAAACACAATTAATTACTGATAAGACAGATTCTAAATTTTTTGATAATTTGGAAACATTTAATAAAGAACAGATTATACGAATTAATGAAAACTTTTATAATCCAACAAAAGATTTTTTTCAAAAAGAAAACTATTTTGATAAAAAAATAAATAAATTTATTAGTTATTTTATTATTTTATTTATTTTTTTACTGTTTTTAACTAATTTTAATAGAATTATTAACAAAATTAAACAATTCAAGTTGTAAAGTTAAAAAATTTACCATTAAATAATTTTTATTGATGAAAATAATTATTAAAAATTTATTAAATATTCCTTTCTTTCTATTTTTGTATTTTGTAAAATTGTATTCTAAATTTTATAGATTATTAATCACAAGATATGAGTGGAAAGATTTTGTTGAAAAAGTAATTCATAATGAAATTACAAAATTTAATTATGAAAACTATAATTTTAAATTTTATAACCCAAATTCAATCTGTAATTTTAGAATTAAAAATTTTTTAACCAAAGAACCAGAGACAATCGATTGGCTTAAGTCATATAAAGGAAATGGAATATTATTAGATATTGGAGCCAACATAGGAATGTATTCTAATTTTTATGCAAAAGTAAAAAATAAAAATGTCTACGCTTTTGAATGTTCACCATTTAATTTACGCGCACTAACTAGGAATATAATTTTAAATAACAATGAAAAAAAAATAATTATATTTCCGCTTGCTTTGTCAGATAAGAATAAGGTTAGTTATTTTAATATGAATTCTTTAACAGAAGGTGGAGCATTATCAACCTTGGATGATAGTAATAAATATAAAAAATTTAAATATAATTTTTTAATTAATTCTTTTTCCTTGGACTATCTTTATGAAATGAGAATTATCAAAAATATACCTGCCTTAATTAAAATTGACGTTGATGGAATAGAAGATTTAATTTTAAAAGGAGCCAAAAAAATTCTTAAGGACAAAAGATGCAAATCAGTTCTTGTGGAGGTTAATTCTAAATCTGCTTATAAATTTGAATATATTAAAAAAATTATGATGAATTCAAAATTTAAAATAATTAATGATAAAAAAAATACATCATTAAATGAATTAAAAGATAATAAAGATTTTAAATTTACCTATAATCAGATTTGGATAAAATAATAATTAATCAATAATAAATATTTATATTTATTGATCTTCTTATATAATCTTCGAATACGTTTACCGGCTCAACAGTATGCCAGGAATGTTTATTTCTTACAAAACCTACTAAAGTATTACTTGTGAAATAAGATTTATGTAAAATACTACTATTTTGATAAAAAAAGTTTTTTTCTTCTTCTGTCTCTAAATGTTTTCCATCAAATTGATTTTTGAAATTAGTTTTCCAAAACGTAGTGCCATATTCTTTTTCAATATTTGAAAAATTATTTCCATTTTGTGATGGAAAATAAAGCATTAAAGTTAATAATTTATCTCCAGCATCCTGGTGTGGAACAATATATCCATTATTTGAAATGTAAGAGAATTGAATTGTAATTCGCATATTATTAAAAATATTAAAAAGATTTTTTAATAGACCCTTATTCAATTTCTCAGAAAATCTAGGAATTTTAGATAGTTTGATTATATGTTTTAAATCAAAACCTCTTGTTTTAAAAATTTTTAAATACAAATTATAATAAATATTCTTAATTATATCTCCATGTATTACTAAATCATGAAATTTATTTAGAATATCCGATTGTTTAATAATATCTCTATAAATCTGCTGATCTGAAGTAATTGCAAATTTATTATTTTTAAAATTAACCAAATCTTTTTTATCAAATAATTTTGGATCGGGTATATTTGATAAAAGATTGTTATAAAAATTTAAATCTAAAAAATTTTCTATTTCAAATACTTGAAACGGATTCTCTTTAATAAATTTTATAATATTATTTTTAATCATATTACTTAATTAATATCTCTTATTATAACCATCGATCAAATCATAAAATGCACTTAAAATCTTCGCCAGATATACTTTGCTAAAACTTGACCACCCTAATAAATTTTTTAATTCAGTTGGTGATTTTCTATAATAATGGCCTAACTCTTTACAAGCTAAAATATAAAGCGATTCTTTGCTCAATTTATTTTCTTTTAATCCTGGATTTTCTTTTAATATTATACGATTTGATTTTATTAATTTTTTATCGTTAGACAACACTAAAGAGTTTTTATCATAGTCTTGAAAAAATAAAATTGTTTTTTTTTTTAAATAACAAGAATAATAAAAAGCAGAATTGATTGAAGTACAAATAACAGTGTTATATTTTATTATTTCGGTATAAAAATTTTTTAGAAAGTTTTTGTCTGTTCTTTTGCCGAATGAAATAATTTTCCATTTTTTTTTTTTAATCACATCAAAATTTTTAAAGAGATCTGAATAATATATTGATATTGAATAAGGACCTTCGTAGTTCTTTTCAACAAATTCTGTTAATTCATTATAATCAATATCCCTGTTTAACTCATAGGTACTTTTAGTTGGAAATACAATTGTGCCATTCGTTTTGATATTTTTTAAATCTATATTTCTACTCATAATGTAATTTAAGTAGATAAATGGAGCTCCAATTATAATTGCGTTTGCACTACAGTTTTTGTCTATTATTTTTTTTAGTCTTTCATTCCAACATAAATATTTAATTCTATTAATCTTAGATTTTTTAAAGTCAGTTTCGGTAATTCTATTCAATGCACCATGCTGTATATATGCAAAAGCGCTGGCATCAGTGATGTTACAATATTCGGATAGTATAGATCTTTGACCGTACCAATTATTATCCACAAACATTTTTTTATTATTTTAAATTTAAATTTATTAAATTGAGAGTTCTAAAAGATTTTATCAATGAATTTTTTCTATGGCTTACCATTATAATGATCATATTTTTCTTACAGAAAGAAATAATATTGTTTAATAATTTTTTTTCAGTCTCAAAATCAAGAGCATTTGTTGCTTCATCAAGTATCAAAATAGATGGTTCTTTTAATAAAGCTC
>Ga0164292_10001974_pt1 | contig 16729 bp, 11 predicted proteins | sample GEODES117metaG_FD_111486 | JGI IMG/M metagenome (GOLD analysis project Ga0164292, IMG submission 111486) | Eutrophic lake water microbial communities from Lake Mendota, Wisconsin, USA - GEODES117 metaG | ecosystem: Environmental > Aquatic > Freshwater > Lake | place: USA: Lake Mendota...
AGCTCAGCGAATGAAACCCGGCAGCTCAGCGAATGAAACCCGGCGACTAACAAACCCCAACAACCCGCGCGGTCGCCGAAATGGTCGGTGCATTCGCAGTTCATTGCCTTCTGAGCGTGTCTCAATCGCGGGGGGTTTAGGCAGACAACCCTAACGGGCTGCAACGAATCAAGGCTCTGTCGCTTCTTGAGCCTGCTTCAACTTTATAAACCGAGATCTGTCTGGCTGAACCTTCAGGCCATCGTTCGGTCCGCTCCATGCCTTTAACCACAAAATGCTAGCGGCGATTTCGCGCGGACTGCGCCGAATTCATCGCGCCAAGTTGCACAGCAGCGCGCGTCTTCTTGCACACTCGCCCATCTAACCGCTAGCAAGATGCCTGCTCATTCTAGGCTATCTGTCTCAGTTTGCGGCCGCCGCTCCTGAGTCCAATCAAATTGAGAATCTTCTTCACGCGTTAGTAGTTTTGACATGCTGGCAAGTCGTTTTTTCACGGCCATTTCTCACACTCAAGCCAGGCAAAAAAACTAATCGTCGAGGGATAACCTCAGAAATTATTGGCAAAAGTTGTGTTTCGCGGACACCTTCGGTCAATTCAGTGAACATCTTTAGGAGATTTTTCGTCTATTGGCACAATTACTGCAATTGCTTGACGAATGTTGCAGTGTTGGTCCTCACCTTTCACGTAATGGAGTGCAATCATGCTAGTACTTTCACGGAAGCCCAACGAAGAGATCCTGATCGGCGACAACATCAAAGTCACCGTACTCAAGGTCAAAGGAAACACAGTGCGAATCGGGATCGAAGCTCCTGCTGCCATCAAGGTCAAGCGGGGCGAGCTCCCTGATGTCCGTCCGGCCAGCAGCCAATCCGAGCGGGCAGAAATTGAGCTGACCCTCAGCTTCTCCCCGAGCGAAGAGGGCGTCACGGCTGGCACAGACTCCGCCGCACAGCGAGAAACCGCAGCTCGGAATGAGTCGGCAGCCCGAGGGAAACGCGCCAAAGTCCTTAAGTTCGAACCTGCCGCAACCAAATCCCCCCGGCAAAGTGGAGTCGAGACTGCAAGCCTCACTGCTGCAAACCTCACTGCGGATGCCTTGCTTCCGCTCCCCGCTGTGGATTCAACTGAGCGCCTGCAGGGGACCAACCGCATCAAGGAGATTCTAAACCGACTTGTCTCCGGTCTCCCGGCTGATGACTTGGGAAACGACTGACAAAGCCCTGACTCTCAACCAAAGGTAATCAACTCTGGTTTGTTCTCCGCAAGTTCCAGTCGCCTCTCAAGGCTTCACCAATCATTTGCCCACAGTCCTCAAGCCTCAAGGCCGGCTGCGGAGGAGCGTTTCCTGCCCCAAGGAAAGGCACTCCAGCGACAAGCCCGCAGAATCAAGGGAATAACCGATTTGACCACAGCCGCCACCGCACATGCCTGTCGAGCAATTTACAGGTCGGGCGTTTTCCTGCCCGGGAACGCGACGCCCCCCTAATTCCCTCTGCATTCGCCTGCCCCGGAATGGCCCCGCTCGGCGGCGAGCAGCGGTCAAGCCGACAACCTTCTCCTCCGGCCTAACGATCGGGGCAACGAGGGCGTCTGAGACGTGGTGGCCTTATTAAACGTGGTGGCCTTATTAAACGTCGAGGCCTTATTAAACGTCGAGGCCATAAAAAAGCCCCAGCCTTTCCGGCCGGGGCTCAAATTCGCTTGCTCTTTGCCAGAATCCCCGACCGTTTGCCGAAAATTCCCGTGAGCAGTTGCCAGGCTTCATCGGGCTACCGGGGCGATTCCCCGTCTTCTTCTTCAACTTTGGCTTGAGCGCCTTCCTGCAACGCATACAGACGATTGCGGTTTGCAATGTACAGAGTGTCGTTGGCCACGATCGGACTGGTGAAGCAAGCGCTCTCCATGTAGACCTCGGAGAGCTTTTCCATTTCGGCAGAGCAACGGAAGATCGCGATCTCGCCATCGGAATCACCAATGTAAACAAGGTCGTTGACAATCAGGGGCGAAGCCCATGACTCCGACTCCATATGGTAGGCCCAATGAGGCTTGCCCGTCTTCGCATCGAGGCAATGAAATACACCTGACTGGTCAGCAATGAACAGCAGGTTGTTTTTGATCGCAACCGACCCAACAGCGCGATGCATTGCGAGTTCATTCTCTTCGATGTCCTCGCCACCGTAATGCCAAACCGCAGCGGAGTTTGTATTATCCCGCTCGAAATCTCCTTCGGTTTCCACGCAAGCCTGCAGTCGCTTGGGGGCAATCGGCTTATTTGGATCGGCCGCATTGAAGACCAACGTCGGGCTGACGTCACCCCGCTTGGTTGGGTCGATGCACCAAAGATGTCCTTCCCCCTCCAAATGCTCGGGATCTTCGCCCACAGCAACGTAGACCAACCCGTCATAAATCACGGGTGTACCGACCACATGATTTCGAGTCGCGCCACGCAGGGCATACCGCGACTTCTTGGGGTTGCAATCGAACTTCCAGAGGAGTTCCGCCTTGCCATCCTTGCCCCGGGCCGAAAAAGAATAAAGCCAACCATCGCCGCCGCCAAAAATGGCTTGTTCAACTCCACCGAGCACTCCATAGGCCGGCGAGGACCATTGCCCGTGCAGCACATTCGCCCCAGGCGAACTATCAGTCCACAAAACCTTGCCTGAATTACGGTCCATGCACAAAAAGCTGGGTGACGCATCAGCGGGCAGGTTGACGTGCCCTTCGTCGACGCCATTGGAAGTAATCACAAACAACAATTCGCCGGCGCAGGTGACCGAACAACTGCACATGTTGTGCTGCGAAACCTTCAGTTCCTTCATCATGTCGAGCTTCCAAACCACGTCGGCTTCATCTTTGTTGCCGTTTGGTTCGCCGGTAAACGGCCCATCATTTTCATCATCCAGGAAGCCTTCCGAGTCGAGGCAAACGACTTCACCTCGGCTGGAGACATACCAAAGGCGGTCACCATCAATCATTGGCACCGAGCAAATCCCCTGATCTGGCCAATCGTGCACACGCCCGGTTGGAAGCTTTTCATTGCAGTGCTGCCACAGGAAATTCCCCGACTCTGCGTCGAAACAAATCAGGGCTCCGAGGTCAACGTTGTTGGGGAATCGGGGTACGTAGCCAGCGCCGTTGTTGGTGCCAACATAGACCTTGCCATTGGCAACTACCGGGTTGCCGTATGTCTCCGACCCCAGCTTGACGGACCAACGCACGTTTTTGCCAGTGGTCACATCCCACTCCAGTGGAATCTTCTCGGCCACAACGACGTTGTTTCGATATGGCGAACCGAGCCACTGCCCCCAATCCTTGCCGCCGATCTTCAGCTGGTCAGCCGAGTCCCGCACCTGCTTGGTCGGGTCAAGCGGTTCTTGGGCCGTAGCCTGGGGGACGCCTCCCGCCAGCCAACCACCCATCACGAGCGCTGCGATTGCCCAGCAAACGCCGCACAGCGAGTGGCGAAATGGGCTGCTCAACATGTCAGGTCCCGTCTTCATTGCGAATCTACTCCTCATTGCAAGAGCGCTTGGAGCGGATTCCGCCCCAGCAACTTTCTTTAATTTGAACGTCTTTTGCACTTACCTGGTTGTCACTTACTTATTCGCGCTGACTTCCACATTGTCAATGTAGAACTCGGCGACAGAGGAATTGCCGAACAGGCCCGGACTGCCACTGCGATTGGGGGTCTTATCGGTCGCCTCAATCGTCCATTCGGCCGGCTCAGGTTCGCCCCGCTTCCAGACCTTTCCTCGCAGCGTGACTCCGTCGGGCTGAGTTTCACTACGAAACTTCAGGGTGTACCATTGCCCTGGGGCCCACGTGAAGGGCATCGTTTTGGCAAACCGCAATTCCAATCGCGGCGTCCAAGAGCGGATCTGCAACTGCCCTTTTCCCATCAAGTCGAGGGTGTAACGCTGATTAATCAGCCCCATGTCAGGACGGCTATCGGCCGAGCCGTTCGCATAAAAGTCACCCTGAATCGTGTAGTCATGGAAGGTCGTGAAACCCATCCACGATTGGCTGCGCGTGCCCTTCGGAATCGTTGATACTTTGACCAGCGCGGCTTGGCCGTCAAATTCCTTTGGCTGGTGCCGGTAGGCCGCACCAATCCAAGTGGCCGGTACCTGTTTGTCATCGAAAGTAAATTTCCAAGGCAATGGCGGGATCACCCGCACTCGAGCCTTGCTGGTCAAATTGCCAAGTTGGGCTGTGACCGTCACAACCTGGTGCTCGGCCGAGGTCGGAGCTACAAAATTCCCGGCTTCATCAATCGTTCCGGCCGTCGCCGAAAAAGCGACCTTGCCAGCAACAGGCACCGCTTGCCCCTGGGCATTGAATCCGCGAACGCGATAAGATTGTTTTCCACCCGGCACAAGCAACAACTCAACCGGAGTGATCTGAATGTGAGCCACCTCGGCACCGTTTTCCGAAACGGGCTTTTCGTCCAGACGAAACGCCACTGGCTCAGTTACCGGTTGGGCCGCAGATGTCCCGATGCAATACAACGCCTTACTGGTCGCAAAGTAAATCTTCCCTTGGGAAACTACGGGCGACGTCAACACCTCATCGCTGGGCAGTTTTACCTTGGCCACTTCCCGCACGCCCTCCGGAGTTGGCTCGAGGATCCAATAGGCCTTTGTATCCGCAACGTGAATTTTTCCGTCCACAAAAATCGGTGCGCCAAACATTGCCTGGCCAAGCTTCTTCTCAGCCACCACCTTGCCAGACTTGGCATCGACGATCACCATCGTGCCTCCGTCTTCCACAAAGTACACCCGACCATCAACGCAAATCGGTGAGCTTCGCCCGGAGGCAACTCCAGGAACCTTCCAAAGCAACTTGTCTTCAGGAATCTCGCCGCGTTGCCGACCATCAAAAGCGAAAATCGCTCCCAACGTCGTTGTGTCAGCGCGATTTTTCTCCGAGTGCCCGCAGTAGACGATATTGTCATGGACCAGCGGGGTGGTGTTCATTCCCCGCGTCGACGCATCGTACTTCCAAATCGTCTTGCCGGTCCGCGGCTGGATGGCATACACCCCGCCGTCAGCAGCTCCGAAAACCATCGCCACTTCACCATTGAATGTTGTGAAGACCGGAGTGCTGTAAGTGGTATCTTCCGGCCGCACCTTGGTGCTGACAAACCAGACCGCCTCTCCAGTCGACTTTTCGAAAGCGAGGAAGCGATGAGCAGGCACCGCGTTTTCGCCGTATTGGGTCATCACGCCACTGATGATTACCAAATCCTCAAATACGACGGGAAAATTGGTCCGGCCACCGTAGGTACTGAGCATCCCGTACTCTTCCAGCAACGAACGCTCCCAAATAATCTTGCCTGTCTTTCCGTCAAGGCATTGGAAGAGGCAACCCAGTCCGAGCACATAGACGCGGTCTGTTTCGGGGTCACCAACCACGCTCGACCAACCAACTCGCTCTGCCGGACCATCGGAAAGAAAAACATTGTGGACGCTTTCCCAAAGCAACTTGCCCGTTGTTGCGTCAACGCAAATCGTGCGTTCCCCTTCCTCTGTGGTCTCGGGGAATGAGCGGCACACGAGATACACACGACCATTCATCACGACAGGAGTCGAACGCGAAGCAAACTCCTTGTTTGACCAAATCAAATTCTCACCCTTGGGCGACCATTTCTCCGGCAACCCCTTGTCTTGCGAGATTCCGTTCAATTCCGGACCACGCCAATGAGCCCAATCACCGGGCTTCCCGGGATTCTGTCCCTGCGCGGATCCATTCGCGATCAGCAGGCTCCATCCAACGACCAAGCCGCACAACAAGCCAAGCGATGAAAACCGGAACCGCCCCGCGGCCACCGCTGAACATCGGCCCGCATCGCCGCAAATCTGTCGCCAGACACGCCAATCAGCAGGGAATAGCATCGTTAAATTCCTCTCGAATAAGAGCTCAGTTCATATATCGTTGGGGCTGATATCGGCTTGCGATTCCCGACCGTTAGACCAGGCAATTGCTTAGCGCTGGCCAACCAGTTCGGCAAATTCGACCCAGATTCAAATGGGCCAGCCCCCGCATCGGGAAACTGCAATTTCAGGAACGCCGTGCCTGATACTTGAACCCGCCGTTTGAAGGAGGGTTCCTGTCATCAAACTTCCCGGCCCGCCACCCTCGGGGTGGCACCAGCTCACACCTGGAATAATCTTCACCGTTGCCACAAGGGCCGCGGAATCAAAATCGAGCCCCGTAGCGACTATCGATTTCAATTCAGAAGTCCAGCGCGGAATCCGGCTGACTGAAGGCAGTCACGTCTCGCCACGCAGCGCCAAATCGCTGTCACAGCGGTCAAACAGCATGCGGCGACAGTGGGCAAAATCAGCCCCACCCCGCCCACATGGATTATCCCAAAAACCGGGCGTGGGGCCAAGGTACACCCCTGCTATTGGGGCAAAGCCATCTTGGAGAAGGGGAACAAAACTCCCCGCGAATCAACGATCGAGTTCCACCGTATAGCCTGCCGGCAATACCAGGCGGAACTGCTCGTCCAGTTCACCACGCTCGATCAGGTGGTCGTAAAGAATCCGCTTCACATCGAGAATCGCCCGCGGATGCTGATGGATCTTCTGGTGCTCGGCATTCACAAATGTTTCCGATTCCACGCCATGGATAGTCGCGCTATCCACACAGACAACGCCATCGGTTGGCTCGCTCTCCAGCCACTCGGTCCAAAAAGACTTCGACTCCACTCTCCCGATGACGTTGTGATACTTCACGTTCGCGGCAGTCTCGGCCTCCAACATCCGCTGCACAAACGGGCTTGTGGGCGCCAAGGAATCAATGCTGGTGCTAATCGTAAACGGCTTCGTGTTCTTGAATACGGTCGAGTTCTTTTTTGCCAACTGCATATATTCGTTGGTCACGGTCTTGGGGAGCGTAATCACCTTCTGACTTAACCAGCGCGTCGTTTCATTGGCAAACTGACTGCCGCGATGCGGCGTCCCGATAGTGATTACCCGACTGACGCTGGGCAGAGGCTCAAAAAAGTAGGTCTTCTGCAGTCGCTCCAAAGTCTCTGGCTCTCCCTCCAGTTCGGTAAACGGCTCGTCGCTCAGGATTCGCCAGAAGGAATCACCACTCCGCATGGTCAACTGCCGGGCAATCAACCCGCCCATGCTATGGCCGACCAGCACCATATCCTGCAAAGCGGTGCTGTTCTCTCCGGATGCGACCAGTCTCCGGCGAACTTCATCCAGATTTTCCCGAACTTGGCGGGCGCTGTCCCAGAAGGGCTGGCCCGACGAATACAAACAGAACCAGAACTGATATCGCTGCCGAATGTCCGGGTCAGCTCGGAGGTCATTGAACAGCTGCAACCAAGTGACCGGACTCGACCACAAACCGTGAATCATGACCACAGGTATCTTGTTCGGATCGTACGGCTCGAGCATGTAAATGCCCTGAAAGTCCTCCGCAAAATCCGCGTTTATCAAGGCAAACGTGGCAAACACATTGGTATTCAACAACGGATCATCGAGGAAATAAGCCATCGGAGTCGTGATGTCACTCTCCATGGGGATCCAGCGATCATTGACCTGCACGTACACCTGCTCAAGGGGATTCAGCAACGACAGCTTGGCGTCGAGGTCACGTGGCGGAGCAGACTGCGGCGGCAAGCTTTCGTTGAACTGCAAAAAGGCTGTAAAGGCCATTGTCAGTCCCGGCGGATAATACTTTTCGCTTTCGTCACGCTGCTCCTGCTTTTTTCGAACCGCGATCAACGGCACGCCAAGCCCGTAAGTGTGATAGTGGTTGTTCACGCCCGTCGCCTGGTAGTCCCCAGCGATTTCGTAACGCTCGACATCCTCTTCATTCCACAACCCGGGATGTTCGATCGAAAAGCGAACCGTGCGGTCCAGTGTCCGCAGTTCAACCACTTGCCCGACCTGGAACTGATCTTGCTTGATCAATCGCCGAACAACTTCTTCCAGTGAGCGATTGTAGATATCCGAGATACTGCGAAATTGCGGATCATAAGCATTGCGGGCCAAGTCCAATTGCTGATCGAAAAGAAATTGATACGAGCTGACCAATGCCGTGGCATACAGCTCCTGAGCTTTTTCCATTTGCCCCAGCTTGCTGGCCCACTCACCTTCCTGAAAGGCAATTTCCGCAACGGCATGCTGCAATTCCAAGGATGGTTTGCGGGCGGCATATCCCTGTAACTTGACCAGCGTTTCCTTTCGCCCCAAGGCAAAGCTGTCCTCGAGTGCATAGCGACGCAAAGACTGCTGAGTCCGTTCACTCGGCTGGGGTGGCTTGGCCCACATTTTGGCCAGAGGCCCAAACCGGTTTGACTTGCGAATCGCTTTGGCACCGACCGAGCCACCCGTCGCAAAACTGACGACACTTGCCGTACGACGGGCCGTTTCGATTGACAGGGTTCGGCACCCCGCCGCCGTTCCGATGAAAGACAGGACGGCCAAACCCAATGCGGCTCCCAGCCATCGCGCGCGAGCACGAACGCCAGTGGAGGTCTCTTGGTTCGGCTGGGCGGTCATTGAATTTGCCGGGGAGCAAAGCCGGAACCGACGGAGAAGACATTTCAATGCCTTCGCGCCAGGACCGAAAAATACCGGCTGGAATTACCCGATTTTCTATGACTGCGTCAATACTGACCGGCAGCTAGCACCCCTCTGAAAATCACGCATCTGCTCAAACACAAGCGAGCAGGGAGGGAGCATCAACAAGGGACTTGGCCCACGCTGCCCAAGCTACTCCGCTTTTGGCTTGCCGCGTTTAGGCTTGTCGGTTCCCTTTGACTTCGCAGCTGCATCAGCTGCCCCAGAGCTTCCCGTTGCGGAGTCGCCGCCTCCGCTGCCACTTCCTTCAGGCTTTCCCGAGGAGCCTGTTTTCTCAGAACTCGTGGAGCCCGCCTTGTCAGAATTCGCGGCCCGCTTGTAACTCTCGCTGCGATAATCCGTTTGATAGAAGCCGCTTCCCTTGAACATCACAGCTGCGCCAGTCCCAAACAACCGAATCAGCTTCTTTCGCTTGCACTTGGGGCAAACGGCCAATGGGTCGTCAGTGATCTTTTGGAAATGCTCAAAGCGATGCTCGCAGGCTGAACACTCATAATCATAGGTTGGCATGTCCTGATCTCCTGATTCGACAAAGCAACTCGCAAGGCGACTTGAATTTGCTCGCTCACGTTTCGAACGAAACGGTCTCCCGTGCATTCAAAATGGACGAGTCAGTTACCACCGGGCCCGGACGAAACGACAACTTGTGCCGGGCGAATCACACGGTCATACAGCTGGTATCCCGTGCGAAATTCCTGAAGCACCTGATTTATCGGAGCCGTTTCACTTGGCAAGGTCTGCACAGCTTGATGCAGCTTTGGATCGAACGCCTGGCCCTCGGCGTCAATTTTCTGGCACCCGGCGGCACGCAGGGTTTCATGAATCTGCTGGGCGACCATCCGCACTCCCAGGGAAACGCTGCTGTCCGCTTGGTCCGCAGGAATCGCCGACAGCGCCCGCTCGAGATTATCCAGCGAGTCGAGAATCCCGGAAATCAACCCCAGGCTGGCGTACTTCAATTGCTCATCCAGCTCCCGCCGGGTTCGCCGCCGAAAGTTGTCCAAATCGGCTTGGTATCTGAGTGCCCGGTTCTCGGCCTCAGCCAATTGGCCGCGGAGTTGCTCAAGCCCACCTCCCGCCGCAGTCGCTCCTGCCAATTCGCGAGTCGCAAAGTCGAGCATTTCGGCATTCCCCAGTTCAGCGCCGCCACTTGAGTGCTCAGCGCCGGAATGACCGGTTGGTTTGGTTTCTGATTCGCTCATCATCTGGTCCTCTCAAGTCTTCTCGTCTGATCGCCTGCTTTACCGCCAGCGGCACAATGGTTCAGGCATCCTGCTCGGATGCCGCTTCCGGAGCCGTTTCGGCCGGTGCGAAATAGTCGCGAATCCGGTCCAGAAAATTCTTGCGATGAGGCATGACATCAACTTTTTCCAGTTCAGCCAACTGCCGCAGCAACTTTTCCTGTTCAGTCGACAGCTTCTTGGGTGTTTCGATAAAAGTTTGTACGACCAGGTCTCCCACGCGCCCGCCTTGGGGTTCGGGCAGTCCCTTGCCACTGAGTTTGAAGACGTCCCCGGACTGCGATCCGCGAGGGACTTTCAACTTATCTGGCCCATTCAGCGTGGGGACTTCGATTTCAGCCCCGAGTGCGGCTTGGGTGTAACTGATCGGCAATTGCAAAACGAGGTTTTTGCCATCCCGCTGAAAGATGCGATGGCGTTTAACCCCAATGAAACAATAACAGTCGCCCGGCGGACCGCCATCAGGGCTCGGTTCACCCTGTCCCGTCAAACGAACACGCATCCCCTCATCGACGCCCGCTGGAATATCAACATCCAATTCAACGACCGACTTGAGGTAACCTTGCCCCCGACAATCCTTGCAGGGATCGACGATCCGCACCCCAGCGCCCCGGCAGACGGGACAAGTTGTCTGCACGCTCAAGATGCCCGCTGACTGAACAATTTGGCCTCGGCCACCGCACTGGGAGCAACGCTGCGCCTGACTGCCTGGCTTGCTGCCTGTTGCTCCACAAGTCTTGCATTCCACACTGCGGTTAAACCGCACCTGCTTTGTCACACCACTTGCAACTTCTTCCAGAGTCAGCGACACGTCGACCCGCAGGTCATTGCCCCGCCGTTGCCGCCGGCCGCGGCCACCACCGAAAAAGTCACCGAATACGCCACCGCCAAATATGTCACTGAAGGCAGCAAAGATATCCTCTGCCGAATTGAAACCGTTCCCGGCACCTTCAACCCCGGCGTGACCAAAGCGATCGTACCGCGACCGCTTTTCCTGATCGCTCAACACCTCGTAAGCTTCCGAGGCCTCTTTGAACAAGCGGCTGGCATCTTCATTGCCCGAATTGGAATCGGGGTGGTACTTCACCGCCAGCTTGCGATAAGCCCGCGCTATTTCCCGTTCATCGGCGTTTCGCTCAACCCCGAGTACTTCGTAATAATCGCGTTTGGACATCGCAGCTCTATCTCACCGAAATCCAATCTCGGAACACACCCAACAACAAGTCAAATCAGCAAACCAAATCAGTCCGGCCGGGACACAAACGGCACTCCACGGGGCGCCAACCCAAAGAAGCAGAGAACGGTCATCAGATAAGCCCCGGAACCGGGACGGTCCGCGGCCTTGTTTCAGCAGCAGAAGACAAAGGTCCGCCGGAAACAAAAAGCGGGTCGCTGTTTGCCACAGCAACAGCGACCCGCGATTCAATCCACTTGACCGGCGCCCGACACAAGTTCCCGCTGACACAAATGCCCGCTGGGGACCGTCAGCGTCGAGCGACCGTCCGCATTGCGGGACTAGGCAATCACGCCTTCGCCCAACCGCTTCTTCTTGTCATCGTCGAGTGTCGAAATCATCGCATCGGTGGTGAGCAACAGACCGGCGATGCTGGCGGCGTTAACCAAAGCGGTACGCACTACCTTCACCGGGTCGATCACACCAGCCTTGAACATGTCGACGTACTCGCCGGTATGGGCGTTGTAGCCAACGTTCTGCGGCTTGTCAGAAACGATATCAACCACGACAGCTCCATCGATACCGCCGTTGCCGGCAATCTGCCGCAGAGGAGCATCGAGTGCTTTCAGCACGATATTCACACCGATCTTCTCATCACCCTTGGCCGAACTGCGAGCCTTCTCGACGGCTTCGCGGCATCGCAGAAGAGCCACGCCACCACCCGGAAGAATACCTTCTTCCACGGCGGCTCGGGTCGCATGCAGCGCATCTTCAACCCGCGCTTTCTTCTGCTTCATGTCTGATTCGGTCTCGGCGCCAACGCTAATCACAGCGACGCCACCGGTCAGCTTGGCCAGCCGCTCCTGCAGCTTTTCCTTGTCATAATCACTGTCGGTCTGCGAGATTTGCTTGCGAATCTGGTCGATGCGGTGTTCCACATCGGCCCGCTTGCCTGCACCTTCCACAATCGTCGTGTTGTTTTTGTCAACCGTCAGCTTCTTGGCCCGACCGAGCTGATTCAGGGCCACGTTTTCCAGTTGGATTCCCAGCTCTTCGCTGATCAGCGTTCCGCCGGTCAGCACTGCCATGTCACCCAACATTGCCTTGCGGCGGTCACCAAAACCAGGCGCCTTGACTGCACAGACATTCAGGGTGCCACGCAGCTTGTTCACCACCAACAACGTCAACGCCTCGGCATCGACATCTTCAGCGACGATCAGCAAGGGCTTGCCAACTTGCCCAACCTTTTCCAGAACGGGAACCAGGTCGCGGATATTGCTGATCTTCTTTTCAAACAACAAAACGTAGGCGTCGTCGAACTCGCACGACATCTGGGCCGGATTGTTGATGAAGTAGGGCGAAATAAAGCCTTTGTCGAACTGCATCCCATCGACATACTCGAAAGTCGTTTCGGTCGACTTGCCCTCTTCCACCGTGATCACGCCGTCTTGTCCGACGCGATGCAGGGCTTCAGCCAACAACTCGCCAATGACCCGGTCGTTATTGGCACTGATCGCGCCAACCGAAGCCACTTCTTCCTTGCGGCTGACCTTCTTGGACATCTCGATCAGCCGAGCTTCCGCGGCTGCCACAGCCTTCTCAATGCCGCGACGAACGGCCATCGGATTGCTGCCTGCAACAATGTTCCGGATGCCTTCCTTGAAGATCGCCCGGGCCAACACTGTGGCAGTCGTCGTGCCATCACCAGCCAGATCAGAAGTCTTCTGTGCGACTTCGACAACCAGCTTGGCACCCATGTTTTCAAACTTGTCTTCCAATTCGATTTCTTTGGCAACGGTGACACCGTCTTTGGTCACTGTCGGACCGCCAAAAGACTTCGAAATGATCACGTTACGCCCGGTCGGCCCCATGGTGATCGCCACCGCGTCCGCGAGCTTATCAATACCCGCCAACATGCGGCTGCGGGCATGATCCTCAAACATCAATTGCTTGGCCACTATCAATTTCCTTTATCTGGTTTGTTGGTTTCTTGTCGGGCGATTGTCGCCAACCGTGCTCCCCCACAACTGGCCGGGGCATCAAGCCGCCAGCCAGTAAAAGCCCCGGTTCCTTAAACAACCTTGGCCAGAATGTCGGACTCGCGGAGGATCTTGACTTCCTCGCCATCGACCTCAATCTCAGTTCCACCGTATTTGCCGAAAATCACTTCGTCACCAACGGCAACGGACAACGAACCACGCTGCCCGTTCTCCAACAACTTGCCAGGCCCCACAGCTACGACCGTGCCCCGCTGTGGCTTCTCCTTCGCATTGTCAGGCAACAAAATCCCGCCAGCGGTCACTTCTTCAGCAGCCATCGGCTCTACCACGACACGGTCATCCAACGGACGAATCTTGATCTTTGCCATTTTTAAATTCCCTTATCTGAAAGTCTTCGATTGAATTGTCTTTGAAATCAGGAGCACCAGCGAAATCAGAGGAGCCAGCCGGGACTACATCATCCCCATGCCGCCCATACCACCCATGCCGCCCATGCCGCCCATGCCGCCCATGCCTCCCATGCCCATATCACCACCCATACCGTGATCGTGATGATGGTCGCCACCACCGGCCTCTTCCTTCTTGGGGATCTCGGTGATCAGCGATTCAGTGGTCAACAACAAACTGGCCACGCTGGCTGCATTTTGCAGAGCAGTCTTCACCACCTTGGCCGGGTCAATGACCCCTTCGGCAACCAGGTCGGTGTACTCGCCGCTGTCGGCGTTAAAGCCCTCTGTTTTGCCCTTGAGGTTCCGAACGCGATTGACAACGACCGCACCTTCATAACCCGCGTTCTCAGCAATGCTGCGCAGCGGATACTCGAGAACCTTGCGGATAATCCGCACACCAGCCTGTTCGTCGTCCGACAATCCCTTGAGACTGTCCAGAGCCTTCTCGGCGCGAATCAAAGCGACGCCACCACCAGGGACAATCCCCTCGGCCAGAGCTGCTGCCGTTGCACTCTTGGCATCGTCCAGCAGGTCCTTGCGTTCCTTCATTTCGGTTTCAGTTGCGGCGCCAACATTAATCTGAGCCACACCACCCGCCAACTTGGCCAAGCGTTCCTGCAGCTTCTCGCGGTCGTAATCGCTCTCAACGTTTTCGATCTCGCGACGAATCTGCGCGACCCGAGCCTCGATGTCGTCTTTCTTGCCAGCTCCGCCAACCATAACGGTTTCGTCAGAGGTGATCCGCAGCTTCTTAACCCGCCCCAAATCGGACAACTGAACACTTTCCAGGTCGATGCCGCGGTCCTTGAAAATCGGATTCGCGCCCGTCAGGACGGCGATGTCACCCAAAATTGCTTTGCGCCGGTCGCCATATCCCGGGGCCTTCACTGCGACCACCTGGAGAATGCCACGCATCTTGTTGACAACAAGAGTCGCCAAAGCCTCGCCATCGACGTCCTCGGCAATGATCAGCAATTGCTTCTTGGCCTTGCTGACCGCTTCCAACAAAGGAATCAAAGCCTTGTTGGAAGAAATCTTTTCTTCGTAAACAAGGACGTAACAGTTTTCCATTTCAACCGACACTTCGTCCTGATTGGTCACGAAGTGAGGCGAAAGGAAACCGCGATCAAACTGCATTCCCTCGACAACCTCGACGGTCGTCTCGCTGCCACGACCTTCTTCAATCGTGATCACGCCGTCCTTGCCAACCTTCAAAAACGCATCAGCCAGAACATTCCCAATCGTCGGGTCATTATTGCCGGCGATCGTCGCGACCTGCTGAATCTCTTTTTTGCTCTTGGCGTCAATTGGCTTGGCCTGCTTGGAAACTTCGTCGCAAATCGCCGCCACTGCCTTGCTGATCCCACGCGACAATGCCATCGGGTCAAAGCCCGAAGCAATCATCTTCAGGCCCTCGCGGAAAATCCCTTCCGCCAGCACCGTTGCCGTCGTCGTGCCATCACCCGCCACATCGTTGGTCTTGCTGGCTGCTTCCTTGACCAACTGCACGCCCAAATTCTCGTACGGATCATCCAATTCGATGTCCTCAGCCACTGTGACTCCGTCTTTGGTCACCTTGGGACTGCCCCAGCCTTTGTCGAGAATCGCATTGCGACCGCGCGGCCCCAGCGTGCTGCGCACAGCGCGAGCCAATTTGCTGACTCCGGCCAGCAGCGGCTTTCGCGCCGCCTCGTCAAATACCATCTGCTTCGCACCCACAGGAATCCTCCGTTAACAAATTTGAAATGTGCGTGTCTTGTCTAGCGTTTGTTTAAGAGCTCGTTCCAGCGACAACCAAATCCGGCGTGCAAAAACCGCTTCGCTTGCCGACCCGTTGGGCTCAACAGAGCCACGAGCCCGGTTTGTTTCAATTCCTCGAAACCGCGGCCTCAGACGCGGTTTCGCAGCCCTCAGGGGCTAAGTCCACAGTTCCCACCGGTTAAACAGCCCCCACCGGTTAATCTGCCGGTCACGAGCCACCTTCAAAAAAGCACCCCGCTCGAAAGAAACTCGCCGAGCCAAGGGCCATCCTTCCGAACCGTAGGCCTGCCAAATCGGCACCTTCGGCTCGGTTGCGTCATCAAAAATGCAATCACCGTGCCAATCGTGAACCAGTTGCTGGCTTTCCGCGATTCACCCAGATTCGCCCCCATGAATCCTGCCGACAGAGACTCCTTCCGCACCCACCCTGGGGTCGCGTGACAAAAAGACAGAGCAGCAATACGGCCGCGGCCGCAGCGGCATCCCCAGTTCAATCAAGCCGGCGACAGCGATTACCGACCGGCGAACAGCGGTGCTGCCGCTCCTCGACTCTGAAGCGGGTCAAATTGCGCCGTATCCACCCCTGACAGGCAAGTTCGCTGCCGCCCGAGGCCCGAGCGATCGATATCCAGGAGTTCGTGAACGAAACTCGGGACTTCATCGAGTCAATCGCGGCGAAAAAGTAGCGATTTAAGCCCAGCGTTACCTTGCAGCAGTTCGCTCAGCCTGCCGCCCACCAGCGAACTTAGGGGCGTACGGAGGTTCCCAAGTTCCAATTGCCTACCGAGCCCGCTGCGCCAGCCATCGGCTGACGACAAGAACAACCGGGCAATTCAACGGTTGGCGGAACGTGCTGTGGAAAGCGAACCGCGGAAAAAGCGGAACGGCACCCGACGGACCGTTATTCAGCCAGTTTCCATGCTTCCATCCAGAACTGGCCACCGCGCTTCATCTGGAAGTCGCTCATCAGCCGTCGCTCCATGTCGGGCAAATGGCCTGCGCCGTAGAACAAGGCAACCTTCTTCTTACCGCTGGCCAATTCCCGCTTCATCACCTCCAAAGCCTTCGCGTTGCGATGATTAATGATGGTCGAACCTTCTCGACCTTCAAAAATCGCCATGCCGCCTTCCATATCCCGCATTTGCTGGGCCATGGTCCGGCGCAAACGAAGTGCCGGATTCTTTGAAAGCATCGCGGCGAACAAGTCGGCATTACTTACCTGGCCGCGGTTTTCATTGGCCATGGCCGTGCCGATCGCCTTCAGAAACATTCTGCCGAAGCTCTCGTCATTCTTTTGCATGCTCTCGAGGAACTCCTCGGGTGACATGTCCGCGTGAATGAAGTTTTCGCGGTTGTAGTCAATGTGCTCCAGCTGAAACTCGAGTTCCAGCATCGACTTCATCCCGAGTTGCATCGCCGCCAAGGGATTCAAGCCTTCCCCTTCGCCGCGCCCCCCCTCAGGAATCCGCGTCCCCTCCGGAGCCACCAACTCATACA
>Ga0164292_10001975_pt1 | contig 16727 bp, 17 predicted proteins | sample GEODES117metaG_FD_111486 | JGI IMG/M metagenome (GOLD analysis project Ga0164292, IMG submission 111486) | Eutrophic lake water microbial communities from Lake Mendota, Wisconsin, USA - GEODES117 metaG | ecosystem: Environmental > Aquatic > Freshwater > Lake | place: USA: Lake Mendota...
AGGACGGCGTGTCATGTTGACCCCCTTGGTTGAAAACCACCCTCAGGATGTTGAGACTGTTCGGGCCGCTTGGTTGGCGTGCGGTGCCAATGTGGTATCGATTGAGCCATCGCAGCATGATGGCGTAGTGGCTGCGATCAGTCATCTGCCGCATTGGGTTGCAGCCTTGTTTATGGAGTACATCACACATAGCGATGATGCTGCTCTGAAATTACAAACAGCGGGTTCTGGTTTCAAAGATTTCACGCGTGTGGCGCAAGGCTCTCCTGAAATGTGGCGTGATATTTTTATTGCCAATCGTTTGGCCATGCTCTCGGAGTTGCAGGCGCTCAAAGCTGTTTTCGAGCGCGCCGAACATGCCCTACGTGAAAATGATGCGGTTTGGCTCGAGGCGATGCTCGATCATGCGTCTAAAGCGCGACGTGACTGGCAGGATCTTGGGTCATGAGCCGTTTGGAGTTTTTGGACCTGCCTCCCGCCAAGCGCGCAAAAGGTGTTGTGACGCTGCCTGGGTCGAAAAGTATTTCAAACCGTGTGTTGTTATTGTCTGCCCTGGCTCAAGGCACGACACGCATTGAAGGTTTGTTGGAGTCGGACGACACGGCTGTGATGTTGGCGGCGCTCAAGCAGCTTGGCGTTCAGGTTGAAATACATTGTGCGGAATCGGTGAGTGTAAGGGGCGTACCACGGTTTCCGGTCATGCAGGCTTCGCTATTCATGGGTAACGCAGGGACGGCGATTCGACCTTTGACCGCCGCGCTCGCAGTGATGGGGGGGCAGTACACCCTTTCAGGCGTGCCGCGTATGCATGAGCGTCCGATCGGTGACTTGGTCGAGGGCCTGCGCGAGATGGGCGCTCGGATCAGTTATTTGGACCAGCAAGGTTATCCTCCTATCGAAATTTCTGCGCCTGAGCTTCTCAGTGATCGAGTGCGCGTTCAGGGTTCGGTGTCCAGTCAGTTTTTGACCGCCGTGTTGATGGCTGCGCCGCTTGCCGTGGCGCGCTCCGGGCGTGCGCTCACGGTCGAAGTCATTGGCGAGCTGATTTCAAAGCCTTATATCGAAATCACCCTCAATTTGATGGCGCGCTTTGGGGTCACAGTCGAACGTCAGGGTTGGCAGCAATTTGTCATACACGCCGATGCGGTGTATCGCTCCCCAGGCACGATCCATGTTGAGGGAGATGCTTCTTCGGCTTCCTATTTTCTCGCGTTGGGGGCGGTGGGCGGCGGTCCTGTCAAGGTTGTGGGCGTCGGCGCACAAAGTATCCAAGGTGACGTCGCTTTTGCGGATGTGATCGAAGCGATGGGGGCGCAGGTTCATCGCGAGGAAGCTTCGATTGAGGTCACGGGGCTCAATGTCGCCGCGGGTCAAAAGTTAAAGGCTTTTGATCGGGATTTTAATTTGATTCCGGATGCCGCCATGACGGCGGCAGCGCTCGCCCTTTTTGCAGATGGCCCATGTACCTTACGCAATATCGCAAGTTGGCGAGTCAAGGAAACAGATCGCATTCATGCCATGGAAACCGAACTGCGCAAGTTGGGCGCGCGGGTAGAGAGTGGACCCGATTGGTTGCGTATCTATCCCGTTTTGCCTGGTCACTGGCAAGACGCAGTGATCGATACCTACGATGATCATCGCGTGGCGATGTGTTTTTCCCTTGCGAGCTTTGGTCAGTCCAACGTGCGCATCATGGACCCAGGTTGTGTGAGCAAAACGTTCCCGACTTATTTTGACGTCCTGGGTGGGTTGTTGAAATGAAAAACTCTGTACCTGTCATCACGATAGACGGCCCAACGGCCTCGGGTAAGGGTACGGTTGCACATCGCGTTGCTCAAGCGTTGGGTTGGGGAGTTCTCGATAGCGGTGCCTTGTATCGCTTGACTGCGCTGTCTGTGCTCCAGAGGGGCGGGGACTCAGCCGACCCACAGGCGGTCGCGCGTATTGCTGAATCGCTTGAAGTCGTCTTTCATGCGAAGGGCATACTTTTAGAGGGGCGAGAGGTTTCTGAGTTGATCCGCCAAGAAGAAGTGGGTAATTTAGCTTCCCGTTTGGCGCCGAATCCCGCTCTTAGGGCGGCTTTGCTAGAGCGTCAGAGAGCGTTTAGGCGTCCTCCTGGCTTGGTCGCGGATGGTCGGGATATGGGAACCATCGTTTTTCAGGATGCGAACTTAAAGATATTTTTAGTTGCCGATGTGCGTGCGCGCGCCCAGAGAAGATGTAAGCAATTGATCGAAAAGGGAATTTCTGCTAACCTAGAAGACCTGCTTGCCGATATGCGTGAGCGAGACGCCCGTGATATCGAACGTGCGGTCGCTCCTTTATTACCTGCGCAGGACGCACATGTTGTTGACTCGTCGACGTTGACGATTGAACAAACTGTGCAAAGCATCCTTGACCTTTGGTCAAGGGTTTAACCAACTCCACCCCCGATAGGGTGTGCTACCGGCCCCAAAGGCCATCTGGATCTTCCTTACATGTCAACTCAACAAACCTCAACCCAAGCCGGCGAAAGCTTTGCCGCGCTGTTTGCCGCTAGTATCGAAAAACAGGATATGAAGTCCGGCGAAGTCATTTCCGCCGAAGTCGTCCGTATTGATCACAACTTTGTCGTGGTCAACGCTGGTCTGAAATCAGAAGCACTTATTCCTCTCGAAGAATTCCTCAATGATCAGGGCGAGCTCGAAGTCAAACCGGGCGACTTCGTGTCGGTCGCGATTGATTCGCTCGAAAACGGCTACGGCGATACCGTGCTGTCTCGTGATCGCGCAAAGCGCCTGTCAGCTTGGTTGTCACTCGAGCAGTCGCTCGACAAGAACGAGTTGGTCACAGGTACCATCACAGGTAAAGTCAAAGGCGGTCTCACCGTCATGACTGCAGGCATCCGTGCCTTCTTGCCAGGTTCGTTGGTTGATTTGCGTCCCGTCAAGGACACAACGCCTTTCGAAGGCAAGACCATGGAATTCAAGGTCATCAAGCTTGATCGCAAGCGTAACAACGTTGTGTTGTCGCGTCGTGCCGTGCTTGAAGCCAGTATGGGCGAAGAGCGTCAGAAGCTCCTGGAAAATCTCCAGGAAGGCTCGATCGTCAAAGGCGTTGTTAAGAACATCACCGACTACGGCGCCTTCGTAGACCTCGGCGGTATCGATGGTCTGTTGCACATCACCGACATGGCATGGCGTCGTGTGCGTCACCCATCCGAAGTCTTGACCGTTGGTCAAGAAGTCGAAGCAAAAGTCCTCAAGTTCGATCAGGAAAAGAGCCGTGTCTCCTTGGGCGTTAAACAGCTCGGCGAAGATCCATGGGTGGGTCTCGCACGTCGCTACCCACAGAATACTCGCCTGTTCGGCAAGGTTACAAACCTTACCGACTACGGTTCATTCGTTGAAGTCGAAGCAGGTATCGAAGGTCTGGTTCACGTCTCCGAAATGGATTGGACCAACAAGAACGTCGATCCACGCAAGGTTGTGACACTCGGCGAAGAAGTCGAAGTCATGGTCCTTGAGATCGACGAAGACCGTCGCCGTATCTCTCTGGGTATGAAGCAGTGTCGTCAGAACCCATGGGAAGAGTTTGCGTCCAACTTCAAGCGTGGTGACAAGGTCCGCGGCGCGATCAAGTCTATCACTGACTTCGGCGTGTTCGTTGGTTTGCCAGGCGGTATCGATGGCTTGGTGCACCTCTCCGATCTGTCATGGACAGAGACGGGCGAAGAGGCCGTGCGCAATTTCAAGAAAGGCGATGAGCTTGATGCGACCGTTCTGGGTATCGACACAGACAAGGAGCGTATCTCCCTGGGTGTGAAACAACTCGAAGGCGATCCGTTCAACAACTTCGTGGGTACCTACGACAAAGGTGCGGTTGTGCCTGGCACAGTCAAAGCTGTTGAGCCCAAGGGCGCAACCGTGACGTTGTCCCATGAGGTGGAGGGTTTCCTTCGTGCCTCAGAGATCGCGACTGGCCGTGTTGAGGATGCCACGACAGCGTTGAAAGTCGGCGATAACATCGAAGCGATGATCATCAACGTTGATCGTAAAACTCGTTCGATCCAGTTGTCGATCAAGGCGCGTGATACTGCTGAAACGGCTGACACGATGCAGCGTATGACTGAATCGAGTGCTTCTTCGGGCACAACGAACTTGGGCGCTTTGCTCAAGGCCAAGCTCGATCAAGCACGCGACACTGAATAAACCCAGTGACCAAGTCAGAACTCATCGCTGCACTGGCGGCCCGCTATTCTCAGCTGGCCGTACGTGACACTGATTATGCTGTTAAAACCGTTCTTGATGCGATGACCCAGGCCCTGGCCGAAGGTCAACGTATCGAGATCCGCGGTTTTGGTAGCTTTTCTTTGTCCGAACGTGCACCAAGAGTCGGGCGCAATCCTAAGTCTGGCGAACAAGTGTTGGTACCTGGCAAGCAGGTGCCTCATTTCAAGGCGGGCAAGGAGTTGCGTGAGCGCGTGGATTTAAATGAAGACCAGGTCGGAGTTGCGGCCGACTAGTACGAAAAACCGCCGTTAGGCGGTTTTTTTTATGTTTGAACCACTTCGGGCGCTTACAATCACCTTTTGCACATTGGAGAATCAGCCATGCGCTACTTTGTCTGGGCTTTGCGCCTGATCGTTTTTCTTGCAGTGCTGTTATTCGCGCTCAAAAATACGAATCCTGTATCTGTGGTGTTTTTCGATGGTTTATCGCTACCAAATGTTCCCTTAATCGTGGTCATGCTGTCCACGTTTGTACTGGGTACGATCTTTGGTTTGTTATTGACGATACCCCCTGCAATCAGGCGTCGTCGGGAGCTTGCGCGGCTTCGCAGAGAGGTGGAAAAGATGCAAGCGGCTGCCAATCCCCAAGGGAATGCGGGTGTATCGCCAGATGCCTTAATCCCTTTATCACCTTTATAAATGGCTAACGCCTCAATGGCGGCGAGTCGTGTTTATCTTTGTGGAATATAGACGTGGATTTTGAAGCTTGGTGGCTGATTTTTTTGCCGTTACTGTTTGCTTTAGGGTGGATGGCGGCTCGCTTTGATATCAAGCAGATGCTGTCCGAGACGCGCAATCTGCCGGATTCTTATTTTCGTGGTCTGAATTTTCTTTTAAACGAGGAGCCAGATCGCGCGATTGATGCTTTTGTTGAGGTCGCTAAGCTCGATCCCGAAACAACCGAGTTACATTTTGCGTTAGGAAGTCTTTTTAGACGACGCGGCGAGATGGAGCGTGCGATTCGAGTTCATCAAAGCTTGTTATTTAGAGAGGACTTGCCCATTGCTCAGCGTGATCATGCGCAACATGAGTTAGCCCAGGATTACTTGAAAGCAGGCATGCTAGATCGGGCCGAGGAAGCATTTAGCGTACTTAAAGACACAAGCTTTGCCTTGCCGGCCATGCGCGCTTTGATTCGAATCTATGAGTCTGAGCACGATTGGCCTCGCGCGATCGAGGCTGTACAAAACTTGCGAAAGCTTGTCAATGAGCCTGTGCCGCAAATCGTGCACTATCACTGCGAGCAAGCTCAAGCCTTCTTGGCGCAGAAACCGCCGAATATTGAACAGGCTCGACTTGCACTAGGTTTGGCTCAGGATGCGCTAGCTTCGGCTGAGTTCACGGAGGGGACCCCTGCATTTGTTCGAGTCGCGATGCTCAATGGCAGCATCGCAGCTTCACTGCAGGATTTTGCTCTTGAGCAACGCTATCTTGAATCTGTGCTGAATCAGGCGCCCGAGTTTGCAGGTTTGGTGGCAGCTGATCTTTTTAAAAACTACAGCGCCCAAGGTTTAGACGTTGAAGGCTTATCCCGCTTGCAAGCGCACTATCAACAATATCCTTCATTGGATTTGTTCAATGTCGTGTTCCGCGGTTTGCGCGCCGAGCAAGGGGTTGAGCAGGCGTGGACCTTCGCTAGGCTTTCTCTTCAGTCACATCCTTCATTGCTGGGTCTTGATCGCTTGCTCGAGGCTGAACTTGCTCAAAAGTCTGGAGCGGATCAGCCGCATGTTGAAAGCCCTATTCCCGGTGCCGATCTCAACTTGCTTCGTCGTTTGATTACCCGACATACGCAGCGTCTGGATCGTTACGTGTGTAGTCAATGCGGCTTTCAGGCACGCCGCTACTATTGGCAATGTCCAGGTTGTAATGCGTGGGAAACGTATAAGCCACGCCGATTGGAAGAATTAGAATGAGTTCATTTCCTAAAGACGCTATTACCAAAGCTCGAGTCCTCGTGGTGGGGGACGTCATGTTGGACCGTTATTGGTTTGGGGAGGTTGAACGTATCTCACCTGAGGCTCCTGTGCCCGTCGTGCGAGTGGTCAAGCGCGAAGATCGGCTCGGTGGTGCTGCGAACGTCGCACGCAATATCGTGGCGCTCGGAGCCAAGGCGACGCTTGTTGGGTTGGTTGGACAAGACGAAGCTGCTCAACGCATGCATGAACTTTTAACCGAGGATGGTATCGAGGCCCATTTGATCGCAGACTCGGCACACCCGACGACGCTAAAGATGCGTGTGCTGGGCAAGCAGCAGCAATTGCTTCGGATTGACTTTGAAGAAAAGCCGACATCTTCGTTGATCAAGACGCTGAGTGATCAAGTTGAAAAAATGTTGTCAGTGCATGATGTGGTGGTTCTTTCTGACTATGCCAAGGGAGCGCTCTCTCAGGTTGAGGTGTTGATCGAGCTTGCTCGAAAAAAAGGTTTGCCCATTTTGGTGGATCCCAAGGGAACGGACTATCAGCGCTATCGTGGGGCGACACTGGTGACACCGAATCGCAGTGAAATGCAGCAAGCCGTTGGTGCGTGGAACTCCGAACAGACGCTTCATGAGCGCGCTCAGGCATTGCGTCAAGAGCTGAGTCTCGAGGCCTTGCTCGTGACACGTTCGGAGCAAGGTATGACTCTTTTTACAGAGCAGGGCCGCGAGCACGTCGATGCTCAGGCGCACGAAGTATTCGATGTTTCAGGCGCGGGCGACACCGTTTTGGCAACGCTCGCAGTGATGCGCGCAGCTGGCATGGACTGGCCCAGTGCGATGCATTGGGCCAATCGAGCGGGTGGGATCGTGGTTGGTAAACTTGGTACATCCATTGTCACAGCAGGAGAACTTTCATGATCATTGTCACAGGCGCGGCGGGGTTCATCGGCAGCAATATTGTGCGTGGTTTAAATCGTAAAGGCGTCACGAATATTTTGGCTGTGGATGATCTGACAGACGGCGACAAGTTCGTGAACCTGGTGGGTGGAAAGATTGCCGACTATATGCATAAGGATGAGTTTCGTCGTCGGGTGTTAGAGGGATCTTTGCCGGGGATTCGTGCCATTTTTCATCAGGGCGCCTGCTCCGATACGACTGAACGCGATGGTCGTTTCATGATGGATAACAATTACCGTGTGACGCTCGAGTTGTTCGAGTATTGTCAGGCACACAAAGTGCCGTTTATCTATGCCTCCTCTGCAGCCATCTATGGTGCGGGTCCGGTTTATGTTGAAAGTCTGGAAAATGAACGTCCACTCAATGTCTACGGGTATTCCAAATTTCTTTTCGATCAGGTTGTGCGCGCACGGTTTAAAACGCTGACCGCGCAGGTAGTTGGCTTGCGATATTTCAATGTTTACGGACCGCAAGAGCAGCACAAGGGACGAATGGCTTCAGTCGCGTTTCACAACATGAATCAATTCCTCGCCGAGGGATATGTGCGTTTGTTTGGTGGTTGGGATGGTTATGGCGATGGCGGGCAAATGCGTGACTTTATCTCTGTTCATGATGTAGTCGATGTCAATCTGCATTTCCTCGATCATCCTGAAACTTCTGGCATTTTTAACTGCGGAACAGGTCGCGCTCAACCCTTTAATGATGTCGCTGCCGCTGTCGTTAATGCCATGCGTCACATTCAGGCTAAGACGAAGTTGCCCCTCGACGATTTGGTCAAGCAGGGATTATTGCGCTATGACAATTTTCCAGACGACCTAAAAGGGCGCTACCAGAGTTATACCCAAGCCGACGTGTCAGCGTTGCGTCGCGCGGGCTTTACGGCGCCGATGCGCGATGTGGAAACAGGCGTTTCCGAGTATGTCCAGCAGCTCCATGGAGCGCAAGCGTAAGTGTTTTTGTTGCGTTCGCATTTAGGTTACGCGAAGTACGCATGGATGACGGCTTGTTTTGAGTGACCGCCGATTCGATTTGGCATCCAAGATAGCGATCTGTGAACAGACCCATTGCGGGTCTGTTTTGACGGATCCACACTCTAGGAGCAAGTTTTTCATGAATACTTTTATTAAAGATCCCGTGGCACAACCCCTTGGTGCTCAAGCCACGGAACGTTGGCGTGCACCTTCTGCACGACCGAGAGCGCTACGGGTTTCACGTCGCGCCGGTATGGCGATGATCGCCGCGGGCCTTGTTGCCGCGACACCTAGCCTAGCGCTGGACGTCAATACGGCGTCTGTCAGACAACTTGAGAGCTTGCGGGGCATTGGTCCTCGTACTGCAAAAATGATTGTTCAAGAGCGCACTCGTGCAGGCGCTTTTGAATCGATGGAGGATCTTTCTGATCGCGTAAGAGGCTTGGGTGAACGGCGTGTCAGTGCTTTGCGCCAAGCGGGACTCGAAGTCAAGTCTTCAAAAGCGAGATTGCCACTTACAGTTGAGAGTACGGCCCCAACTATGGAAAAGCAAAACGGCACTCGCCCTACGAGCAGAACGAGTCCTGATTTAATCGCCAAGCCGGAAATTATTTCGCCTTCATCTTTTTAGCTTAAAGAGAGGGACTTTTAGGTTGATTTTGCATACTTTTTAGTATGATCAGTCAATATGAAAACATATCCTTCTGTTGAAAATACGGTTGGCAACACTGCACTTGTCCAGTTGCAGAGATTGCCGGGTGCCATTGCGCTTGAGCGCGGCAACATCGTTCTTGGCAAGCTAGAGGGCAATAATCCCGCTGGCTCTGTCAAGGATCGTCCGGCGCTGTCGATGATATTAGGGGCCGAGGCGCGTGGTGAAATCAAACCTGGCGATACTTTGATCGAGGCGACAAGTGGTAACACCGGGATTGCCTTGGCCATGACGGCTGCCATGCGCGGCTACAAGATGATTTTAATCATGCCGGACAATTTGTCTGTCGAGCGCCGTGCCTCGATGGCCGCGTACGGCGCTAAATTGATTTTAACGCCTGCGGCGCAAGGCGGGATGGAGCACGCTCGGGATCTCGCCGCAAGGATGCAAGCGCAGGGTGAGGGTAAGGTGCTCGACCAGTTTTCAAATCCAGACAATCCACTGGCGCACTTCAAAACAACAGGACCCGAGTTGTGGGAACAAACAGCGGGCCGTATCACCCATTTTGTCAGTGCGATGGGTACGACGGGCACGATCATGGGTGTTTCAAGATATTTAAAAAGCCGCAACCCCGCGATCAGGATTGTTGGAGCTCAACCCGCGGAGGGTTCGCAGATCGCGGGTATCCGCAAATGGCCCGAGGCCTATTTGCCTTCGATCTATGATCCATCTTTAGTAGATCAGTTTGAGCAAATTGAACAAAAAGATGCTGAAAATATGGCGCGTAGACTCGCTGCCGAAGAAGGCATTTGCGCTGGTGTTTCCCCGGCGGGCGCCTTGATTGCCGCTTTACGGGTTGCGCAGACGGCGCGCAATGCCACGATTGCTTTTATTGTGTGCGATCGTGGCGATCGATATTTATCGACTGGCTTGTTTGACGAACAGGGTTGATCACCCTAGGGCTTAGGGCTTGTCCAAGGCTTGCGCGAGGTCAGCAACCGAGGCGGCATAAAAGTAGCTGCGGTTGTATTGAGTAATAGCAAAAAAGTTGGGTGTTGCAGTGCGTAATTCAACACGACCCGCAGCCTCCTCGGGCAAGTCAATTACACCCAATGGCGCGCGTGCCCAAGCTGTTTCTTTTGCGCCCGCTGCGAGCGTTGCGCCTGCGCCCCGCAGCTGGGGCCAATCCAAGTTGGCCTTGAGACCGCCATCAACGAGTTTGTCGGCAGAAGCGGGTAGTGCGACAGGCGCAAAAACCGGCAGACCTCTTTGCCAGCCATGTTCGACTAAAAAGTTTGCCACTGACATGATGGCATCCGACATGTTGTGGGAGAGGTCGATACTGTTGGAGCCTGTTGCGCTGACAGCAAAACGTTTGATGCTGCCCGGCATAAATTGCGGGATGCCGATGGCCCCGGCATAAGAGCCCTTGATGTTGCGCGCATCGAGTTTGCCAGCCAAATCAAGTTCGATCAGATCGGCAAATTGTCCACGGAACATGGCGGCGCGGTCAGGGCGGTTTGGGTTAGGATAATCGAAGCCTAACGATGCCAAGGCATCTAAGACGCGGAAATTGCCCTGACTTTTGCCATAAAGAGTTTCGACGCCAATAATGGCGGCAATGATATTTTGTGGGACTCCATAGCGTTTTGTGGCTCGATCAAGTTCGTTTGCATATTGCTGCATGAATGCGCGACCTTGGTTGATGCGAATAGGTTCGACAAAGCGTCCTCGGTAGGTCGCCCAACTGCGCGGCACGCGAGGCTGCCCCGCCGCCGGTGGCGTCACGATACGGATCACAGTCGGGTTGTAGCGGGCTTCATCGATGAGTCCTAGCACCTTCGCTTCGGGCAGCTGTCTGGACGCAGCGAGCTCGACACCGAACTTTTGCAAGGCAAGTCGACGCGAGGCGGGAGTGTGGCCGCCTGCAGGCACATCATGGGTTTGGTTTGACTTAACGGTGTCTGACGGCTTGGTCGTATTCTGATTTGCCGCAGCGCCCTCCGAGCGTTCCCCTGCACCTGCTTTGGGTGAAACTGCGGACCCAGAACAGGCGCTCAATAAAGCGGTCAGACAGCTAATGAACAGAATACGGCGTGGCACAGACATAAACTTTCCTTATTGGGTAGAGTCGTTATGATAACCAGACATCCCTTTTTTTATGCATTTCGTGTTTCTTTCAAAATAGCATAGGCATCGTTTCACAATGGCATAGGGGGTGAGGGCGGCTCGGTCACCTATATCCGGTAAAATCTGGCGGATATGTACTTTTAATTGCTTGATTTATCTTTGGAGATCGTTGGATGAAGGTGCTTGTGCCTGTAAAACGTGTCGTTGACTACAACGTCAAAGTACGCGTCAAATCGGATCAGTCGGGTGTCGATATCGCAAATGTCAAGATGTCGATGAATCCTTTTGATGAAATCGCCGTCGAGGAAGCCACGCGTCTTAAAGAAAAAGGTGCAGCGACTGAAATCATCGCTGTGTCCTGCGGTGTTGCCCAGTGTCAGGAAACACTCCGTACGGCCATGGCGATTGGCGCGGATCGTGGCATTCTTGTTCAGACCGATGTCGAGCTTCAGCCTCTGGCAGTCGCCAAGCTTCTCAAGGTCCTAGTTGAAAAAGAACAGCCTCAACTTGTGATCCTTGGTAAACAGGCGATCGATGACGATGCCAATCAAACAGGTCAAATGTTGGCGGCCTTGCTTGGCTGGTCACAGGCGACATTCGCCAGTAAAGTCGAGCTCGGTGATGGTGTTGCGCGGGTGACGCGTGAAGTCGACGGCGGTCTAGAGACTTTGGAGCTCAAATTGCCCGCGATCGTGACGACAGATCTGCGCTTGAACGAGCCTCGCTACGTGACTTTGCCCAACATTATGAAGGCTAAGAAAAAGCAGCTTGACACGGTGACTCCACAGGATTTGGGTGTCGATGTCACGCCTCGCCTCAAGACGCTCAAGGTGACTGAGCCTTCAGCGCGTTCTGCTGGCGTCAAGGTCGCCGATGTTGCTGCACTTGTCGATAAACTCAAGAACGAAGCCAAGGTGGTTTGATCATGTCTATTCTTGTCATTGCTGAACACGATAATGTCCAATTGAAAGCCGCGACCCACAATGTCGTGGCTGCTGCTGCCAAGATTGGTGGTGATATTCATGTGCTTGTCGCGGGTGCAAACGCCGCGGCTGTCGCACAGCACGCCGCCAAGATTGCCGGCGTTTCCAAAGTCTTGTTGGCGGAGTCCCCCGCATTGGCCGATGGCCTCGCTGAAAACGTCGCCGAGCAAGTCTTGGCGTTGGCGCCGGGCTACAGTCATATTCTTTTTGCTGCAACAGCATCTGGCAAAAACGTGTCTCCTCGCGTGGCTGCTCGTCTGGATGTCGCGCAGATTTCTGAAATTCAATCCGTTTTATCTGCAGATACGTTCGAACGCGCGATCTATGCGGGTAATGCAGTCGCGACGGTTCAGTCGGCTGACCCAACCAAAGTGATTACAGTTCGCACGACCGGTTTTGATGCGGCCCCTGAGGGCGGGAGTGCCTCTGTCGAATCAGTGACCCCAGCAGCGGCTGTCGGGCTATCGACCTTTGTCGGCCGCGAAGTCGCAAAAAGCGATCGTCCAGAGCTCGCGGGTGCCAAGGTTGTGGTGTCGGGTGGTCGTGGCATGGGCAGCGCTGAAAATTTCAAGATCCTTGATCCGCTGGCCGATAAGCTCGGTGCCGCATTGGGTGCCTCACGGGCCGCTGTCGACGCGGGCTATGCACCCAATGATTGGCAGGTCGGTCAGACCGGGAAAATCGTGGCGCCTCAGTTGTATGTGGCGATTGGTATCTCTGGTGCAATCCAGCACTTGGCCGGCATGAAAGACTCCAAGGTGATTGTGGCGGTAAACAAAGACGCTGAAGCGCCTATTTTCGGTGTGGCGGATTACGGTTTGGTGGCTGACTTGTTCACTGCAGTTCCCGAGCTCGTGACTAGCTTGTAATGTTGCTGGGCGATTGATCGCTCTGGAGACAGAACTGACCCCCAAGCGTTGGATTTTTATCCGAAGTCTGGGGGTTTAGTTTTTGTGCCCCGTTTATCTTTTCTTGTATTTTTTAGGTGACGTATGACATATTACGCTCCGGTTGAAGATTTTAAATTTGTATTCAACTATCTTGCGGATATGCCCTCTTTGTTGCGCTTGCCCGCTTTTGCCGGGGTCGAACGGGACTTAATCGATGCGGTGCTCGAGGAGAACGCAAAGTTCACCGCAGAAGTAGTTGCACCCACCAATAGAATCAGTGATCAGCATCCGCCCGTCTGCAAAGCAGGCCATGTGCGCATGCCTGATCCTATTCATGCTGCGTTTAAAAGCTTTGTTGAAGGTGGCTGGCAAGGTCTTCGTCATCCGGAGCAGTGGGGGGGGCAAGGACTTCCCAAACTTCTTGCGACCGCGACGACTGAAAACTTGTATGCCGCGAACGTCGCCTTTTCTTTATGTCCGATGTTGACGGATGGTGTGATTGAGGCCTTGCTCTTGACAGGCTCCGATGCTCAGAAAAAGACCTATATCCAACCTCTTGTGAGTGGCAAGTGGACCGGCACCATGAACTTGACCGAGTCTCAGTCCGGATCGGATTTATCGCTCGTCTCGACCAAAGCTATTGCTCAGACCGATGGCAGCTATCGCTTGTTCGGTCAGAAAATCTACATTACGTTCGGCGAACATGATCTCGCTGAAAATATCGTGCATCTTGTATTGGCCCGTACTGCGGATGCACCTCCTGGTGTCAAAGGCTTGTCGCTGTTTATTGTGCCCAAATATTTAGTCGATGCTGATGGATCGATCGGTGCGCGCAACGATGTTTGGTGCGCTTCGCTTGAGCACAAGCTTGGTATCCATGGAAGTCCGACTGCAGTGCTGTTGTTTGGTGATAATAAGGGCGCGGTTGGGCAAGGTGCGATCGGCTCTCTGGTTGGAGAGGAGAATCGCGGACTTGAGTATATGTTCATCATGATGAACGCTGCGCGCTTTGCCGTGGGCGTTCAGGGCATCGGGGTCAGCGAAGCGGCTACTCAAAAAGCCACGGCATACGCACGTGATCGTGTCCAGAGTCGGGCGATCGAAGGTTCTGCGAGTCCTGTACCGATTATTCAGCATCCTGATGTGCAGCGCATGCTGATGACGATGCGTGCGCTGACAGAGGGCGCGCGGGCGCTTGCCTGTGTGGCTGCCGCGGCTGATGATCTCAGTATCGAGCATCCGCAAGCCGAGGTGCGACGCGAATATCAGGCGCTTTATGATTATTTAGTGCCTGTGGTCAAAGGGTTTTCAACCGAATGTTCGCTTGAAGTGTCTTCTCTCGGCGTACAGGTGCACGGTGGCATGGGATTCATCGAGGAAACGGGGGCCGCGCAGTTTTATCGTGACGCGCGTATTTTGACGATTTATGAAGGGACGACAGCAATACAGGCCAACGACCTGATAGGTCGCAAGACGCTTCGCGATGGCGGTGCAGCCGCGCAACGGTTGAGTCAGTTGATGAAACAAACTGTTGCGGCTGTTCGCGATCATGCCGTTCGCGTCGAGGTAAGCGAGCGCGCATGCTTGCTATTGATTGCGGACAATCTCTCGCGTGCGGTCACACAGTACGATGCAGCGATTGCCTTTGTGCTGGCGCAGACCAAAGATCAGATTCGTGCGGTCTATGCTGGGAGCGTGCCTTATTTGATGCTCACGGGATATGTCTTGAGTGGCTGGTTGATGGCACGTGCGGCACTTGCTTGTACTGAGGCTGAAACAGAGAATGGGAATATAGAACTTTCACCTGCTTTCATGAAAAATAAAGTGGCGACAGCGGTTTTTTATGCGGGTGTGATCTTGCCTCGTACGCAAGCGTTGGCGGATGCGATTCATCAAGGTGTCGTGTTGACGCAAGCCGTCGATCACTCCACCTTGATGCGCTAAGGTCTTAGACTCAAGGCAAAATGGCATCGAGGCTTGTGTTGACCTCGATGAGTAAGGGTTCGCGTGACAACAGTGCAGCTTTGATCACTGCATCGATCTCGGTCTTATTGTCAATACGCGCCGCTTTCATGCCAAAGCTCGTTGCGAGGGTATAAAAGTCGGGGTTAAACAACGAGGTGCCGCTTACGCGCCCGGGATAGCCGCGCTCTTGATGCAAACGTATCGAACCATAACTGCTGTTGTTCGAGACGATGAAAATGATGGGGAGTTTACGCTCCACCGCGAGAATCATCTCGCTACCCGTCATGAGAAAACCACCATCTCCGACTATGCAGACGGTTGTACGCTTGGGGTCGCGTAAGGCGCAGGCGAGTGCCGCGGGGGTGCCGTAACCCATCGCGCCGGCCAAGGGCGCCATTAAGCGTTGACCTGATTTGAAGTTGAAGTGTCGATAAACAGGTGCGGCAAAAGTACCCGCGTCTAAGCACACCGTCGTGTCCCGTGTGGCATTGTCGGCGACAGCCCGAACAACATCCGTAAAATTGATACCTTTTTTGGCTTCGCGGTTAGGCCATGCCGCATAGGGCAGTGCGTGTTGGCGCAGAGTCTTGAGCCACTCTTGTCGAGCGGTGCCAGGCTGGGTGGCGTTGGCTTGCGTGAGCGCGCGCACCAGTGCGACTGGATCACAGACAAGCGGATAGTCGGCCACCGTATCCCAATTGACAATGCGTGAGTCTGGATAGCAGTGCAATAGCGTTTGTGGCGCTTGCGCGTAGCGTGGGAACTGGAAGTTTTGTGTCGTGATGTCCCCTAGCCGGGTGCCAAGCGCGAGGATGAAGTCACTTTCCTGCAGCGTGGCCATTTGTGCTGACGGATTGGACAGACCAAGGTCACCCACGAAAAAAGGGTCGTCATTGGCAAAGATATCGTGCCGGCGAAAAGACACCATCGTTGGCAGTTGCCAGTGGTGAACAAAAGCGCTGAGCGCCTCGCGTCCGCCGGGGCAATCAAACATCCCGCCAGCAATCACAACGGGTCTTTTAGCATCCGCTAGACGTTTGCCAATCTCATCCATGATGGATTGATCGGGGAGTCCAAAAATTTGCGCATGATTGTTGAAGCTTGGCTTGGTGACGGTTTGTTGCTGAATATCCTCTGGAATCACCAACACGACAGGTCCGGGAACTCCTGAGGTTGCCATCCGGATCGCTTTGAATGCCGCCTCGCCGAGTTGCTCGGGGGTCTGGCATTCGAACACCCATTTGGCAATCGAGCCGTACATTTTTTGATAATCAATTTCTTGGAAAGCTTCGCGGCGCAAATCCCGAGCGGCGATTTGTCCCACAATCAGGATCATGGGAACCGCGTCTTGCTGTGCGGTATGCACGGCAATCGCCGCATTGGAGGCACCAGGTCCGCGACTCACCAGCGCAACACCGGGTCGCCCTGTCAAACGCCCGTCGGCAACCGCCATATAACCTGCGCCGCCCTCATGTCGGCATGTCACGACATCGATTTGTGGGAAGTCGATGACAGCATCGAGCAAGCCAAGATAGCTTTCTCCGGGAACAAGAAAAATACGATCCATGCCGTTGTCGGCAAAAACTTGAAACAGTGCATGGCTGGAGGTAAAAGAGTTCATGTGTGATGTTGCTAAGTTAATTTTGATTCTTAGGGGGGTGTTTTTGCTTATTGGCTTGAGGTTAAAGAAATTAGCATAAAGCGTGCTGTTGTAAAAAGACAAAATTACAAAATACTGTTCTTGCAAACAGTACTGTTTTAATATACAGTACTGTTAATGGATCACTACAAGTTTATAGATCACTACAAGGAGTCACAACATGACACGCGAAGTCCGCCACAACTACCCGCCTACGTTTGCTGCCTACGGCTCTGATCGCCACAGCCCTACAGCTAAAAATATGGTGTCCGATGTGTTGTTATTGGTTTTTTGGATTGCGATGGTACCAGTATCCATGTGGGTTGGCAGTGCAGCAGGTTTCTAA
>Ga0164292_10001976_pt1 | contig 16715 bp, 15 predicted proteins | sample GEODES117metaG_FD_111486 | JGI IMG/M metagenome (GOLD analysis project Ga0164292, IMG submission 111486) | Eutrophic lake water microbial communities from Lake Mendota, Wisconsin, USA - GEODES117 metaG | ecosystem: Environmental > Aquatic > Freshwater > Lake | place: USA: Lake Mendota...
ATCCATCAGTCATCTTGTCAGCGCGTAAGCTTTCGTTCCTAACACCAAGCTCACGAGCGATTTCAAGAGCTCTGTCAGCAGAGATTGTTGCTTTGATGCCTATTGCTTTAGATGCTGCTGCGTTTAAGTGAGCAGGTTTTGCTCCGGGAGCTGCTGCAAACTCACCTTGAGCTACGATCATGACCACTGCGAGAATCGTTGTTTTTTTCATTAAGACCTCCATCTTATATTTTATTTTAAAAGTTCCGTTCATCATTTTAGTTTCAGTATTCATGCCAATATCCTTTGTATTATCTTCCAGGTAGACTGCTTGAAGATTTGACAGGTGCTTTATTTTGCCCGCCAGTTTTATAGTCTTTTGCGTAATCCTCGAAATTCTTAATCATAGAGTAATTCGCAAGCTGGATGTTTAAAAGATAGACAGTCAGGTTCTTCAAAGTTTTCTCAAGGCCCTGGAACGCCAGCTTTTGGATTTTGATCTGTGTGGAATCCTTGACTCCCAGCTGTTCAAATTTTTCAGAGTATTCTTTCAATGCAGCCATTGACTCAGATTGAAACTTTTTAAGTGGGATTGACTGATCACCTACGGAAACACGTTGTTGCCCATTCACGGTTTTTATTGTGACTTCTCTGAGGAGTTTGATCACTGTATGAATGTGACCCATTAATTTTTCCTGAGAAACAGTGGCCGCTTTCGGGTCAGTTCTCATTTCGTTCAGCATTGATTTGCCAGATCTGTCCAATTGAACTTTGCCAGGAGCAGCGGGAAGTGCTTTTCCCCGGTTGTTGTTCACTGCAATTTGGTTTTTTTCGAGGCCTGATAGAATTTTTAAGTAGACGTTCATTTCTTCAATGTTTGATTGCAATAAGCTTTGAGAAGCATCTGTGCGCTTCAGGGGCGTAACTTTAGCAGTCGTTGTGTTAACAGGTGAGGGATTGCCCATTTCGTCAGTGCCCCATATTTCGATTTCGTACTCGTCTTGCTGAAGACCTAAGTAAAGATCCACAAGCAATCCTTGATAACGATTATCGAGCTTTTCAAAAATTTGCTGAATCGCATTTTTGACGCTTGCATCCCACCAAGGACCGACTCTTGATTCATTGGAACGAGAAACAATGTTTTTTGTTGTGATGCGATCATCGGGTCTTCCAGGTCGCTCAGTTAAGTCGCCAATAATACTTGAGGGAATTGTGGTGTTGATCAGCTCAAAGAAGCTCACAGGAGTTTTGCTACCGTTGACATAAATTTTTGAGTAGTACAATCCATCAAAAGGGATAGGGTCCTGTGCGTAAGGATCACAAAGTTCAGTGCGGAAAGGTCCTTTTTTAGGTTGATAATGAATGTTCCATTCCACTTCAATGTTCTTAGCTGTTGTTACTTTTGGAGCGTGAAACTTGGGTGGTAACAAAGGATACTTTTCGCTAAATCCAAATTCAGTGACCATTTTGTCAGATCCAGAATCAGGGCCGCACAACATTTGATAAATCAAATATTCAACATGTCGATTGAACTGATAGCGACCGGCCGTTCTTGAGACAGCTTTGTAGCCTTGGCTGTCTTTGTTACTTTCGTGATAAAGGTAGGGAACAGCGCCACCGCTAACAAGAATCGGTGTGGGGCTGCCGAGAGCGTGACGAATGGCCTCTAGGACGACATCAAGAATGGGATCTCTGAGCTTTGGGAAACGTAATTCAGAGTTGATCCTCATCAGGGCTTTTGCAATTTTCTCAACATTTGATGTCTCAAAATCAACCAAAATTTGTTTAATAAAGGCTTTCGATTCAGCTTTTAAATGTTGATTCACTGTGAAGGTATTGAAAGACCCATCTTCTTTGAAAAGCATCGCGATCAAAGACTGAGCGACAGCTTTGTTGCCTGTTGCAAGGGCTGCCTTGATTTGGAGGTTGTAGGCCTTCAAGGACTCGTTCCATTTGTCGATGGCCCGTTCATTGGTTAATGTGTTTTGTTTTTGAGATTGTGCGGTTTGTTGAGCTGCCTTTCCTTTCTCTGCTAGTTCGCTGGGGCTTGGGTTAAACACATCAATTTCTGATTTTTCTTCAACCACTACGAATGGCAGGGACTTTTTTTCCATGTTGAAAAGCTCACCAAAAATATTCACAACACTTTGAACTCGGTTTCTTTGGAAGCCGATCATTTTTTCAGGGTGATTCAGGTAAAGTGATAATTCTGTGTCACAGGATTCATCTTTTGGTTGCTGCTGTCCCGCTAGGGTCGCTGCAAGATTTGGCTGACATGCAATATGACCTAGCGGTCGAATTCCAAATAAAGGGGCAGGTCTTCCAGTTAAATTCTGTTTGTGATTTTTATCCACATCAGTCACTTCGTGACCTAAAAACTGCTCACGTCTTTTGATTCGCTCAGTTTTAAAGACATCATTGATATAGAAAGTGTAAAACTTTTGAGCCTGGTCAACTTCGTTGATCAGATTCGTCGTGATTTCATTCCAAACTGTAATTCCCGTGAAGAATCTGGCGTGATTTTGCATTCTCCACGCTTCCATTTGCTTCTGGAAATCTTCTAAGTTTTTTAAAATATTGCTTGGGCAGTTGGGACTTCTGGCATTTAAGATCGCACTTTCACAGCCACGGTCACTGCCATTAATTACCCAACCGGACTTCTCATAAAACTCGATGGAGAGCTTTAATTTCTTTTCGGCATTATCAACACTGCCAGCGCGCCAGACTTGAGCCCATTGTTTACTCAGCCATGGGATCATGACTGTGTCCAAATAAATGAAAGCTGCATTTTGAGCGATACTGTAAACTGTGGTTCCGATTGTTAAAGTGTTAAACCAAAAACCAGTTAATGGAATAAAGCGAGCTGTTAAAATTGCACCTGTGATTCTGATGGATGCATTGGGAACATTTTTAGTGGCTTTTAAAAGTTCTCCAGCTGAAATTTTTGAATAGAATTTTGCTTGAGAAGCTCCATTCACGGTTTGGATAGGCTTAGCTACAACTTCTGATCGCTCCAGCATGTATTTATCGTAAGCTGTGATTGACTTAAGTGCTTGCACACCACCCACAGCAGTCTTGGTGATCAATTGCTGTGCTACAGTTGACCCAGCTGTTGATAAGGCCATAGAAATTATCATCGGGAAGTATTGTTCCACTTTGTTTTCAAAGTTAAAAAATTCTTCTTGAGCTAAATCACAGGGATCTTTTCCTTGATCTCCGCCCATCATTTTCATCATGGCCATTTCACCTGGATTTGGTTTTTTGCCCATCAGCTTGTCGCTGCAAACGCTGATCAGATTTCCCACTTCGTGGGTCAAGTTACTTGCAAGCATACCCGCCGTCATTCCGATGTAGGGAATTGAAGCTTGGCGAAATTTTTGAGCCGAAACCCCACCCATTCCAGGGCCGCCCCATTTAGAAGTTAAAAAATCACCGACAAGGCCGTTAGCAGCCATAAAAGAGTAAAAGGCGATGTGAGCGAGTGGATCATCAAGGCTATCTAAATGTTGCTGAAGAGCTGCGGGGTTTGCTGCGTAGTCAGTCATTAGTTTTGACATCATCACAGCGCCAATGGCGATCGCAAAAAGAGCGGATTGAGTCGGGAAGCCATGAAGTTGAGTGTTAATGGGTCTGCTGACAGCGCTATAAAGTCTGTAACCTAAACCATCATGATTCACATGAAAGACTCGGTTCATTTCATCTATCATTTGTGGAGAGTGTTTTTTAATCGCAAGTAATCGGTCACCGATCATTTTTTGACCCGAGTTTTCAGGCAGTCCTAAGTATCTTGCATAAAACTTCTTAAGAGCCTGGGGATCAAAAGATTTTGCCTTGTAAGCCATTCCCACTTGTTGGCGCTTACGAATCGTAAGCTTTTGAAACAAATCATCGACCTGCTGAGCCGAGCTCAATTGTTTAATTAGAATTTGTCGGTCTTGTTCTGTTTGACCAAACCCAAATTGTTTAAAGATCTGGGGACTTGTTAAATAGGATTTTACAAAGTCAAACCATTCATTCACATGCTTTTCTTGTTCACGAAGCATGTGTTGTAAAACTGTGGTAGTCATGACTTCTTTAGGGTTCACTTCAAAATCAGCGATGGATTCCTGTCCGTCTTTATTGATACGAAAAGTCAGCATTTTTTTTTGCATGTCCTTGGTGATCTCATCAATCATCACAGGGGTAGGTCTAGAACTTGCGCCATTTTCTTGAGCGATTGCGACAGAATGAATAAGACAGACAAGCACTGTAGTCAGTGTTCCCGTTTTTCTTAAAAGTTGCCCCATTTTGATATTCATCTTCAATTCTCCCTGCTGATGATAGATATATCAATTTCCATGCCTTGGCCGTGGGTTCTATTGCTCAAGGCAAGGGTTTGAGTGTTTCACTTTGATAGATAGACATTTTACGCTGACACTTCCAAAGTTTTCGGCTAGTCTCAAAATAAGATGAGCGAGCCAATGGTTCTTTTTTTTGATGGTGTGTGTGGACTTTGTAACGGCGTTGTTGATTTTGTGATGAGATTTGATTCGCAAGCCAAAATTAAATTTTCACCCTTGCAGTCAGATTATGCAAAATCAAAATTGCCGAAGGCATTAACTGATCAATTATCAACATTGGTTGTTTTAAAGGATTCTCAAATCTGGACACAATCACAGGCTGTTTTCATAATTGCCGATCAGTTGGGTGGGCTTTTTAAATTACTTCTTGTTTTTAAAATACTTCCAAAAACCTTTAATAATAAAATTTATGATTTAATATCAAAATCCCGGTACCCAATTTTTGGTAAAAAAGATTCTTGCAGAATGCCAACAGTTGAAGAAAAAGAGCGATTTATTTTGTGATTTTTAAAAAAAGGAAAAAGGTATCCATTTGAAATTTGATACACAGCATGAAGAAATTTTAAGTCGAATGGGAGTAAAACTTCCTAATTCCATTCAAATCAAAGTCATACCTGAAGTTTTAAACGGTCAAAATTTGATTGTAACAGCACAAACAGGAAGTGGGAAAACCCTTGCTTTCCTATTGCCAGTTCTCTCAAGGCTGTCAAAGAATCCAGAATCCCGGGCCTTAATTTTAGCGCCCACCCGCGAAGTCGCAGCCCAAATTCATAAAACCTGTCAGTTATTTTTAACAGCTCTTCCAAAAACTGCCTGTTTAATTGTGGCAGGTGCTGCCAACAAAGAGCAGGTCAGTCATCTCAAAAAAAATCCAAAGATTATCATCGCAACACCGGGTCGACTGAATGATCACTTAAGATTGAACCAATTGCTTTTAAAAAATGTGGATTGTTTAGTGATCGACGAGGCCGATCGCATGATGGATCCTGATTTTGTTTTGCAATTAAAAAGCATCCGAAAAACGATGCGGGGTCATTGGCAGACTTTGATGTTCTCAGCCAGCTTTAACGACAAAATTAAAACCATAGCTGGCCAGTTTATGCACAGTGAGCCCTTGTATATCGAAGATGAAAAAGTGGGCCTGCCAGTTCAAAGTTTGAAACAAAAAATTTACTTTCTGATGCCCGGGCAAAGAAATGATCAGCTGGCAAAAGATCTAAAAAATATCAAAGGTCAAACTTTGGTCTTTGTGAATTTGCAGCCCATTTGCGAAGAAATTGGGGCTCATTTAAAAGCCAACGGATATTCAAGTGATTATATTCACGGAGGCCTTGCCCTGGGACACCGAAATCGAGTGATGAAGGACTTCCAGTCGGGAAAGATAAAAACATTGATCACGACCGATTTGCTGGCGCGTGGGCTTGATATCGAGGGCCTGCAGTGTGTGGTCAACTTTGAATTGCCTGTTCATCAGGAGGACTTTATTCATCGAATTGGTCGTACGGCCCGTGCCGGTCAAAAGGGGATCGCCATTACCTACGTGATTCCAAGCGAGAAAAAAGATTTCGAAAAGTTAAAAGATAAAGTTGTGGATGCAGAAATTAAAGATTTGATGCAGAAAAAATAGCAGCTGTGTGTGGATCGTTTTTTTTGATAAACTTTGTCTTGCGAGCCTTCCCATCATGGTTTTTTAAGTCATCAAGCCGTGCTGTCTAGCCATGTAACGACAAGTAACTCGATCATCATCCCAAAGCTGCTTTTTTAGGTTGTCGATGAGGGCTCAGTGAAAAACTCTTCTTTCACAATTTTATTATTTTGAACCGTGTAAAGGCCAATCTCACTTAAATCCATTCGTTTGCCATTTTTTTTGTTGGTGATGTCATACTTAAAATTCACTGAAAAACGATCCCCATTTACAAAGGGGCCTTCTACACTAAACGAATTGACATGTTGAGTTTGCATCCACCAAACATTTTTCTTTCGAATTGCATCAAGTCCGTGGGTTTCCATTTCAGTATTGGTTGTTGTTCGAGGTTCAAGGCTGACAATCTCGGGTGAGTAAAGTGTGTCAATGGCTTCTAGATTTTTATTTTTTTTACAGAGTTCAACTAGTTTTTTTCCAGTTTCAAATGTTGTCATTTTTTTTCTCCTGATTGATTTGAATCGAGTTCTTGAATTGCAAAAAGCTTTCCTGGTCTGCAAGGATTAAATTGGATTTAATAAGAAATGAGATGTAATTTAAATCAGACCGTTGCAAAAAAAAGAGGTTTTGTATTTGCGCACAATTCATATTAAAAGCAAACACAAGTGAGTTGGTTGATAAGTTTAACATCCAGCTTCCCAAAAGTTTTACACATTCAAATTTCAATTTGCGTGTTCAGGGATATCTAAAAACAGACGAGGCCCCCGTGATTCGTACAAGTCATAAGGGTGGGCTTGAGCTTTCCATGATGAAGTTTTCTTTGTGCCCCAGTTGGAGCAAAGAATTTCCTACGAAATTTACGACCTACAATGCCCGAATGGAGCGCAAAAACAAGGGACGGCAAGAACTCATCTTTGAAGTTCCCACATGGAAGGAAAGTTTCATTCAAGGTCAAACTTGTTTAGTGCCATTAAACGCAGCCATCGAATCTAGTTATTTTGGTTTATCTGCTGGAAAAATGATTCAGTTCACTCAAAAAGAGAACCGAGTTTATTATGTGGTAGGACTTTGGGCTTCTTGGCTCAATAAAGAAACGGGAGAGCTGATAGAATCATTCACTTTAATCACAGATGACCCCTATGATTTCTTTTTTAAGCATGGCCACGATCGCTCAGTTTTCGTCATCAGTGAATCTGCTTACCAGGACTGGCTGACCAATCGTCAAATGAAACCTCTTGATCGTTTCCAATTTTTAAAGAACAACCGCGTTGATTTGGATTGGTCGGTGACAGTGGACCGTGAAATGAAACCTGGCTGGGAAAAGCGCGCCCCGACGCCGGATGAAATAGCTGACATTAAAATTTGGAAGAAGTCAGTGTAAAGTTACGATTCCTTATCCAAGAAGAGCTGCCGATATTTGCATACCATTTACCTTAGCTTTGACGAAGTCGAGCAACTTGAAATGTTGTGCACTTATTAACTAGGCAGACCGGGTGTGATCGGTCGGAGTTATTTTTCGTTGGCTCGATCAGCTCCAGTACGAGCTGATGACCGCCAAGGCGCGCCGCAAACAGATTTTGGAACAAAGTGACTGCGAGAGATCCCAAGGCTATATTTTGAACCATGTACGAAGTACCTCAACCCTTTGCCTGTGGCTTTTTATCAATTGGCAATGGAGAAGAATTTTATTGGGAGACATCAGGAAATCCAAATGGTATTCCCGCTTTGCATTTACATGGTGGTCCTGGTGGAGGTCTAAGTAGAAAATATCGTCAGCACTTCGATCCAGCAAAATATTTGATCGTCGGCTTTGAGCAGCGCGGATGCGGACGCAGTAAACCACGGGCTCACGAAGACCTAACTAAATTAGCATCCAACAAAACTCAAAATTTAATTTCAGATATAGAAATTCTTCGTAAACACCTCAAGGTTGAATCTTGGTTTTTATTTGGCGGCTCTTGGGGAACGACTTTAGCCTTAGCCTACGCCGAAGAACATCCTGCACGCGCTCGCGGTTTTGTGTTGGCCGCGATTACCACAACAACAACCGAGGAAGTTGAGTGGATCACGGATGGCATGCGAAAAATATTTCCGCGCGAGGGCGATGCGCTTATATCAGCTGCGCAGCCTCAACCTAACGAACGCGTGGTGGATGCATGCTACAGAAAAATAATGGACAGTGATCCTAAGGTTCGTCTTGCAATGGCAAGGGCTTGGTGCGTTTGGGAAGATACTCATATGTCATTGGATCCCAATTTTAAGCCTTTTCTTTCAGTCCAGTCCGACGATTTTTGTTTGCTCTTTGCAACCCTGGTTTTGCACTACTGGTCGCAGTCGGCGTTTTTACCGAAAGACTCCATACTAAAAAATCTCCATCGTATTTCGCATTTGCCGTGCGTACTGATTCATGGCCGCCTCGATGTCAGCTCACCCCTTGAAATCGCTTGGTCCATTCACAAGAACTGGCCTGGTAGTGAATTTATAGTGGCTCCAAACGGCCACGGAGGGGCGGAACTTTACGCTGAGGTCACAAGGGCCTTTGATCGTTTTAAGACTATTTAAAGTCAGGCTATAGGCCATTGTTCGCGACTGCTTTGCTTAGAAAAAACAATAGCACTTCGATCCGTGAGGGGTGAGATCTAGTATGCCGTTATTGCATACTAGATCTCACCATATTTAATGTGTCTTTCGAGTCCCCCAGGCGCACCACATACTTTTGATTCTTGATCAAAACATACCGCAAATGCATGCTATTCGAATGGAACAAGTTCAAAACAAGCCCGCCCTATCAGACGATTCTTCACAGGGATTCACGGGTACTTTACGGCGAATTCAAGACAGCACCACCTATGGTCATTTCTGTGAGGAAGTGTATGGACGCAATCTGCGGCAGTTTAATGCCGTAGACGAGGAGCAGCTTCAGAAGCTGTTGTCATCGCTGAGCCTAAATGAATCGCATTCACTTTTAGATCTTGGATGTGGCGGCGGATTTATTTCAGAATACATTAGCGATATGACAGGTGCCAAAGTTACCGGAATTGATTTCGCGGATGAAATTGTTAAATCCGCACAAAACAGAACTCGGTTTAAAAGAGAACGGCTAAATTTTTTGACCGCTGATCTTAACGCTATCCCTCGAGCGCTCGGAAAATTTAATTTTATTATCTCGATTGACACTTTGTACTTCATCGAAGATCTCGCAGAGAGCATTAAGAAAATCAAAGATCTACTACTGCCTGGAGGAAAGTTTGCAACTTTTTTCACCTTTAAAAAACAGATTGGTGACAGCGAAAATAATTTGAATCCGAACTCTAATAAACTTGGAAAAGCCCTTAATGCGGCAGGCTTTAATTTTCAAACTCATGACTTCTCATTAAATGAAAAGGTAATTTGGGAAAATGCGAAGAGTTTTGCGGAAATTTTTAAAGAATCCTTCATCGCAGAAGGCTACCGCGAAACTTATGAAGGACGCATTCGGGAGTCTGAGCGTAACCTAAAATCTATTTATGAAGGCCGAAGTGCAAGATCCTTTTACCTCACTGAAAGTCTTGAATAATAACTGGGTTCTGCAGCTCTGTTACGTTCGCCAACTGAGTTTTCTTCACCGCGACTTTCGCGGAAATATCCCGCTGAAATTTGAAGCCAGGTCTCTTGGAAAGATTGTATAGTATTCAATCGCCGAGCCCTCACTCGAACTTTCACGGAGATATATCCGCCAAAGTCGCGGTCAAGAGAGCCTAGTCGGACGAGCCCAACAGTGATCCCGGGCCCAAGTGTTTCAAGTTGCACGAAGAGTTTTTAACAAAAATTTATATGTTTAAAATCTATCATCGGCTGATAGCCGACTGCCGAATAAATACTATTTGATGTGGGATTTGTGAGATCGGTAAACAGCATTCCTTTTTTGCCAGAATCAACGATTCTTTGGCTAACCGCCGCGACAAGGGAAGAGGCATATCCCCGACCTCGCAATTCTGGCGGCGTATAAACTGGTGCTATCCAACGTTCAGTATCAGTTTCGCGCATTGAGCCGAGCAAACAAACGCACGCTCCATTATCTTCCCACACAAACCATTGGCTTTTTTTAGTTCCATCACGAATTAATCGATAACGGTCTTCTGGACTACTCATGGGATCATGTGGAACGGCCTCGTTATGAAAAGCGATAAGCCATTTAAAAAGGACTTCTTCATCGCTTGCTTCGGCCGGCCTGAAAAAGCCAGGTGCCTTTTGGGGTTCTTTTACTTTATTTAACTCAAAAAGTCGCAAATTCAAAATCAACTTCAATTGACATCTCTTCTTTGCTTTCCAGGTTTCTGCAAATGCATCGATCCCAGGAACAGGGCCATTTACGCCTGGCAATGCTTCCAATTGATCCGACAGCAATTCGGCAAAAAGACTTGTGTCTCCAGCGGGAGATTTAGAAATAATCATTGGGCGATTTGACTCAGTTTGCATTCCAACAATTCTTAATTTTCCACTTTGATCTAGTGCTCGCGCAGCAAAGTGAACTGATTTGCCGGAATCCTTATATCTCTGTGACAAACTAAGTAGAAAAGAATGAATACCACTCTCTCTATTTAAAAAATCACCAGCTTTTTCAAGGAAGCTCCCAATATTTGTGTCTATCTCCAGGTTGAATTTTTCCATAGGCCCAAAATAGCAAGTCATTCACCGGTGGTCACGAAAAGAAGGTTGCGGTGCGTCTTAGGTAATGAAGATTCTGGAACTCCGTCCTGAATCAAACTGAAAGAATTCGAGTTCGTAAGACCTCGCCCATCTATGCGCAAGTGTCATTCTCAGTCACGATCTGAGGAAGTAAGAAACTAGGGAAACTAATCAACCAATTGATTTGCCATCGACGCAACCACCTGTGAGTACGGCCCATCCATTCGATATAGGCGAAAAAGAACTTCTTCTCCATCGAAAAAGGTTAACAGTCCCTCGCCGTGGAAGATGCCTACTTCAAATTTCTTAACTCGAGACCAATCCAGATGAACATGACATGTTCCATCACCGACATCCAACTGGTCCTCATCATGATGATTTCTTCTCACTACAAACGAACCAACGAGATTGGCAACAGCACCTCGTGGTCCACCGGCGAATACTAATTCGCCTTCGGATTCAAGCTGTCTAAACAACTGTTTTTGTTTTTCGGAAACAAAATGCTTCATAGCAGATCTTTACTACGCAGAAGACGGGTCCGTCATTAATCAAACTTTCACGGAGCGGCTCAGCGTTCCGAAACCTCATTAGAGAAAGACGGACCGAACACGAAATAACATCATCCCTTCAAAGCTCGCCCGTTGTTTCATTAAGTGCACAACATTTCAACGAAATGTGCAGTCTTGATCGAAACTAGGCTCTCAACGCTTTAAGATTCTGTTCTAACTGCAACCATTCCAGAAGCAGTCATCTGTTTTGATTTTATCAATTGTTTCACTTTATCGAGTTAAATTTTTGACCAGCCACTTTTTGGCTTTCGAAGAGACATTCGAAGTATTTTCTTCTTTTCATCAACGGCTCGAAGAAGGCTATCGATGCAACTCAAACATAAAATACTTTTTCCATTGGGGTTCCGCGGATCATCACACCGTCGATGAGGGAGCCAGACATCTCACCTGTTTGATGAAAGCCATACTTTTGATAGAAGCCAAACGCTGTGATCGAGGATTTCAAAGTGATCAAGTGAATTTTCTGTGATTTACAATGATCAAATAACAATTGCATAAAAGTATGGCCCACACGCTTTTTTAAAATTTCCGGAGTGACATAGAATCCATACAGATGAGCTGATTTTTGACTGCCCTTAAATCGCGTTTGAAGTTGGCAAAAGCCCTCGATCTTTCCATTATATTCTGCAACTAAATAGAATTGGCTTTGAATTCCCGGCAAACGAAATTCTGGTTTAAAAGTTCTGCCACCCCAAACTCGAATTTCCTCTGGTGTGTGATCGCTTTTACAGATTTCATTAATTGACTTCATATGAGCTAAGTGAACTGCTTCAGCATCCGAAGGCTCGGCCCTTCGAATCACAACCTGATCATTTTTGTCCGCCCAAAGTCTCTTTGACTCATTCAATGCCAACAGTGTGGAATCAACTTGATCTTGTTGATTGTCATTTGACTTTCTAATTTTTAAAGCAAGCTCGAATTCTGTGACAGCTAAACCCATAAAGCTCTGATCAAAATAAAGTTTGCCTAAATGTTGGTGGTAGGCGGCTCGAAGGGAATTTGAAATTTCAAACTCATTGATAAGACTTTTAGCTTGATCAAACAGCGCTTCAGCTTTTGAAAATTCATTTTCCCATTGATAAACATGGGCAAGTCTTACTAGGTTCTGAATCTTTTTTGAGGGACTTTCAGATAAAGCGAATGCTTTTGATAAATAGAGTTCGGCCTCATCAAATCTTCTGGCAACTCGTAATGCCATTCCCAGAGATTCATAAATTTCCATTCGTTTGGAGCTTTTCAATTGCTCAAGCAAATCATGAATAAAAGAATTCCACTGAACAGTGTCCACCGGATCCTCTTTCAAGGAAGAATCAAATTTGTACGGGGGCAGCTCAATCGTCATTTTAATGGATTCGCTGTTTCCCAGAAAAAATTCAAGTCGATCCTGTGCCTCATCATCCCAGTCAATTCACTGGCGCATATTTCAGTTTAATCAAAAAGATCCTCTAAGAAAGATTTTTTGCGCTTGTAACCTTTGTAGTAGGGTTGCTGGTAATGGGGTTGTTGGTGTTGAGGCTGAGGTTGCTGATACTGAGGAGCTTGCACAACAGGAGCCGCTGGCTCTGCATCGGCAGCTGACTTTTCAATGATTTTGTCCAGCTCACCACGATCTAACCAGACGCCTCGGCATTTTGGGCAAAAGTCGATTTCAACCCCTTGTCTTTCAGTCATCGACAAAACAGTGTCTTTGCAGGCTGGACAAAACATAAAAACCTCCATCAAAAGTTTTAAAATTGTGACATACAAGAAATCAATTTTGAAATTAATTTTGAAGTCACTTCATCTAAAATTAATCTTAAATTGACTCAAATTGAGTTTCGTCTTGGAGCGGCGCGAGTTCAATGGCTTTTTGAGTACTCATCCATGCCAATCTTCTTTGATTGGCTGGAAGTTCGAACAGTTTTTCCAGCATTTTTGTCGGCACTGTCTTCGATAAATTTTAAAAGCATGGCATTGAGCTCCTCTGCATGAGTCCAAATCAAACCGTGGGGTGCACTGATCAATTGCTGATACTCACAGTTTTCTAAAAATTCACTCATTCTAGATCCCGAGGCTTTGACTGGCACTGTTTTATCCATATCACCATGAATGACTAAAGTCGGAATTCTAATCCTTTTTAAATCAACCCGCAAATCTGTTAACCAAGTATCAACCGACCTGAGTGAAGCAATGGGGGATGCCATAATTCCATGAATCCAACTTGCATGAAGAGCTTCCTCGCTGACTTTATCAAAGTAGCCAACATTAAAAAAATCTTTAAAAAATTGAGTCAAAAACTGAGGACGATCGGCCATTAATTTCTTCTTCATATTTTTAAAAACAGAGTTTTCAACTCCCTCTGGATTGCTTTCAGATTTTACAAGAAAGGGTGTGACGCTCGAGATAAACACCGCTTTTTGCGTGCGAGCGGCTCCATAGACACTTAAATATTTTGCGACCTCGACTCCGCCCATAGAAAATCCCACAAGAATGGCATTTTCAAGTCTCAACTCAGTCATTAAAATATCAAGATCTGAGGCCAATGTTTGAGCATCAAAACCAATTGCACACTGACTGGACTGGCCAAATCCTCTGCGGTCATAGGATGATTCATTATTCTCCTGAAGTGATTGATCTCAAGAATTTTATCCATGCAAGAATGTTTCCGCGCTCAAGGTGCAGGTGGAGAGGTTGAAATGAGGCGGACGAGGATTTTTAACTCACTCTGTTGCAGGATGAATAAACCATCATTCGAACCAATAATTTTGACATTTTACTCTCCATTTGGAATCCTCATGGTTCGGTGGGGATCACTCTGGATTTTATTTTAGCTGCATAAACTTTCCGTACTCTGCCATCATCATCTTCATCAAAAATATCACCAACAACTTCTTCTAAGATATCTTCTAAGGTAACAATGCCCATGAGCTGCCCTTGCGGAGAGGCAACCATAGCCATGTGCGTTTTCTTGTCTTGCAATAATCTCATCGTGCCAAGAGCGGAATCGGTCGGCTTTAATATCAAAGTTGGTCTGACAATACTTTGCCAATTGGCTTCGCCAGATTCTCTTAGGGAGATGAACTCTTTGGTATGCAGCAAACCCAGAACAACTCCGTTTTCTTTGACTGGCAATCGGGTGTGCCCAGAGTTGAGTACAACCTGAAAGACTTCGTCTAGTGTTGCTGATTTTTGAACAAAGGTGACTTGTGCCCACGGAAGTAGAATGTCTCTCAACAGCTTTCGTTCGATGTCGGCCATGTTAAGAATGAACTTTTGATGTACGGGCGAAAATTCATTGAGCTCAACAGTTGCCGCCTCGGTTGGTTGTGTTGCCGTTGATCGCGGAAAAAAGGTTTTTAAAACTCTTTGTGTTGACCATTCTAAAACGGAAATTACAGGTGAAAAAATACGATCAGCAATAAACAGAGGTTTGGCACCCGCCAACACAATTTTAGCAGGATTTCTAAGTGCAAGAGTTTTCGGCACAAGTTCTCCAACGACAACACTGAGATACGTGATTGGTATGACAACGAGAATAAGAGAAAGCGTTTCAGCACTGCGTTCGCTCATCCCAAAATTCTGCATGAAATAAGGTTCTAATGTTTCCCCAGCGCCCGCTCCGCCAACGGCCGCTGCGATGGCGCCAACTAATGTGATCCCGATTTGAATGATTGAAAGAGTTCTTTCGGGATTTTCTCTTAGATTCAATAAAGAAGAAGCATTCTTGTTGCCGGCTTTAGACAAGGCTCGCAATTCTGAACGTGGTACAGAAACAAACGCCATTTCATAGGCAGCAAGAAGTGCATTTAAAGTCAGACAAAGCGATACAGTTAGGATTTCATCCATCGTGATTTAACCTCATTTTTAATTTTTAAATTGATTAAAAGAACACGACAGAAACGTAGGTGCTAAAATTTCGAAGCTCAGATAAAAAAAATTGAATTTTTTTTGTTTAGGGGAGTATCCCCCACCAGGGTCGTCGTCCATAGAGGCAAATTAGAGCATCCAGCCTGAAGTCAGTCAATAAAGCTGCGCGTTGGGTTTCGCGACTTGGCTTTGTATTGCCGCAGTCTCTACTTGCTAACTTCCTATGCTTTTCAACTTGAGGATTTTCTGATCTGATTTTTTTCCCCGTTGCTTGTGAGCTGTGAGATTCAAAAAGCAAGATCAAGGCCACTGGCATGTACCCTGCTTGTAGAGGGTCGTTGTGGGCTTAGGCTTGTCCTGGCTTAACTGTCGCTAAGCGCTGGGGAAAAAGTGGGCCTGCAGGCATCGCCTTTTTCATCAGCGAAGTCGGTGATTCCATCGTCATCCTAGTGGTGGTGATGTTGAGTGAGAGAGATGAGCCTTGAATGTTAGATGTCAGGAGTTAAATGTGCCCGATCTAAGTTTTCTACATGCATCTGCCTTCTATGAGTTGACGGCAATATTAGCGTTAGCTGCTGTCGTTGGTTTTGTTGGCCTTTTTCTGCGTCAGCCTATGATCGTGAGTTTCATTGCAGTTGGAGTACTCGCAGGTCCTTCAGGCCTTGCAATTGTCCGGTCACCTGAGCACATCGAATTGCTCGCAGAACTTGGAGTAGCGGTTCTCCTTTTTCTTGTGGGCCTCAAACTTGATATCAAACTCATTCGGACTTTGGGTGCCGTGTCTTTGGCAACAGGCCTCGGCCAGGTTTTTTTCACTTCGGTGATTGGATTTTTCATAGGACTGGCACTAGGTCTGAGCGCTGTGAATTCGATTTACGTAGCCATTGCACTGACGTTCTCGAGCACGATTATCATCATTAAGCTTCTTTCCGATAAAAAAGAGGTGGATTCGTTGCATGGTCGAATCGCTGTCGGATTTCTAATAGTTCAAGACTTAGTCGTGGTTTTGGCAATGATGGCGCTATCAGCCCTAGGCATTTCTACACAAACAAATAGTGTGGGCAGTGGGTGGATACAAATTGGCGTGGTTCTTTTGTATGGCGCCACGCTGATCGTGCTTGTTGGCCTATTTGTCCGTTACCTGGCAACCTCGCTTGTAAGCCGTATTGCGCACTCACCAGAGCTTCTGATTGTTTTTGCGATGGGTTGGGCTGCATTGCTAGCAGCACTGGGTGATCACTTTGGTTTTAGCAAAGAACTGGGAGGCTTACTTGCTGGGGTGTCTCTTGCATCAACTCCATTCCGCGAAGCAATTGTTGCACGCCTAGCTTCCTTGCGAGATTTTTTACTTCTTTTTTTCTTCATCGGGTTAGGCGCAAAGCTTGATTTGAGTTCACTGGGTGCACAGATATTTCCAGCATTCGTGCTTTCGGTATTCGTGCTTATAGGAAACCCTTTAATCGTTCTAACGATCATGGGTTATATGGGATATCGCAAGCGCACCAGTTTTCTTGCTGGTCTTACGGTGGCGCAGATTAGCGAATTTTCTCTGATCTTCATGGCCATGGGAGTGAGTCTTGGCCATGTGGGCGCCGAGTCTCTTGGACTTGTGACCCTCGTTGGGCTTATCACCATCGCACTTTCCGTGTACATGATGACCTACTCCCAGAC
>Ga0164292_10001977_pt1 | contig 16714 bp, 15 predicted proteins | sample GEODES117metaG_FD_111486 | JGI IMG/M metagenome (GOLD analysis project Ga0164292, IMG submission 111486) | Eutrophic lake water microbial communities from Lake Mendota, Wisconsin, USA - GEODES117 metaG | ecosystem: Environmental > Aquatic > Freshwater > Lake | place: USA: Lake Mendota...
CCCTCTGTCGTGGCCGTTGCCAACGTCCAACACCTCGGCACCCGTGTCGAAGGACGACTCTCCTCCGACACGCACGTCCTCGACTTGGCACGTGCCCTCTGCCCCACCCCTGCACTCGGCGGCGCACCCCGCGACGAAGCCATCGCACTCATCAAGCGGGTCGAAGGAATGTCTCGCGGCTTCTACGGTGGTGCGGTCGGTTGGTGCGACGCACGTGGCAACGGAACTTTCGCGGTCACCATTCGTTGTGCGCTCTTCGACGCCACGCGCACCCGTGCCCGGCTGTTCGCCGGCGGCGGCATCGTGGCCGACAGCGAACCACTCGCGGAACTCGCCGAGACCCAGGCCAAGTTCCAGGCAATGCTCTCGGCGATCGTCCGGCCGTAAAGCCGGCTTGCTTCGCTAACGCGAAGAATCGACGGCGGCAGAAATCGCCCCGTGGAGGCGCGAGTGCAACTCGACGTTGGCACGGCGATCCGTACGCACCACGGTCACCGATGTGCCGCCTCGTGACAGGGCATCCCGCAACTCTTCGATCGTCTGAGGTTCGTGGACCGTGAGACCGTGAGCCCTGGCAACGGCCGCCAAGTTCGTACCGTGCGGAGTGCCGAAGAGAAGCTCGAAGCGTTCGTCGGATACTGCCGAGGCTTGCGGCAGGAACGAGAAGATGCCGCCGCCATCGTTGTCCGTGACCACGATTCGCAGACTCAGATCGCGCGTCGCCAACATCGAAAGCGACGACGAATCGTGGAGGAAGGCCACGTCACCGAGGAACACCGTGGCACTCCCCAGTTCACTTGCCACGCCGATGGCGGTGGCGATCACACCATCGATGCCGTTGGCTCCACGATTGGCGTACACGAGCAATCCGTCGCCGGTGGGTGCGAACCACTCGATGTCGCGGATCGGCATGGAGGAACTGACGACGGCGATGCGACTCGCAGCTGCCACGGCCCGAGCCACGTGTGGCTCGGTGAGCAGGGTCTCCTCCGCCAGAACCTCTTCGATGGCGGCACGGGCGCGCGCCTCGGCGTTCTGCCACAAGGAGCCCCACACGAAGGGTTCTCCCGTCGGTGGGCCCACCGATTCCGCCAGTCGCGAAGCCGCCGAACACAGACGATCGACCGTGTTGGCCACATCGGCTTCGATGTGTTGCGCCACGAGATGGTCCGGGTCGAGGTAACTCCCCGGCGAGTGCACGACGATCTGTTCGGCACCGATCTCACGCATCCACTGACCCAACACCTTCGACGCAGGCGGAGCACCGAGTCGCAGGACGACTTCCGGCTTCATCTCTCCGCGCGCCGCATTGCTGCGCACGATGCCGTCGAAGTGAGCCACGATGTTGCCGCCCTCGACGCGCGTACCGCTGCGCGGGCAGGCAAAGATCGGCCAATCAAGGACGGAACCAAGCAAGGTGGCAGCTGCCGCATACGCCGAGATGGCATATCCGCCGCCCGGGTCACCGGCCACGATGATCCCCTTGCGACCGGCCAGACGATGGGCGAGATCGTCGATCTCCCAGTCGGTGAGAATCGCCTTCGCGTGATTGTGTCCCGACCACGAGGCATCGTGCTTACGGGTATCGGGAATCAGGGTCGCCTCTCCGAGCAACGGCTCGCGGAAAGGCAGGTTGAGATGGACGGGGCCGGGAACTGGACCGAGGGTGCGCGCGTACGCATGGTCGGCGAGTCCGCGCCACGTGTGAGCGGCGTCGAAGTTGGCGACCCCCGGGTCGTGGAACCAACGCACCGCCGAACCGAAGAGACGGGTTTGGTCGATGGTCTGGGGTGCTCCGACGTCACGCAGCTCGGGCGGCCGATCCGCAGTACAGACGATCATCGGCACCGCACTGAGGTGGGCCTCGACCACCGCGGCATGGAAGTGCGTGGCCGCAGTCCCCGAGGTGCAGAGCACGGCTGAGGGGAGCCCGGTCACCAGGGCCGAGCCGAGCGCGGCAAAAGCGGCACTGCGCTCGTCGAGGAAGACCTCGAGGCGAATCTCGCCGTGCGCGGCGAAGGCCAGTGCCAATGGCGTGGATCGCGATCCCGGCGCGACGAACACATGGCGCAGGCCGCAACGCACCCACTCGTCAACGAGAGTGGCACAGAACGAAGCCTGCGCATTCTGAGTCGAGGATGGCTCTATCGTGTCGTTCATGAGGTTGGAGATCTGGTCCGATGTGGTCTGTCCGTGGTGCTACATCGGCAAGAAGCGTTTCGAGACCGCCGTGGAACACCTTCGCTCCGAGGGTACTCAACTCGACCTCGAGATCTCGTTTCGTCCCTTCCAGTTGGATCCCAACGCCCCGAGCGACGGCACCCAGCCCGTCGCCGAGGCCTACGCCAAGAAGTTCGGTGGACCCGACCAGGCCCGCAAGATCATCGACCACGTCACCCGCACGGCCGCCGACTCCGGCATCGAGTTCCGGATGGATCTCGCCCTGCGTGCCAACACGCTTCGTGCTCACCGCATGATGCATCTGGCACTCGTTCACCACGGCAACGACGCCCAGACCGCGATGAAGCAGTACCTGCTCGAGTCCTATTTCACGCGTGGCGAGGACATCGCGAGCGACGACGTTCTCATTGCCGCTGCCGGGGCCGCCGGCATTTCTCCCGAAACAGCACGTGAGTGGCTCGTCTCGAATGAAGGTGACCAAGAGGTTCGCGCCGACATCAGTCGCGCCGGTGAACTCGGTATCACAGCGGTTCCCACCTTCGTCTTCGACGACACGTGGGCGATCCCGGGCGCACAGGACGTCGAGGTTTTCGAACGTGTCCTGCGTCGACTCGCCGAAAAGAGCCTGAGCAAGCCATGAGCCAGACACGCACGGTTCTCGTCCACGGTTTCACCCAAAGTGGGGCCGTATGGAACTCGCTGCGCAACAAGCTCACGTTCCCCGGCGAGATCTCCACGCCCGATCTTCCCGGCCACGGCGAACGCAGTGACGTCGCCGCCAGTTTGAACGAGTCCGGAGACATCCTCGGCCGCGAATACGGACCCGCATCCTTCGTCGGCTACTCACTGGGTGCACGCGTCTGTCTGCACACCGCTCTCCGCATGCCCCAGCAGGTCGAGCGTCTCGTGCTGTGCAGCGGTACACCGGGCATCGAGACCCAAGAAGAGCGCGACGAACGGGTCGGACTCGACCGTGCACTTGCCATGCGACTTCTCGACATCGGAGTTCCCGCCTTTCTCGACGAGTGGCTGGCCCTCCCTTTGTTCGCCGGAGTCCCCCACGATGCAACTGCCCGCAAGGCCCGCGAGACGAACACCGCCGCAGGACTCGCCTCCAGCCTGCGCTGTGCCGGAACCGGCACGCAGACACCACTCTGGGACAGGCTCAGCACCCTCACGATGCCCGTCCTCGTGGTCACCGGCGCCAACGACAAGAAGTTCACCGAGATCGGTGAACGCACTGCCCGGGCCATCGGCGCCAACGCCGCTCATGTCGTGGTGCAGAACGCCGGACACTCCGTGCCACTCGAACAGCCTGACCTGTTCGCTGCGGTGTTGAACGACTTCCTGCGCTGATCAGGCGCCGACAACGAGACCGATCGCGAAGGTCGCCCCGAACACCAGTTGCGCACGGCCCGTGAGACCGAGGACTGCGATGAGGTCACGCCCCACGGCACCGGAGCGCACCACGCGCCATGCGGGAAGTGCCGCTGCGACACCGAACAGCCCGAAGACGGCGGCGGGACGCTGCACGGCGGCCAACACCGTGAAGAGACCGGCGAGTGCAATCAGCGCACCGTAGAAGGAACGCGTTCGCGCATCTCCCAGACGTACCGCCAAGGTGCGCTTGCCGACTTCCTTGTCCGTCGGGATGTCGCGAAGGTTGTTGATCACGAGAAGCGCACAGGCAAGACATCCAACTGGAATGCTTGCGAGCCAGGTGAGGCTGGGCAACTCTTCGACGACGACGAAGGTCGACCCGACAGTGGCGACGACACCGAAGAAGACGAACACGAACACTTCACCGAGCCCCATGTAGCCGTAGGGGTTCTTGCCACCCGTGTAGAACCAGGCGGCCGCAATGGCAGCGATCCCCACAGCCACCAACCAGAGCGTCGTGACGATGGCCAGCACCCCTCCTGCCACCGCGGCAATGCCGAAGGCAATCAAGGCAGCGGCCTTCACCCTTTTCGGCGAAACCAGACCGGAGCCCACCAGCCGCACGGGCCCCACACGCACCTCGTCGGTTCCGCGGATGCCGTCGCTGTAGTCGTTGGCGTAGTTCACACCCACCTGAAGGGCAAGGCTGACGACGAGTGCGAGGGCCAGACGCCACCACGCTGGCTCGCCCGACCCCGCGGCAACGGCACCACCCACAGCCACGGGAACAACCGCGGCAGGAAGGGTGCGCGGACGGGCTCCGGCAATCCACAGCTTCACGAGCATTCACCATACGCTGTGACGATGCGCAAACTGGTGGCTCTCGACATGGCCGCCGGACCGACCCTCGTCGAACAGGTTCTCCAGCGCTGGGACGAGGGCGATGCCGTCCTCGTTGTCGACCAGCGTCTCCCCCAACCGGCGAAGCGCGAACTGGTCACCGAACTCGGCGTGCATGAGATCGCCACAGCGGGCGGAGCCACGACTCTCTCTACGACGAACCCCCCGATGGATGACGGCGATGCTCTCGTGGTGGCCACCTCGGGCAGCACCGGCATGTCGAAGGGCGTAGTGCACACCCACGATGGCCTGCGCTCGGCGTCACTTTCCAGCGCCACCGCATTGCGCTGTGGTGCCGACGCCCATTGGTTGGCCTGCCTGCCCCTTTCGCACATCGGCGGATTCGGTGTCGTCACCCGGGCGTTGCACACCGGCGCACGCCTTACCGTTCATTCCTCCTTCGATCCCGTCGCCGTACTCGATGTCGGGGCCTCGCACGTGTCACTCGTGGCCACCGCTCTGCAGCGCATCGATGCCACACGATTCACCCGTGTCCTCCTCGGAGGATCACGACCGCCTGCCAACCTCCCCGCCAATGTCACCACCACCTACGGCCTCACCGAGTCCTGCGGCGGCATCGTCTACGACCGCCAGCCGATTCCCGGAGTCGAGGTCACCGTCTCCGCCTCGGGCGAAGTCCTCCTCCGCGGTCCGATGATCATGCGCGGCTACCGCAACATGTCCCGAGATATCGGACACCCCATCGACGAAAACGGCTGGTTGCACACCGGAGATCTCGGAGAACTACGCGGAGAGGAACTCCACGTCGCGGGTCGGGCCGGCGACCTCATCATCACCGGTGGCGAGAACGTTTGGCCCGAACAAGTGGAGAGTGCCCTATCGACACATCCGCTCGTCCGCGACGTCGTGGTGGCCGGCGCAAACGACGCCGAATGGGGCCAGCGCGTGGTTGCCTGGATCGTCACCGACGGCTCGGAGATTTCACTCGATGCATTGCGTGACCACGTCTCGTCGGTTCTTCCGCGCTTCGCCGCACCGCGACAACTCGTCATCGTCGAACGAATTCCCCGCACTGCCCTGGGCAAGCCTCGACGCAACGAACTCGTCAAGCAACTCGAATCGCTGTCGTGACGTTTCCGGTCGCATTCAAGAAGCAGTGGGTCGCCTCTGCCGTGTCGAACATCGGCGACGGCATGGAAGGAGCCGCGGGACCTCTGCTGGCTGCATCCCTCACCGGCGACGCACGTCTCATCGCCGGGGTCGGTGTCGCCCAGACACTCCCCTGGCTCGTTCTGTCGCTGCCCCTCGGCGTGGTGGTGGACCGCACCAATCGACGCACACTCATGGTGGCGGCCAACTGGGTGAGATGCGCCCTCTTCGCAGCAATCGCCGTACTGACAGCAACCGGATCCATCTCCATCGCATTCCTCATCGGCATCATCGCCGCCGTAGGCGTCTGCGAGGTCGTCTTCGACATGAGCGCCCAGGCGTTCTTGCCCGCCATCGTGCCCGCTGAGATGCTGGAGAAGGCGAACGGACGACTCTTCGCCACCGAAGTGATGTGCAACAGCTTCATCGGCCTGCCACTCGGCGCGTGGGCTTTCGTTGCGGCATCGGGCACGCCCTTCGCCGTCAACGCCGCATCTTTCGGCGTGGCCGCCTATCTCGTCGGCACCATTCGAGTGCCGATGCCTGTTTCGACGGAGAACGCCGAACCCGAGACCCTGCCAGCCAGTTTCTTCGCGCAGCTTCGCGAGGGCCTCACCTGGCTGATGCACCATCGCCTGTTGCGGACGATGGCGATCATGCTCGGCATCTGCAACATGGCCACCATGATGGGCGAGGTCTTGTTGGTGAAGTATGCCAGCGACGAACTCGGCGTCACCGGTGCCGGGTTCGGCGTACTTCTTGCCGTCATGAGCGTCGGTTCCATCGCTGGCGGCTTCCTCGGAGACAAGGTCGGGGCTCGCTTCGGTACTGCACCTGCAATGTTGATTCCCTACGCCACGTTCGCCACGGCGGCATTGGCCATGGGAATCTTCCGCAACATCCCCGTTGCCGTCGCTGCATCCATGGCGACAGCCGTGGCCGGAACGATCTGGAACGTGGTGACCGTCTCGCTGCGCCAGAAGATCATTCCGCAGGACCTGTTCGGTCGGGTCAACTCCGCCTATCGATTCCTCGGCACCGGCTTCATCGCCGTGGGTTCACTCATCGGCGGTTTCATCGCCAACAGTCACGGTTACGCCGCACCCTTCCTGGTGGGCGGCATCATCATGGCCGTCACCCTCGCCATCGGCGCCCCACCCGTCACCAACTACGCCCGGGCTCTCTCCGTCTAGTTCGCGCTCGAAACGCCTGCGCCGCCGTCGATGACGTAGGTCTCACCGGTGATCCAACTCGCCGCGTCGGAGACGAGAAATGTCGCGAGGTTGGCGATGTCCTGGGGCTCGCCGAGACGCTTCAGCGGCAGCCTTTTGGCGAGCGAATCGCCGAAGTTGTCGACGAGCACTGCGGCGAAGTCGGTCTTCACCAATCCGGGAGCGATGCCCACCACACGGTTCGGCCCGATCTCACTGGCCAGCTGGCGGGTGAAATGGATGAGCGCGGCCTTGGTGAGGTTGTAGATGCTGAGACCAACCTCGGACCGCATACCGCCCACCGATGCGATGTTGAGAATGACCCCAGGCTTTTCACGCAGTGCACGCTCGTAGGCGATCTGCGTCCAGAAAAGCGGTCCACGGAGATTGACCTGGAAGGTCTTGTCGAAACGCGCTTCGTCGACACCGAGACTCTCGCCGAAGTACGGGTTCGTAGCCGCGTTGTTGACGAGGATGTCGAGACCACCGAAACGCTCGATGGTGGCGTCGATGCAGGCGCGACCTGCCGCGACGTCTCCGGCATTCGCGGCGAACACTTCGGTCTCGCCGTTGATCTCCGCCGCGGCCGCCCGCAGTTGATCTTCCTTGCGCGACGACATCATCACCTTCGCACCACTCTCTGCGAGGGTCTTCGCAATGGCCTTGCCGATGCCCTTCGATGCACCCGTGACCAGCGCAACCTTGCCTTCGAACGAAATCTCCATGTGCCGAAACTAGTGGTTTTCGGAGAGCACCGAGACCGTCTCTATTGTGACTCGGCCAAGGCCGAGACGCGGATGACGGCGATGCGGCGACCGTCCATCTGTTCGGCGCTGAAACGCCAACCGTCGTGGTCGACGAATTCCCCCACTTCGGGCACGTGCTCGAGCATGTTGAAGACGAAACCGGCAAGGGTGTCCCAGTCGTCGTCGGGAACGCGGATGTCGAGCAGCTCGTTCACATCGCCCACCGAGGTCTTGCCCACCACCAGGTAATCACCGTTCGGGAGGCGCCTGATCTCTTGTTCCTCTTCGTCGAACTCATCGACGATGTCTCCCACCAACTCCTCGAGACAGTCCTCCAACGAGATGATGCCGACGATCGAGCCGTACTCGTCGGCCACGACGGCAAGATGGAATTTGTCGGTCTGCATCTCACGCATGAGCCGGCTGACCGGCTTGTTCTCGGGAACGATGCGCACCTTGCGGATGAGGGCTGTGATCAGTTGTTCACCCTGTCCCTCGCGTTCGGCCTTCATCAGGTCCTTGGCATACGCAAGGCCGACGACGTCGATGTCTTCTTCGCCCTCTTGGATGACGGGCAGACGACTGAAGCCCTCGTTGATCGCGATGTCGAGGGCCTGGGTGACCGTCATGTTGTGGTCGATGGTGACCATGTCGGGGCGCGGAACCATCACCTCGCGCACCACGGTGTCACCAAACTCGATGATCGATTCGATGAGTTCACGTTCCTCGTGCTCGATCACCTCGTCCTGTGCGGCAGCCTCGACGATCCCGAGCAGTTCCTGCTCCGACACGAACGGGCCCTGCTGCAGACCCTTGCCACGCACGATGACGTTGGTGAGGGAGATGAGACCGCGAGAGACCATCTGCAGCGGCCAGAACGAGACGAGTGCCAGAACCGGACGTGCGGTCAGCAACGCGGCGCGCTCGGGATAGAGCACTGCATACGTCTTCGGTACGGCCTCGGCCAAGACGTAGAAGACCACCACGTTCAGCGCGACACCGACGACCACACCTGCCGGCCCGAAGAGTCGTGCCGCCAACACACCGGTGAGGGTTGCCTGCACGGTTTGACACATGTTGACCGACAGCAGAATCGGATTGACCCACCGCGCCGGCTCCTCGACCAGACGGTTGAGAGCACGTCCGGCTTTGACCCCCTGGTCGGCCATCGCGGCCGCCTTGGGCTTGGTCATCTTCGACAAACCCATCTCGGCTGCCGCCAGAAAGATCAAGATGAGCAGCAGGACGACAATGGCGACCAACATCAACCAATCGCCTCCGGTGGGCGTTGCAGCCAACACGATGTTCACGATTCTCCTTCTTCTTCGTCGCCGTGTGCCTGGCGGAACTCCGCCGGGGCGGGTCCGTCCCAGTGGAATTTCTCCAAGAGCGACAACTCCTTGGCGCGCATGATTTCGCGTTCGCCTTGTTCGGCGTGGTCGTGACCGAGCACATGAAGAATCCCGTGCGTCACCAACAATGCGATCTCGTCATCCAACGTGCCCGCGTGAGCCGGAGCCTGACGAGCCGCCACGGCCGGGCACACCACCACGTCGCCCAACAGCAACGGGAAATCGTCGGCATCGGGAGGTGACCGGTCGGGACCACGGGAAACGGCGCCGGGACCGGGCGAAGACCCCATCATCACGGCGTCGATGGGGAACGCCAGGACGTCGGTGGAGCCGGTCTTGCCCATGTGGGTACGGTTCATCTCGGCAATCACGTCCTGCTCGACGAACAAGAGACTGAGTTCGGCCGCACCACGCACTCCCTCCGCCTCGAGAACGTTGCGGGCGAGTTGTTGCCAGCGATCGAGATCGAGTGGAACGTCGTCCTGTTCCGATGCACAGAACACCGCAACGGCACCCTCACCACCCACTCGCCGAGGACGGCGGACACGCGAGAGAAAGCCGACCATCGTGCTCAGCGTTTCTTTCTGCGGTCGATCGAGCCGGCGTCGGCATCTTCGTACGCGGCGACGATGTCGGCCACGATGCGGTGACGCACGACGTCACCCTTGCCGAGGTGGACGAAAGCGAGACCTTCGATTCCCGCGAGCACCGCTTCCAGGCCCACGAGACCGCTCTTGCCGTCATGGATGTCGACCTGGGTCATGTCTCCGGTGACGACCACCTTGGAGTTGAAACCGATGCGCGTGAGGAACATCTTCATCTGCTCGGGCGTGGTGTTCTGCGCCTCGTCGAGGATGATGAACGAGTTGTTGAGTGTGCGTCCACGCATGAAGGCGAGCGGTGCCACCTCGATGGCCTGACGCTCGACGAGTCGGGCGGCGCCTTCCGGATCGAGCATGTCGTAGAGAGCGTCGTACAGGGGTCGCAGGTAGGGGTCGATCTTGGCCATGAGATCACCGGGCAGGAAGCCGAGTCGCTCACCCGCCTCGACCGCAGGGCGGGTGAGAATGATGCGCTGCACTTGCTTGGCCTGGAGGGCCTGAACGGCCATTGCCACGGCCAGCCAACTCTTGCCGGTACCGGCTGGGCCGACCCCGAAGGTGATGACGTTCTCCCGGATGGCATCGACGTAGCGCTTCTGGCCGGCGGTCTTCGGCTTGACCGCCCGACCCTTTGCGCCGCGCATGACTTGCTCGGTGAGGACGTCGCTCGGACTCTGGTTCTCGCGCACCATGTCGATGGCCCGGCCGAGAACACCGGAGTCGAACGACTCCCCACGCTGGAGAAGTGTCACGAGCTCCTCGAAGAGACGTCCAGCCCGCGCAGTATCGGCACCCTCGAGGTGAACAACGTTGCCACGCACGGTGATGTCGGTGTCGGGAAACGACCTCTCGATCTGTCGGAGGTGCTCGTCACGCAGGCCTAGGAGATCTGCCATCAGATGCGTACCGGGGACGACGACGTCGACGGACTCGCCGCTGGCGGCACGTGTTGGGGAACTTGCCATGTGTTCTCCCAACGGTAGCGCACGTATCAGCCGGAGAGCACCCTCTCGTCACCCTGACCTTGTTCGGCATCGGCAGTGCCCTGCCCCCGGGAGGGACTCCTGCCCGGGGCGAAATCGATCGCAAAGTAGCGCTGTACCGTGATCGGAAGCAGCTCTGCCTCCGACACCATCCTCGCCAAGCGCACAAGTAGTTCCGCCGAGCCACCCGTCTCTTTGGGCTGATTCGTCTCGGGGGTGTCGAAGACCAGAAGAGCGCCGTCTTGTGCCTCGGCGGCAAGAGCATGCTTGCCGAGATGAATCACGGCTCCTGTCGCCACGTGATCAGGGTCGACGACGGCCCAGACGATGTAGTGCACCTGTCCGGCCTTCATGCGCTCGGGGAAGTGCTTCTCGAAGTAGAGCTCCGACAGCCAGCGCGTGGAACGGACGTCAGTGGAGATGAGGGTCATGGCGACGGGCCGCGAGCCGTCCCACACCACCCAAGCACGGTTCGTCTCGAGTGTCAGCTGCGCGGTGAACTCGGCACGTTCCAGCATCTCGTGGGTCACGGTGTCCTGAGCCGTCGGCAGATAGGCGCGAACGTAGAGCGTCCACAGTTGATCCATCAAGCGCGGATCGCTGATATGTGTATGACGCGTGACGTGCATGGACGGGGGCTCTTTCGCAACGACGAACCACACGGGACGCGCATGTCGCACGACTCGTGACTGGCCACTCCGCCTACGTCAAAAATAGTTGATCCACCCCTGCAAAACGCGTCATGTGTAGCCTGAAAGCCCAGTGCGCAAAAGCTTTTCCCAAATCGCCTGGGCCGTGGCCGCCATCGGAGTGGTCCTCGGTGTCGTGCACCTTTTTCTCCCCTCCTCGGCCGCCAAGGATGCGCTCTACCTCGCCGCCACGGTGCAACTCGCGGCCGGAGTGGTGGCGGGTTACGTCATCAATCGGCCCGACCCACGCACCTGGGGTGTGGTTCTCTTCGTTGCACTCTTCTCGGTCGCCGGACAACTCCTCGAAGGTGGCAACGACCCCTCAGATGCACTGCTGGTGGCGGCTGAGCTGTGCTTTCTGGCCGTCCAAGTGACTCTTGCCCTTGCACTTCTCGTCGTCACGCTCCGTCGAGGTGGCAACTCGCTCATCAATGCACTCGGTGACGGGCTCATCGTCGCACTCGGGACGTGGATCCTCATCTGGGTCGTCCTGCTCGAGCCCTCGATCGACGCAGTGAACGAACCGGCAGTCCTGACGGCCATCCGAGGCGTCACGCTTGCCATCAGCACGGTGGTGCTCTTCCTCCTGGTGTCGCTTCTCTTCACCGACGCGAACCGAACGCCTGCGGTGTGGCTGCTCGCGGGCGCCATCGGTTGTGCACTCCTCGGGGATCTCCTGTACGCGATCGACAGATCCGGGCACGTCTCGATCGGACAGTCGGTTCTCAATGCCCCGTACATCCCCAGTCTGTTCTTCGCCTCGGCGACCTTCCTGCACCCGTCCGTACGCGGCCTCACCCACCGTGGAACCACGCGTCAGCGCCGCCCGCTTCTCGGTCGCCTCGTCCTCACGACCGCATCGCTGATCGTGCCCCTCATGGTCATCGCCGCTGTGGATGCGACGTCGACGCTCGACCGCGTCGTCCGAACTGTGTCCCTCGGTGTTCTGGCTGCAGCCGTCACCACTCGCGTCATCCAGGCCGTTCGTGACAATGCCCGGACTCAGGCCATCCTCATCCGATCGGCCCAGACAGACCCCCTCACACAACTGCCGAACCGCAACCTGATGATCGACCACGTCTCCGATGCTCTCGAGAATGCCTGGAGAGCCAGCCATCAGCCCACCTTGCTGTTCATCGACGTCGACCGTTTCAAGAACATCAACGACTCCCTCGGACACGGCGCAGGAGACGACGTTCTGGTGGCGGTGTCGAAGCGCCTCACCAACGCTGTCCCCGACCGCACGATCGTCGGCCGCATCAGCGGCGACGAGTTCGTCGTCCTTGATCCGCTTTCGGGTGGATCCACCGACGCCATTGCACTCGCCGATCGTGTCCTTTCCGCCTTCCGTGAGCCGCTGTCGCTTCCCGCCGGCGACGTCTTCGTCTCCGCCAGCATCGGAGTTGCCGTTGCCGAACCGAACAGCTCGATCTCGGCAGAGGAACTCCTGCGCAATGCCGACACTGCGATGTACCGGGCCAAGGATGCAGGCCGCAACTGCGTCGCCGTCTTCGACGAGTCGATGCTGGAACGCGTGACGCAGCGACTTGCCGTGGAAACCGCGCTCTATCGCGCACTCGAGCGTCGGGAACTGCGGCTCGTCCACCAGCCCATCATCGACATCGAGTTCGGCGACGTACTCGGTTTCGAGGCGCTCATGCGCTGGGAGCAAGAGGACGGCACCACCGTCTCACCCGCCGAGTTCATTCCGATCGCCGAAGAGACCGGCATCATCCTGCCGATCGGTGCGTGGGCTCTCCTCGAAGCGCTCTCCCATCTTCGCGCGTGGATCGACCAAGGTATCTGCCCTCCCAATGCATCGATGTCGGTGAACGTCTCACCCCGACAACTCCATGATCCCAACTTCGTCGCGGTGGTGAACGAAGCCCTCACCCGCTCACGCGTGGATGCCCACCAACTTTGGCTCGAGATCACCGAGGGCGTGATGATCGCCGAACCCGAACAAACCCTGACGACCCTCCGCAGACTCAATTCCCTTGGCGTCCGAGTGGCCATCGATGATTTCGGCACCGGCTACTCCTCGCTCTCCCTCCTTCAACGCTTTCCCATCCAGCGCCTGAAGATCGACCGCTCTTTCGTCGGCGGCATCGCCGACGACGTGAACTCACGCTCGCTCGTGAAGACGATCATCGCCATGGCCGACTCACTCGGCCTCGACACCGTGGCGGAGGGCGTGGAGAGCATCCGTCAGTTGCAATCGCTCTCTGATCTGCACTGTGCGAAGGCCCAGGGTTTTCTCATTTCGCATCCCGTCGGTCCCGATGCGATGTCCTCGACCATCGCCGCACTGGAACGTTTCGGCAACTGGCCGAAGCTGAAGTAGTCAGCGGTCCCGCAGGAACGGGAACTTTTCCCGTGTCTCCAACACGGCCTCGTGTGACACCTCTGCGTAGACGATCGCCTCGTTCGATCCGGCGTCGGCGAGAACTTCACCGAACGGGCCGATGATCCGCGAGCCACCCGCGTACTCGAGCGAGCCGCCGGTACCGACACGATTCACCCCGATGACGAATGCTTGGTTCTCGATCGCGCGGGCACTGAGCAACGTGGTCCAATGAGCCGCACGTGTCGCGGGCCAGTTCGCAGGGACGATGAACAGATCAGTGGTGGACGCCAACTTCCAGAAGTGATCAGCGAACCGCAGGTCGTAACAGACGAACATGCTGACCGAGAGGCCTTCGATCTCGACGGTGACGGTGGAGCCTCCGGCACGGAACCAACGGTCTTCTCCGCCGTAGGTGAACGGATGGATCTTGTCGTATCTGTGCAAGGCCCCGTCGGGTGACGCGAGCACCAGAGTGTTGGCAGGTCGTGCATCACTGCCTGCATCTCGAGGAAGCTCTGGACAGGACCCAGCCACGTGGACACCGTGACGACGCGCCATCTCTGCGAGGAACCGCGACGACGGCCCGTCAAAAGGCTCCGGCAATCGATCGGCCCACTGCTCTCCCATCGCGAAACCGGTGGAGAACATCTCGCTCAGCACCACCAGCCGGGCACCGTCGCCGGCAGCACGTTCGATCATCGGTGCGAGTCGCTCGAAGTTGGCCTCGCGGTCGAGCCACCGAATGTCGTGTTGGACCGCGGCGATCTTCATGATGCCCAGCTTCTCAGACGATGTGCAGCGTCGGCGATGACGTGCTCCTGCTTGCAGAAGGCGAACCGCACCAAGTGCCGGCCACGGTCACGATGCTGAGGCGTGTAGAAGACCACGTTGGGTATCGCCACCACACCGGCTTCGTGCGCGAGACGATGACAGAAGGCCATACCGTCTCCGTCTTCTTGGAGCGGGCGTACATCGACCGTCACGAAATACGTCGACGCAGACGGGAACACCTCGAACCCGGCGTCGCTGAGCGCCGGCACCAACTGGTCACGACGAGCTTGCAACTCCTTCGCAATGCCGATGAAGTACTCGTCGTCCAAGTCCAACCCCTCCGCAATGGCCGGCTGAAACGGCGCCCCGTTCACGTAGGTGAGGAACTGCTTGGCCGCGCGAACTGCTGCGATCAATGCTGCCGGACCAACGGCCCAGCCGATCTTCCAGCCGGTGGTGTTGAACGTCTTGCCACCGCTCGACACCACGATCGTCCGCTTGCGTGCCCCGGGAACGGCCGCCAGCGAACGGTGGCGCTTGCCGTCGAAGACGAGATGCTCGTACACCTCGTCGGAAATCACGATCAGATCGTGCTCCTCCGCGATCCGGATCAACTCTTCCTGCTCGTCGTCCGTCAGCATCATGCCCGTCGGATTGTGCGGCGAGTTGACGAGCAGAACCCTGGTGCGCGGGGTGATCGCCGCCCGCAGCACCTCGAAGTCGGGGCGATAGTCAGGCGGCTCGAGAAGAACCGGAACCGTCGTGGCCCCGGCGAGGGCGAGACACGCCTGATAGCTGTCGTACATCGGCTCGAAGACGATGACCTCGTCTCCTTCTTCGAGTATTCCGAGGATCGCCCCGGCCAGCGCTTCGGTTGCACCAGCCGTCACGAGCACTTCCGCCTCCGGGTCGTAGGCCACGCCGTAGAAACGATCTTGATGACGCGCGATGGCATCACGCAGCACCTTCATTCCCGGACCCGGGGGATATTGATTCACGCCCGATTCGATGGCGCGCACGGCAGCGTCAAGTACCCTGCGCGGACCGTCGGTGTCAGGAAATCCCTGGCCGAGGTTCACCGCGCCGAGTTGTGTTGCCAGCGCCGACATCTCGGCGAAGATCGTGGTGCCGAACTGCCGCAGACGCGGCGTGACGAATTCCTGTGTCACGTACCGGCGAGCTTGGCCACGACCGGTGCCATGGCCTGGGTGGCGTCCTGCTGGAAGGCGATGTAGCTGATGCCCCACCGTTCGCGCAGCATGGTGAGGTTCTCGGTGATCTGCTCGACACTGCCGATCTGGAAGTACGGAGCCTGCAGCACCACCTCGGGTGGCAGACCGAACATTGGCGCCATCTTCTCGGCAACCGACATCGGATCATCGGTCACGACAGTGGCGAACACCTGCAACTGCAGCTCGATCTGATCGAATCGGTCACCTGCTCCGGCCTTCACGTAACGAATCTTCTCGTCGACCACGTCGGCTGCCGCTGTGGCCATCGAACGCGGATTGATGGAACGACCCACGATCTTCGGGTTGATACCGACGATGTCGGCCTTGCGTCCGGCCATGCCGAGCAACTTCTCACCGCCGCCACCGACGATGATCGGAATGTTCGAGATCGGCTTCGGCTGGGCGTCGATCTCCGACACGCTGTAGTGGCGACCTTGGTGCGAAAAGGCGCCCTCTCCCCAGCACCCGCGCATCACATCGATGGCCTCTTCCAGACGATTGATACGAGTCATTGCATCGTCCTGCTGGATGCCGGTGATCGTGTAGTCCTCTTTCATCCAGCCAGCGCCGAGACCCATCATGAAACGACCGTCGGAGAGCATGTCGATGGTGGCCGCCTCCTTGGCGAAGACCACCGGGTTGCGGAAGTCGTTTCCGGCCACGAGTGTGCCGACCTTCAGAGTCTTGGTTGCGCATGCCGCGGCCATCAACGCCGGCACCGGCGCCAACTGCTTGGTGTAGTGATCGTCGATCTGGAGGCTCACGTAACCGAGATCTTCGGCCTGCTTGGCGATGTCCGCCCACTCTTTGCCGCTCGAGGCGGTCTTCGCTTTTGCACCGAATCTGAAGGTTCTCTTTGCAGCCATGGAAGCACCTTAGTTGTCGGGAACAAGCACGACCTTGCCGGCAACCCGCCGTGCTTCGAGGTCGGCCAGTGCCTCTGCGGCTCGGGACAACGGGTACTGCGCCGGCTCCACCGGCGACAACGAACCCGCTGCAATGAGATCCAGGATCTCGTCCAACATCGCCGCGTTCTCCTGCGGATGGCGCCCCGCCCAGGCCCCCCAGTCGACGCCGACCACACGGCGGTTACGCAACAGAATCTGGTTGGCCGGCAGTTTCGGAATGCCGCCCACGAAACCGATGACGAGATATTGCCCGTCTTCGCCGAGAGCACGCAGACAGGTCTCACCCAACTCACCTCCGACCG
>Ga0164292_10001979_pt1 | contig 16709 bp, 11 predicted proteins | sample GEODES117metaG_FD_111486 | JGI IMG/M metagenome (GOLD analysis project Ga0164292, IMG submission 111486) | Eutrophic lake water microbial communities from Lake Mendota, Wisconsin, USA - GEODES117 metaG | ecosystem: Environmental > Aquatic > Freshwater > Lake | place: USA: Lake Mendota...
ATGTATTAAAAAGCAGTGGTGAGGGGAATGCCCTGAAGCCGCGTGCTTACCTCAGATTAGGTATCGCCCATTACAACCTGAATAATAACAAGGAAGCCCTGAGTAATTATAAAAAACTGATCGCAGAATACCCCAATTCACCAGAGGTGGATGAAGCACTTGAAAGTGCACGGGCGATCTTTGTGGAGGAAGGGCGAACAAATGAATACGTAGATTTTGCTAAAGCATCCGGAAGGACGGTTACTGCCAGTCAGCAAGACTCCCTGGCGTACACTACCGCTGAAACCCGATATGCGAACGGCGACCAGGCCGGCGCCCTTACGTCGTTCAACAGCTATCTCCAGCAGTTTCCCGATGGGGCTTTTTCTATCGATGCCCTTTACCTTAGAAGTGATATCTATCATAAGAGAAAGGATTTCAAAAACGCAGTAGCCGGTTTTGAACAAGTTGCTGACCGTGCTCCTAATAAATATGCGGAGCAGGCCATCGCCCAGGCGGCAAGGATCAATTACTTTGAGCTGAAAGACTATGCCAGGGCAGAAAAATATTTCACTCTTCAAAAATCGGTTTCTGCCAATGGTGAGGCCCGTCTGGATGCCATGAGGGGTCTTTTGAGGAGTCAATACCAGCTGCAGAAATGGGAGTTGGGCGCAGAGAACGCAAACGATCTGTTGAATGAGCGTTCCATCAGTACGGATGACAAGGTATTGGCGGCGATGATGCTTGGAAAGTTCAGCCAGAGCAAAGGCAAACACACGGAAGCCATCCAACAGTACCGAACAGTGGTTGGTTTAAGTAAGGCCGCTTACGCTGCTGAAGCCCGATATGAGATCGCGGCAAGCTACCTGGAGTTGAATGATCTTAAGAACGCGGAGAAAGCCGCTTTTGAGACCATTAGCAAGTCGGGCTCATACGATTACTGGATCACTAAGGCCTATATTCTGCTGGGCGAAGTATTCTTGCGGCAGAAAGATTATTTCAATGCCAAAGCAACACTGCAGAGTATCGTAGATAACAGTAAGATCACCGAACTGAAGAATGAAGCGGAAGTTAAACTGGCCAAAGTGATCGCTGAAGAGAAAAACAAATAATGCATTAACTGCTGATATGAACAGACCAAAAAAAATATTTGTGTTACTGCTGACCTTATGTACTGTGCAGCAAATACATGCGCAAGACACGAGTAAGAAAACGATCGAGATCACCTCATCGTTCAAGCCCGTGCTACGCAATGCCGCCAAGATCAATTTCAATGCAACGCCGCCCGCCGCTGATACCAGCCGGCCAAGGTTACAGTATACCATACCCGCGCAGAATGTGTTTCCAAAATTATCACCCGTAGCCCTGAGCCCGCTGGCCCTTAAGGCAGATTCATCATCGCAGTGGGCAAACAGCAACTATGTAAAAGCGGGCTATGGAAACTTGCAAACACCTTTCCTGGAGGCGGGATTAAGTGTACCAGCCGGTGTCAGCCGAATTAACCTGCTCGCCAATCATATCTCTTCAAATGGTAAAATACCATTTCAGAATTATTCAGAAACAGGAGTGCGTGGTTATCTGTTTACCCCTCTAAGCGAAAACGTCCAGTTGCACGCGAACCTTGGATTCGCGCAGGATAAATTTTATCAGTACGGGTACGACCAGACTAAATATAATTTTGAGAAAGATGACCTGCTGCAGCGATTTTCTACAATAGGTGGTGAGATAGGCATCAGGAATCCGGTGCCTTCTGAGTTTGGCCTTACCTACCATCCCCGGCTGAACGTCAGCTTGTTTTCCGACAATCGTAAAAACAGTGAAAGTACCGCCAAACTGGATTTGCCGGTTGAAAAATTCATTGGCCAGTCCTTCGGTTTAAAACTGGGGCTTGTTGCGGATATGACCCGGTATTCACCCTCGGGGAAAGACAATATTTCAAACAACCTGTTTACCATACCGTTGGCGCTTTCTTTTCGCACGCCAAATTTCAGGATCAATGCCGGGATGACGCCCTCCTGGGACAACGGCTTTTTCAAACTCCTGCCGAATATTCTCATAGATCTGCCGGTGGCCGGAGAGAAATGGATCCTGCAGGGTGGATGGATCAGCTATTTCAATAAGGGTACCTACCAGCGCCTGGCATCGATCAATCCTTATCTGGCGGCTCCAACGGCGCTGCAGAATAACAGGATGATCGAGCGGTATGTGGGGTTCAAGGGGACCATCCTCGACCACTTTTCATACAGTGCCAAGGTGGGGTATGCGGGGTATGCGGAACTCCGGAATGTGCCGCTCTTCGTAAACGATACGGCCAGTGGAAGATCATTCAACGTGATCTTTGAAGAGTCGCTGAAAGCTATACAGCTCCAGGGTGAATTTGGCATTGTGGAGGCCGAACGTTTTTCCCTTTCTGCCAGGTTCAATTGGTATAAGTTCAATGATCAACGAACCGAGGATCGGCCATGGGGGCTGATCCCGCTTGAATTTTCAACAAATCTGCGGTGGAATATCCTGAAAGATCTATGGCTGACCAGCGATTTCTTTCTGTGGGATGGTCCCTTATACACCAATAAAAAAGGTTCAACAGGCCGTTCCCCGGGAGCGATCGATTTGAATGCGGGACTGGAATTCAAGGTAACCAGGAACATCTTCTTATGGACCCAGTTCAATAATGTATTCAATTCCTCCTACCAGCGGTGGAACCAGTACGATAACTACGGTTTCAACATGCTGATCGGCGGTATTTACAGGTTCAATCAGTAATTCCCGATTCTTTATATTTGCCCAATGACTACAACAGCTGACACGGCTGAGCTGCTTCGGCGTTTCTTTATACAGCAGCAGGCTGTAAACCTTCCGGGAATTGGAGGCTTTGTTATGAACAGGATACCTGCTCATGTCGACGGCCATGCAGGAATCATTGTGGCGCCCTCTTATACCATCAAATATGATTCTTTGAACGACATCCCTTCGAAGGCAATGTTCGCCTATGTTGCAGCAAAAAAAGACATCACCGAATGGGAAGCCATCGGCGTGGTGAATCATTTTTCCCAGGAGATAAATGATATGCTCATGAAAGGGCAGAGGTACGAGTGGGGCGGAATGGGCAGGCTCCAGCATAATGATGCCGGGCAGTTGATTTTCGAGTCTGGTGATATGCGTTATCCTTTTTATCCTGATGTACAAGGGGCGTATGAATGGCGAGAATACCGGGAGCCGGAACCACAGGGCGAATACGAAATGCCGATCGTTGAAACGCAGGCAGATGAAGAAACGGTTGTAGAGGCAAGAGCAAGTTGGTGGATCTCAGCCGCAGTGATTGCCGCGGTAGCATCCTTGCTGATTCTCTTCAGCCTCGTACGCAATGAGTATAAGTTTCGTTCCGCAAGGGAAAGTCGTTTTGTTCCGGCCGATAAGCCCCTGCAATATCAATTCAAACCCGCCGAATAGATGATCCATCACCAGGGATGTCCTTTGTGCAGCAGTCATCTGATCAAACCCGTTTTTGAAGCCAGGGATCACACCGTCAGCGGCAAGCTGTTTTCCATTTGGGAATGCAGTTCCTGTACTGCCAGATTTACGCAGGACGTTCCCGGAGAACAGGAGATCGGGCCATATTATTTGTCAGACGATTACATTTCCCATACGGAAACCAAAAAGGGATCCATCAACATGGCTTATCATGCGGTTCGAACCTTTACCCTGCAGCAAAAAAAGAAGATGATTTGCACACGTACCCGAAAGTCTGCCGGTAATCTGCTGGACATTGGATGCGGCACCGGCGCATTTCTACAGGTAATGAAAGAAGCAGGCTGGGAAGTGCAGGGATTAGAGCCCGACGCTGGCGCCCGGGACATCGCTGAAAAACGGGGAGTTCCAGTACTTCCCTCAACCGCGCTATCCAGTTTAGGCCGCAGTTATGATGCCATCACCATGTGGCACGTTCTTGAACACGTACATAACCTTCACGGCTACCTGAAGTCGATCTCGAATTTGTTGAAACAAGATGGGCTGTTATTTGTGGCAGTGCCCAATTATACGTCTGGTGATGCTGATCATTATCAGGAAGGCTGGGCGGCTTATGATGTACCGCGGCATCTTTACCATTTCTCGCCGGCATCTGTGAAACAGTTAATGAAATTACACGGTCTTGAAGTAGAGGCCCTTGCCCCAATGTGGTTTGACAGTTTTTATGTGGCCATGCTGAGTGAGAAATATCGCTGCGGTAAGGAAAACATACTTTCTGCATCCTGGCAGGGCATGGTATCGAATTTTTCTGCAATGGGGCGAACAGAAAACTGTAGCTCTGTGATCTACATCATCAGAAAGGCTACTGGCTGACCACCTCAAGCGCTTTTTTGATCACTGGATCCTGGGCATTGGCTACTTCATAAAATCCTTCATTCCTCCAGATCTGCCTGGCGAAGAGTGATTTTAATCTGCGCTCTACAAACAGCCGGTCTTTGTCGCCAAGAGATTTGAGGTTGATGGAATCTGCCATGGCAAAATCTGACAATTGCTGCATCACCTCTTTTGGAATGGCATAGGTCTTTTCGAATTGATCAGGTTGTTTGTATACCTGGAAAACATTTTTATTTCTGACATAGTACTGGTATACAAATCTGCTGAGGGTGTTTTTTCGGTACATCGATGTAACCAGAGAGTCCACGGCAGTGGTATCAAATCCTACAAAAACATCCGGCGTTATTCCCCCTCCATCGTAAACCTTCTTCCCGTTTTTTGTAGTATATGTTTTACCGGTGCCAACCTTACTGCTGTCGGCGCTGGACAACTCACCGCGATGGTAGCGTTCCAGGATATCTTCATTGTAGTCCAGTATGCCTTTATCGTATGGCTTTTGAATGCTTCTGCCTAAGGGGGTGTAGTACCTTGCTACCGTTAACCTCAAGGCAGCACCATCTGTCAGAGAATACTGTTCCTGCACCAGGCCCTTGCCAAAACTCCGTCGGCCAATGATCGTAGCCCGGTCCCAATCCTGCAGGGCGCCTGCGAGAACCTCACTTGCTGAAGCCGATCCTTCATTAAGTAATAAAACAAGTTTCCCTTGTTCAAAAAGCCCCCGGCGCCTGCACTTATATTCTCTTTTCGGACTGTTGCGTCCATCAGTGTACACGATCAGCTTATCGCCATCCAGAAATTCATCAGCCATTTCAACGGCTTCGGTAAGTATGCCACCTCCGTTTTCGCGAAGGTCGAGGATGAGGCTTTTCATTCCTTTTTTCTGAAGAGATTCCAAAGCAGCCATGAATTCCTTGAACGCGCTTTCGGAGAACTTATTCAGCCTGATATAGCCGGTTTGATCATCGATCATATACGATGCGTCAATGGCAAACAGCGGAATGAAACCTCTGGTGATGTTAACAGGCAGTGGAGATTCATTTCTCTGCACCGTTATACCTACCTTGCTTCCCCTGGGGCCCCTGAGCAGCTTTCGTATGCTGTCACTGGTGATCCGTGTTCCGGCCACTTTCTTATCTTCTACGGTGAGTATCCTGTCGCCTGCGAGTATTCCTGCCTTATCGCTTGGACCATCGCGCAGCACATTGATGATATGGACGGTATCGTCGAAGATGTTGAATTCAACACCAATACCTTCGAATCGGCCGGCCAGGTCTTCGTTGACAGACTGCAATTCGCGGGAAGGGATATAGACTGAGTGTGGATCCAGTCCGGATAATACTTCTTCGATAGCGAGCTCCCTAAGTGAATCGGTGTTCACAGGGTCAACATACCGGCCCTTGATCAGGTCCATCACTTCCTGCATTTGTCCGGGCGCACTGACCTTAAGGATATTTGTGCTCCAGGGCATCTTGTCCCTGAGTTTATATCCCAGGAACATACCAATGACCATAGAGATGGCAAAGAAGAAGGGAAACCAGACCTGTAATTTTTTATTATTCATTACTAACCTTGTACCTTGGGTAAGAAAACACGAATTTCCCTAAATAAGTTGAAATAAATATGCCGGCCATAAAATTGATTGCAGACAGCGGATCTACAAAAGCGGAGTGGTGCATCATCGGTAAGGGCAGGAAGAAGACAATTTTTACAGATGGGATCAGTCCCTATTTCCTCAATACAGAACAGATCATCAATGTGCTTCAGGTTCAACTGAAGCCGGAAATTGGAAAAAACAAGATCGATGAAGTCTGGTTCTACGGCACAGGATGTAAGAATGAGGTGAACCGGAAGTCTGTTGAAAAAGCGCTTAAGCATCATTTCCCTGGTTGTAAGGTGTCTGTGGACCACGACCTGTTGGGGGCGGCAAGGGCTGTCTGTGGCCATGAAAAAGGCGTTGCATGTATATTGGGTACCGGATCAAACTCCTGTTACTACAATGGAAAAAAAATAGTAAAGAATTCTCCCGGGTTGGGTTATGTGCTCGGGGACGAAGGGAGTGGAGCCTACCTTGGTCGTAAGGTCTTGCAGTATTATCTTTACAACACATTTGATGAAGATCTTCGGTCCAGGTTCGATGCTAAGTATGTAACAACGCCCTCGGAGATCCTGGACAACGTGTATAAGATGCCGTTGCCCAATAGATACCTCGCTTCCTTCGCTCTTTTTCTGGCGGAGAACAGGGGGCACTACATGATCGAGAACATCATTGAAGACGGCCTGAACGATTTTTTCTTCAATCACATTTGTAAGTACAGGGAAAGCTGGAACTATCCATTGTGTTTTGTTGGTGGTATAGCTTACGGTTTCCGGGATGTGTTATTGGGAATCGCTGCGGGTTATGAACTTGAGGTTGGCAAGATCCTTAAAAATCCGATGGAGGGGCTTGTTGAATATCATCGTTAAACTTTAGATCTTACCATGAAGGAATTTATTAAAGTCACGGAAAAAGATTCTGAGTACAGGCATTTGGAAAAAATGTCTATCAGGGAACTGCTGGACAATATCAATCAGGAAGACCAGGTGGTGCCGGTTGCCGTTCAGCGTTCCATTTCGGATATTGAAAAACTGGTGACCGCCATCGTTGATAAAATGTTGGCCGGTGGCAGGCTTTTTTATATTGGGGCTGGTACCAGCGGCAGGTTAGGCGTTGTGGATGCCAGTGAGTGTCCGCCTACCTATGGCGTACCCCATGGCCTGGTGATCGGTATCATAGCCGGAGGTGATCATGCGATGTTCAAAGCCGTTGAATTTGCGGAGGACAGCAAAGAGGATGGTTGGGCGGATCTATGCGCTTACGAAGTGAATGAAAAAGACGTGGTGGTGGGTATAGCTGCCAGTGGTACTACGCCTTATGTGATCGGTGCGCTGGAGCAGTGCAGAAAGGCCGGTATTGTAACCGGTTCCATTACCTGTAATCCGAATGCTCCTGTTTCAGCGGCAGCGGAATTTCCCGTTGAAGTGGTTGTTGGCCCTGAATTCGTAACTGGAAGTACCCGAATGAAAAGTGGAACGGCGCAGAAGTTGGTGTTGAATATGATATCCACTTCGGTAATGATACAACTGGGAAGGGTGGAAGATAATCAGATGGTCAATATGCTGCTTAGTAATGAGAAACTCGTTGATCGGGGTGTGAAGATGGTGATGGGGTCACTGAGCCTGGATAGCTATGATGAAGCAAAAAACTTATTGTTAAAATACGGTAGTGTGAAAAAAGCAGTTGAAGCTGGAACTATGTAAGAAAAGACCATATCGCTATCTTTGTGATCAAGAGTATGCCAGGTCATGCACGAAATAGAACCATTTTATAATTGGAGGCACCTGTACACTGCGGAGGAGGATGAAAGGTCTCCCTTTTTTGGCAGGGAGCACAGCGAGTTTGAATTCAGCCAGACGGTGTATAATTATTATATCCACCCGCAATGGGACGAATTCGGCTCCCGCACTTTATACCTTAAGGTTTTATTTACAGACTATGACCTTGACTTTGCCATCATTGAACTGATTGGGGAATGGAATGATGCCATTGAGAACGACATTATGGCGTTGAAGCGGGATGTGATCGACAGGATGATCCAGGAGGGAATCCGGAAATTCATCCTGATCGGTGAGAATGTGCTCAATTTTCATAGCAGCGACAGTTGTTATTACGAAGAATGGACAGAAGATGTTGCTGATGATGGGGGTTGGGTGGTCATACTTGATTTTCCTGAGCAATCGCAGTACGATTTTCGCAAAGCCCGCCTGGATCGTTATGTGGAATTGATCCAGTATCCGATCTGGAGAACGGTGCTTCCCCAGCATTTGTTTGCGGCAATCGATAATAAAATGTTACGAAGGTTAAACAATGCGTGATCGCTGAACTTCTTCCATTTATCATTGTTGTATCAAGGGTTGGGAAAGGCAGAAAAAAAAAGTTTGCCATACACTATCGTGGATTATTTTTGTATGATTTTCTAACCCCCCCCAACCTTGTAAAATATGAAGTGGAACCAGGTTTTAACCTCTTCTGTTGGAAGAAAGTATGTGATGGCCCTTACGGGATTGTTCCTTATCATATTCCTGTTAGTGCATGCCTATGTGAATTTGAATGTATTGTTCACCAATGGTGAAGAGAACTTCAACAGGGCCGCTAATTTCATGAGTACAAACTTGCTGGTCAGGATCGCTGAATTCGGATTGTTCGCCGGGTTTATCATTCATATCTACCAGGGTTACCTGCTGGCCAACCAGAATCGGGCCCGTCGCAGCACGAAATACGCCATTAATGCGCCTGCGCAAACCAGTAGCTGGTATTCCCGTTCCATGGCTCTGCTGGGCACGTTGATCCTGTTGTTCCTGATTGTCCATATTGCCAATTTCTGGGTTCCTTCCCGTTTCGGCGGATTGGAGGAAGTGGCCTACGACAGACTGCAGACGCATAATCTGTACAAGAAGATGGATGAGGTGTTCTCTAACATCTGGCTGGTTGGTCTATATGTGGCAGGTTGCATTTCTCTTGCATGGCATTTGCTCCATGGATTCCAGAGTGCCTTCCAGACCATGGGCTGGAAACACCGAAAATATGCCGGGACCATTGAGTCCGTTGGGGTGGTGATCTCCATCCTGCTCCCGCTGATCTTTGCGCTGATGCCGATTTTCATGTATTTGGACATTGAGATCCCGATTGGGAACCTCACCCTATTTTTCTAATAAAAACCGGAAGAACTATATGCTTGATGCTAAAATTCCCGCTGGTCCACTAGAGCAAAAATGGAATACTTATAAATCTACGGTCAGGCTGGTTAACCCCGCCAATAAACGTAAGATCGAAGTCATCGTGGTAGGCACGGGCCTTGCCGGAGCTTCCGCAGCGGCAACGCTCGGCGAGCTGGGTTATAAAGTGAAGGCTTTTTGTTTCCAGGATTCTCCCCGTCGCGCTCACTCCATTGCCGCCCAGGGAGGCATTAACGCGGCCAAGAATTACCAGAATGATGGCGACTCCGTTTACCGTCTGTTTTACGATACCGTAAAGGGCGGTGACTATCGGGCAAGGGAATCCAATGTGTACAGGCTTGCCGCAGTTAGTAATTCCATTATTGACCAGTGCGTTGCCCAGGGCGTTCCTTTCGCAAGGGAATATGGCGGCCTGCTCAGCAACAGGTCATTTGGTGGAACACAGGTTCAGAGAACTTTTTATGCTGCGGGCCAAACAGGTCAGCAGTTGCTGATAGGGGCCTACCAGGGCCTCGAACGCCAGATCGCGCTCGGGAATGTGGAAATGTTCAACCGTCACGAGATGCTGGATGTGGTGATGATCGATGGCAAGGCCCGCGGGATCATTGCCCGTAACCTGGTGACGGGTCAGCTTGAAAGGCATTTCGGACATGCTATACTGCTTTGTACTGGCGGTTATGGCAACGTTTTCTATCTCTCCACCAATGCGATGGGCTCCAACGTGACCGCTGCATGGAAAGCACATAAGCAAGGCGCTTTTTTTGGAAACCCTTGTTTCACACAGATACATCCTACCTGTATCCCGGTAAGTGGAGACCACCAGTCGAAGCTGACGCTGATGTCTGAGTCGCTCCGTAACGATGGCAGGATATGGGTGCCAAAGAAAAAAGGCGACGATCGTAAGCCCTCCGAAATAACGGAAGACGACAGGGATTATTTCCTGGAAAGAAGGTACCCCGCATTTGGAAATCTCGTACCACGAGACGTGGCTTCAAGGGCAGCAAAAGAACGGTGCGATGCCGGACACGGCGTTGGAACTTCGAAGCAGGCAGTGTATCTGGACTATGCTGCCGCGATAGAGCGCTATGGCAAAATAGAAGCGAGCAAGAGCAACCTGGCTAATGCTGATCATAACACCATCATTGCACTCGGAAAGCAGGTGGTAAAAGAGAAATACGGCAATCTTTTCGATATGTACGAAAAGATCACCGGTGAGAACCCGTATGAAATACCGATGCGGATCTATCCTGCGGTGCATTATACCATGGGTGGCCTTTGGGTGGATTACGAATTGATGACAACGGTACCGGGTCTCTATGCACTCGGGGAGTGTAATTTCAGTGACCATGGCGCCAATCGACTTGGCGCATCTGCTCTGATGCAGGGTTTGGCCGACGGGTACTTCGTGATACCTTACACCGTTGGTAATTATCTGGCAGACGAGATTCGCACTGATGCCATTCCTACCAGTCATGAAGCATTTGAACAGGCTGAAAACAAAGTGAAGAGCAAGCTTGAGCAACTGAAGAATATCAATGGTTCCCAGACCGTGGAAAGTTTCCATAAACGCCTAGGTAAGATCATGTGGGATAAATGTGGCATGGCCAGGAACGAGGAAGGACTCAAGCAGGCCATTGCGGAGATCAGGGCATTAAAGAAAGAATTCTGGAGCGATGTTAAAATCCCCGGAGCGGTGAATGGGATGAACAACGAGCTTGATAAGGCTGGACGGGTCGCTGATTTCATCGAGCTGGGAGAACTGATGTGCCTCGACGCCCTGACGCGTAATGAAAGTTGCGGGGGCCATTTCAGGGAGGAGTACCAAACTCCCGAAGGCGAAGCCCTTCGTGACGACGCTGATTATATGTTTGTATCAGCATGGCAGTATGCAGGCGAAAGCGACTGGAAACTGCACAAGGAAGAACTGTTGTACGATGTGGTGAAGCCAAGCCAGAGAAGCTATAAGTAAATGGTGATGAATGTGGTAAATGTGGGAAATGTGATAAATTAATGAACGAAATTGTTTTATGCAGCATTATAACATGAATCTGACGCTGAAAGTATGGCGTCAAAAGACCAGGTCGGATGCAGGGGCTTTTGAAACCTATCAGGTGAAAGACATCTCCTCTGAAATGTCGTTCCTGGAGATGTTCGACGTGCTCAATGAACGCCTGATCACAGAAGGACAGGAGCCTATTGCCTTTGATCATGACTGCAGGGAAGGAATTTGTGGGATGTGTTCTATGGTGATCAATGGAAGGGCGCACGGGCCGTGGAAGGCTACTACAACCTGTCAGCTCCATATGCGTGAATACAAAGACGGCGACACCATTGTAGTGGAGCCTTGGCGTGCAGATTCGTTTCCAGTGCTGAAAGACCTGGTGGTTGACCGCAGCGCGTTCGACCGAATTATCCAGGCGGGAGGTTATGTCTCCATCAATACAGGTAATGCCGTTGACGGAAACTCGATACCTGTTGAGAAGGACAAAGCCGATGATTCATTCGCCGCTGCTTCATGCATCGGTTGCGGTGCCTGTGTGGCAGCCTGTAAAAACTCTTCTGCGATGTTGTTCCTATCGGCAAAAGTCACTCACCTCGCACTGTTGCCTCAGGGTGAACCAGAGCGTAAGCAAAGGGTGGTAAGTATGGTTGCACAAATGGATAAGGAAGGATTTGGAAGTTGTACCAATACCTATTCCTGCGAGGCGGAATGCCCGAAAGAGATCTCCGTGGTAAACATTGCGAAGCTGAACCGGGAATACATGGCCGCAACAATGGCTGGCGAAGATTAATTCAGCTTTTACTTGATTTTTATTTAATTTTTGATGCCTCTCTATGGGGCATCATTTTTTTCCCTCAATCCCTTCGCAATGGTCGCCCGATCTATTTATGCTTTTTGTTTTTTCCTTCTTCATTCCTTGGTGGTTTCAGCACAGCAGAAACCAAACATCATATACATCTATGCAGATGACCTGGGTTATGGAGAGTTAGGCTGCTACGGGCAGGAGAAGATCAGAACGCCAAATCTGGATAGGCTGGCAGCATCAGGAATGAAATTCACTCAACATTACACCGGCGCGCCCGTATGCGCGCCAGCCCGTTCCATACTCATGACCGGCAAACATTCCGGTCATTCCTATATCCGCGGTAATTATGAGCTGGGTCAACACGATGATGCCAATGAAGGCGGTCAGATGCCTTTGCACGAAGGAGCCATTACGGTCGCCAGGCTGATGAAGCAGGCAGGATATACCACGGGTGCCATTGGTAAATGGGGCTTGGGTATGGTAAACAGTTCCGGTGATCCAAACAAACAGGGCTTCGACTATTTCTATGGCTACCTCGATCAGAAGCAAGCGCACAATCTTTATCCAACTCATCTCTGGGAAAATGGTAAATGGGACACCCTTCGGAACAGGCCATACACCGGGCACCAGAGGATCGCGGAAAATGCAGACGACAGTGTCTTTGATTCCTTCACAGGGAAGGATTATGCGCTCACGAAAATGGGAGATAAGACCCTGGAATTTTTGAAACGGAACAGATCTAAACCCTTTTTCCTGTACCTGCCCTATACGTCGCCGCACCTCGCGCTGCAAGCACCGGCGGAAGCAGTGAAAGAATACGTGGGTAAGTTTCCGGAGAAGCCCTACTACGGTGAAAAAGGATATACCCCTGCCAAATATCCATTGTCAACCTATGCCGCTATGGTCACTTATCTGGATAAACAAGTGGGTAGGGTGATGGAAATGGTAAAAGAACTCGGACTGGAAAACAATACTATCATCATGTTCTCGAGCGACAATGGCCCAACCTTTGACATAGGCGGTGTGGACGCAAAATTCTTTAACAGCGCAAGCGGTATGCGGGGCCTGAAGCAAGACCTCTATGAAGGCGGTATCCGTGAGCCATTCATTGTGAAATGGCCCGGCAAAGTGAAAGCAGGGTCCGTATCTAATCATGTTTCAGCCCAGTACGATCTGTTCGCAACACTGGCTGATATTGTCAAGGTTAAAGCCCCGGTGACCGACGGTGTCTCGTTTTTGCCCACCCTGACAGGGCAGCGACAAAAGCCACATGAGTATTTGTATTTTGAGTTCCCGGAGAAATCAGGCCAGGTGGCCGTTCGAATGGGCAAATGGAAAGGAGTCAGGTCTAACCTGAAATCAAACCCCAATTCACCCTGGGAGATCTTCGATCTTGAGAATGATCCCTCGGAAAGCAAAGACATCTCCTCCAGCCATCCCGAGTTGGCAAACCGCTTCAACGAAATCGTTAAAAAGGAACATACCTGTTCCCATTTGCGCGACTGGGAATTTATTGATCCAAAGTTCAGGGTATCGAAATAATTCGCTCATTAGCTCATTGATCTCTGCCAGGCGGGCCGGCCGAACCTACGAATGGAGAAACTGGTGCCCGGGATCCGGTCGGGTATGAATCCGCCTCTTTTAGGGAATTATCCGTGAAACCCCGCCCGGACGCGGAATCTCGTTCGCCGGAAAATGCCCGCTTGCGCAATAAATACTATTTTTAGGCATTGATAGAAAAACTGCATACCTCTTGATCCGGAACCGGGTAATATGGCTGCTGGTCTTTGTGATATTGGCTACCCAGGTTAAAGCACAGAAACCTATTTCTTCCAACCTGCGAAACAAATGGATCCCGGTTCGGGATGGCAAGATCATTGTAGATTCCTTAAGTATCATTCCCAACAGTTTTAGGATCAATGGCGTGCCCGACAGTACCTATGTGCTGGATCCGGTTAACGGATCGATTACCTGGAAGCGCCTTCCACAAGCCGACAGCATGTACGCCAGTTATCGCGTGTTTCCCTCCCGGTTGAATGCCCCGGTCCAAAGAATGAAGTTCGATACCGTGATGCAGAAATTCGTGATCTCACCCCTGGATATCAAAGGGCGAAAGGCCAGTGAGGACAATGTGTTCGACTTTGGAAATATCACATACAACGGTAGCTTTGGACGCGGGCTCTCATTCGGGAACCGCCAGGATGTTGTGGTGAGTTCTAGTTTGAACCTTCAACTCAATGGTTATCTGGGCGACAGTATCCAGCTGGCCGCAGCCATCAGTGACAACAATATTCCCATACAACCCGATGGAAATACACAGAATTTAAACGAGTTTGACCAGGTCTTCATCCAGTTTTCAAAGAAGACCTGGCGTTTCACCATCGGCGATATCGACATAAGGCAAAATCAAAGCTATTTCCTGAACTTCTACAAACGACTTCAGGGAGCCATGGTGGAAACCAATACCAGGATAGGACAGGATAAAAACAATAAACTGCTTGTCAGCGGGGCCGTAGCAAAGGGTAAATTCACGCGAAATATATTCAACGGCCTGGAAGGAAACCAGGGGCCCTACCGGCTGAAAGGCGCCAATAGCGAACTTTTCTTTATTGTTCTGGCGGGAACCGAACGGGTATGGATCGATGGGGAACTGATGCAGCGCGGCGAGGACCAGGACTACGTGATCAACTATAATACCGCCGAGGTAACGTTTACGCCTAAACGAATGATAACGAAGGATAAGCGTATACAGATAGAATTTGAGTATGCCGACATGAATTACCTGAATGCGCAGATATATGTTTCGGACGAACTCGAACTGAATAAGAAATTCAAAGTGCGTGTTGGCGCTTATAATAATAACGATGCAAAGAATTCCTCTATTAATCAAACCCTTAACACGGAGCAGAAACAGTTCCTGTTCGATGTGGGCGACAGTGTGCAAAATGCCCTCTATCCTTCGGCGGTAAGAGATACTTTCTCAACAGGTAAAATACTGTACAAGAAGATAGATACTACGTTTAGTAGCAACCAGGATTCAATATTCGTATACAGCACAGATAACAATGAGATCTTGTATAACGTGATTTTTACCGAAGTGGGGCAGGGAAGGGGAAACTATCTGCTTGACCTTGCGGGCAATACAAACGGTAAGGTGTATCGCTGGGTAGCGCCTGATGCCCAGGGAAACAGAACCGGTAACTATGAGCCCGCCATTTTATTGATAGCGCCCAGGAAACAACAGCTGATTACAGTAGGTACAGATTATCAGGATGGTAAATTTTTGGTGAAGAGTGAATTTGCCGTCAGTGCACTTGACGTCAACACATTTTCTTCCAAGGATAAATCTAATGATCAGGGTTTTGCAGGCCGGATCATCCTTAATCACAGCAAACTCATATCAGGCAAGAAAGGGCTGGAATTGTTAAGTGAACTCTATGCAGAGCACATCAGCGAAACGTTCAGGCCCATTGAAAGGCTCAGGAATGTGGAATTCAATCGTGATTGGGGTTTACCCTTCGACGCCTCACTGGCGGCTGAGAGTTTTTTCAACGCAGGAATCGGTTTGAAAGACAAAACTACGCATACCCTGAAATACAATTTTGCGGGCTTTTTGAGAAGCAACAATTACACGGCATTCAGAAATAGCCTGGTACATTTTGGTGAGGTGAAAGGCTGGAAGTTTAATAATCAGTTCAACTACACCAGTATCGACCAGGCCTTCCAGCAAGGCTTTTACCTGAGGCCAATGATAGATGTGTCAAAGAAACTTAAAAAGCTGGGGGGGTACCAGGTGGGAATGAATTACTCGCTTGAGCATAATGAACTGGCCTATAAACGATACGACTCCCTTAATATCCAGAGCTTTTCGTTTGATATCTGGAAGGCTTTTCTCCATTCACCGGATGGACCTAACAAATGGGGAGTAAATTTTTTCACGAGGGCGGACAAACTACCGGTCGGAAACAGGTTGGCTAGAACGGACCGTAGCATGAACTATAACGCTTTCACAGAATTGATGAAGAGCGAGCATCATCAGTTCCGGTTGAATGCGACCTACCGGAACCTGGAGGTTTATGATTCAAAACTGACTACCCTAAAGCCAGACGCAACCATACTTGGAAGAGGTGAGTACATCACCAATATGTGGAAAGGTGCCATTACGGGAAATATGCTGTATGAATTGGGAACCGGTCAGGAGCCACGCCGCGATTTTGCATACCTGGAAGTGCCTGCAGGTCAGGGAGAGTACACATGGATCGATTATAATGCAGATGGGGTACAACAACTCAATGAGTTTGAATTGGCCAGATTTCAGGATCAGGCAAAATTCATCAGGATCTTTACGCCAACCTTGGAATTTATTAAAGCCAATTATCTGCAGTTCAATTATAGCTTTACGTTCAATCCAAGGTCTGCATTAAACATCTCAAAAGCCAAAGGTTTCAACAAGATGCTGACAAAAATTTATTTGCAGAGTGCCTTACAAATTAACAGGAAAACCATTTCCGACGGCCTTGGCGAATTCAATCCGTTCGACAATCCCTTTGGGGACACTTCGCTACTCACTCTGGAACAGCTCTATAGCAATACTTTCTCTTTTAACAGGTACAGTAGTATATGGGGAATTGATGTGAATAATATCAGAACTTCTTCACGGGCCTTCCTCTCGTATGGCTACGAGACCAGGAGGCTGAACGACTGGAATATGAAGACTCGCGTAAATCTGAGCAAAGCCTACACACTCGATATCATTGCGCGGCAGGTTACCAATAAGCTGAGCACACC
>Ga0164292_10001980_pt1 | contig 16706 bp, 17 predicted proteins | sample GEODES117metaG_FD_111486 | JGI IMG/M metagenome (GOLD analysis project Ga0164292, IMG submission 111486) | Eutrophic lake water microbial communities from Lake Mendota, Wisconsin, USA - GEODES117 metaG | ecosystem: Environmental > Aquatic > Freshwater > Lake | place: USA: Lake Mendota...
CACGGCGAAATAGATCCCATCGCCGATCCCGGGGCGGTCCGTGCCTACGCCGAGCAGATTCCCGCGCTGCGCTATCAGGAGTTCGCCGGCACCCGCCACGCTGCGCTCAACGACACCACGCACGCCGAGGTGACCGCCGCGATCGTCGCCTTCATTGGCGAGCAGACACAAAGTCGCACGGAAACGCCCTAAATCGTGCGAGTTTGCGTCTGCTCGCGGGGGGGCGGGCACGGGAGGGCGCGGGGGTGTTAGAGCCAGGTGTCGGGTGAGGTGGTGGTGAGGAAGGCCTCAAGGTCGTCCCGCCACTGCGCGGGGGTGCTCTTGTCCGGTTCGATACCGGTGTACTCGCCGCGATAGAACAGCAGCGGCCGGGGCTTGACCGCCGGCACCTCGGAAAGTGACTGCACGGCACCGAACACCACGAAGTGGTCCCCACCGTCGTGGACCGAATGCACTGTGCAGTCGATGTGCGCCAACGAGCCGTCCAGCACCGGCGAACCCAGCCGCGACAGGTGCCAGTCCACCCCGGCGAATTTGTCGGGCTCCCTGGAGCCGAATCGCTCGCAGATGTGTCGTTGCTTCTCCGTCAGCACATTGACGCAGAACTGCCCGCTGGCCTCGATCGCCTGCCACGACCGGGACACCTTGGTCGGGCAGAACAGCACCAGCGGCGGATCGAGGGACAACGCCGCAAAAGACTGGCAGGCGAAACCGTTGGGCACGTCCTCGTGCATGGTGGTGATGATCGTTATCCCGGTGCAGAACTGCCCGAGGACCTGCCGAAAGGTGCGGGGGTTGATCGGCTCGGCCGGCATGCGAGAAGACTACTGGCTGCCGCGCGAGCCGATGCTGAAGTCGTGTCCCCACAGGCTGACTGCAGTGCTCTCCCGGGCGATCCAGCCGCCGTCGTCTTCGACCTGGAGCCCTTCGCAACCGAATTCGACGTCGAATCCACTGGGCGTCTTCATGTAGAACGACAGCATCTTGTCGTTGACGTGCCGACCCAGCGTCGCCGACATCGGAACCTTGCGCCGCAGGGCACGATCGAGGCACAGCCCGACGTCATCGCTGCCCTCCACCTCGACCATGAGGTGCACGATGCCGCTCGGTGTCGGCATGGGCAGAAAGGCCAGGCTGTGGTGACGGGGGTTACAGCCGAAGAACCGGAGCCACGGCGGTGGTCCGTCGGCGGGACGGCCGACCAGTTGCGGCGGCAAGCGCATCGAGTCGCGCAACTTGAAGCCCAGCACATCGCGATAGAAGTGCAGCGCCTCGGCGTCGTCGCGGGTGGACAACACCACGTGCCCCAGACCCTGTTCACCGGTGACGAACCGGTGGCCGTAGGGGCTGACCACCCGCCGGTGCTCCAGGGCTGCGCCGTGAAAGACCTCCAACCGGTTGCCGGACGGGTCGGTGAAGGTGATCATCTCGTCGACCCGCCGGTCGGCCAGTTGCGCGGCGGTAGCCTCCTTGTACGGGATGCCTTCGACATCGAGGGCCTCGCGGATGCTCTGCAGCCCTTGGGCGTTGGCGCACTCCCAGCCGGCTTCCGATAGCCGGTCGTGCTCGCCGGGGACGATGACCAGCCGCGCCGGGAAGTCGTCCATCCGCAGATACAGGGCGCCGTCGACCGTGCCTTTGCCCTCGATCATGCCCAGCACCTTGAGTCCGTACTCCCGCCAGGCGGGGACGTCGGTGGACTCGATGCGCAGATAGCCCAGAGAATGAATTCCGGTCACCGGCCACCTTCCAGGAAGTCGATGGTCAGTGTGTTGAACTCGTCGAACTTCTCGACCTGGGCCCAATGGCCGCATTGCCCGAATATGTGCAGTTGCACCTTGGGAATCTGCTTGAGCGCCATCAGGGCACCGTCCAAGGGGTTGACCCGGTCCTCACGACCCCAAATCAGCAGTACCCGCTGGCGCAGCTTGTAGACGTCGCGCCACATCATGCCGAGTTCGTAATCAGGCCCGGCGAACGACTTCCCCATCGCGCGGGTGGCGGCCAGCGATTCCGGCGAGCAGGCGATGGCAAACCGCTCGTCGATGAGTTCGGGGGTGATCAGTTTCTGGTCGAACACCATGATCCGCAGAAAGCGTTCCATGTTCTCTCGCGTAGGTTCGGCGTTGAACCGGGCCAGCAGCTTCACACCCTCGGTCGGGTCGGGCGCGAAGAGGTTGACACTCAAGCCCCCGGGCCCCATCAACACAAGCCGACCGGCACGATCGGGGTTGTCCAGCGCAAAGCGGACCGCGGTGCCACCGCCGAGCGAATTACCCACCAGCGCAGCACGTTTGATGCCCAAGTGATCGAACAGCCCTAAGACCGCGTTGGCGCTGTAGCGGTTGTACTGCTCGTGCTCGGTGTGCTTGTCGGAATGTCCGTAGCCGGGTTGGTCGACGGCGATGACATGGAAGTGCTGCGCGAGCACAGCGATGTTGCGTCCGAAGTTCGACCAGCTTGACGCCCCGGGGCCGCCCCCGTGCAGCAGCACGATCGTCTGATCGTTGCCCTCGCCGGCTTCGTGGTAGTGCAGCCGCATGTCCCGGTCGACTGAACGGACCTCGGCGTATCGCGAGGTGGATTCAAAGGTGATGTCCTGCTGGGACTGGGCCTCGCGGATGAACCCGGTCATCGAACTCCCTAGACCATCGTGTCGCCGAGCGGCAGCCCGAACTCCTGATTGCCGTACATGACGTAGGCGCGTTCGGCATCGTTGGCGGCGTGCACCCGTCCGGCGTGCGCGTCGCGCCAGAACCGTTGCAGGGATTGGTCGTTGTTGAGCGCGGTCGCGCCGGCGGCCTCGAAAAGGCGGTCAATCGAGGCGATGGCCCGACCGGTGGCACGCACTTGGTCGCGACGGGCGCGGACCCGCAGCTCCATCGGGACTTCCTTGCCCTCGCGGAGCAGGGCGTACTCCTCGGCGAGGTTGCCGCTCAACTGGCGCCAGGCGGCGTCGATGTCGCTGGCGGCCTCGGCGATGCGCACCTTGGCGAACGGATCGTCCTTGGCTTTCTCCCCGGCGAAGGCCGCCCGGACCCGCTTGCCCTGGTGCTCGACGTGAGCGTTGTAGGCCCCGTAAGCCATCCCGACGATCGGGGTGGAAATAGTGGTCGGATGCATTGTCCCCCAGGGCATCCGGTAAACCGGCGACGTGTTGGTCTTGAGCCCGCCCGCCGAACCGTCGTTCATGGCGCCATAAGACAGGAAGCGGTGCCGGGGCACAAACACGTCCTTGACGACGAGCGTGTTGCTGCCGGTGGCCTTCAGGCCAACCACGTTCCAATCGTCGCGGATCTGGTAATCGCCCAGCGGCATCAGGAAGCTGCCGAAGTCGACCGGTCGGCCGTCCTTGATCACCGGGCCGCCGACGAAGGTCCAACTCGCGTGGTCGCAGCCCGAGGACCACAGCCAGGTTCCGTTGACCAGGTAGCCGCCGTCGACCACCACGCCGGCGCCCATCGGCGCGTAGGACGAGGAAACCCGCACTGTCGGGTCATCGGACCAGACGTCCTCCTGGGCTTGCTGATCGAACTGGGCCAGGTGCCAGTTGTGGACGCCCAGAATGCCGCCGGCCCAGCCGGTGGACCCGCAGGCGCTGGCAATCCGGCGAACCGCCTCGAAGAACAGCGTGGGGTCGCACTGCAACCCGCCCCACTGCTCAGGTTGCAGCATCTTGAAGAAACCGGCCTCGTCGAGGTCCGCGATGTTCTCCTTGGGAAGCCGGCGCAGTTGCTCGGCGTGTGGCGCACGTTCGTGCAGCCGCGGAAGCAGATCGTCGATTGCGGCAAGAACGGTCTGCGCGTCACGCTGTTGAATGGACGTCACTGAAGGGCCTCCGGAGTGTGCGTTGCTGCACCTCAGACTAGAACACGTTACGATTTGTGTCGAGCGGATCTGGCTCGTGCCTGGTAGTTCACCGTATTGTCATTTCTATAACGTGTTCCAGTTCCCTGGGAAGGACCGATCCTCACGTGGCGACCTCCGACAACGCGGCGAGCGCTGTGGTGCACCTGGACGGACAGACCTACACCGTCTCGTGGACCAGGACCGAGAAACTGCTCGACGTCTTGCTCGACGACGGGATCGAGGCTCCGTATTCGTGCCGGGAGGGCCACTGCGGTGCCTGCGCCACAACCCTGGTCAGCGGCGAGGTGGAGATGGAGACCAACGACGTCCTCGAACCCGATGATCTCGCAGAGGGCTTGATCCTGGCCTGTCAGTCGCGGCCCAAGACTGATTCAGTCGAGGTCACCTACGACTAACGCGACCGACTAGCGTGGCAGTCCCAGCAGTCGCTCCCCGGCCATGGTCAGCAGGATCTGCTCGGTTCCGCCGGCGATCGACAAACAGCGGGTGTTGAGAAAGCTCTGCACGGCGTCGTTGTCGACGATGCCGGCACCCGGCGAGAGTTCCATCCGGAACTCCTCGAGCGCCTGGCGGTAGCGCACGCCGATCAGCTTGCGGGCGCTGGCTTCGGCGCTGGTGTCCTGGCCGGAGACCGCCAGTTGCGCAACGCGGTGATCCAGCAGCGATCCGACCTGCGCGGCCAGCAGCAGCCCACCGAGCCGATCTGCCATCGCCGGGTCCACCTGTTGCTCGGCCAGAGTGCGCAGCATCTGTTCCATCTGGTTGCCCAGCGCGGTGCCGTGCGCCATTGCGACCCGTTCACTGGCCAGGGTGCTGCGGGCCAGCCGCCATCCGTCGTTGACGGAGCCCACCACCATCTCGTCCGGGACGAAGACGTCGTCGAAGAAGACCTCGTTGAACAACTCATCGCCGGTGATCTCCCGCAGCGGGCGGATCATGATGCCGGGCAGTCGCATGTCGACCAGGAAATAGGTGATGCCTTTGTGTTTCGGGGCATCCGGGTCGGTTCGGGCCAGGCAAACTCCCCAGTCAGCTTTGTGCGCCGCCGAGGTCCAGACCTTCTGACCGTTGAGTTTCCAGCCGCCTTCGACGCGGACGGCCTTGGTCCGCAGCGCCGCCAGGTCTGAGCCGGCCTCCGGCTCGCTGAACAACTGGCACCAGAAGATCTCGCCGCGCAGGGTGGCCGGAACGAATCGGTCGATCTGCTCCCGGGTTCCCGCCTCGAGGATGGTCGGCACCGCCCACCAGCCGATCACGAGGTCGGGCCGCACCACGCCGGCCTTGGTCAGCTCAGCGTCGATGAGCAGTTGTTCGGCCGGGCCGGCACCCCGGCCGTAGGGCTTGGGCCAATGCGGGGCCAGCAGGCCGGAGTCGGCCAGGGCGGGCTGCCGTTCGGCTGCCGGGAGTGCGGCCACCGCCGACACCGCATCGCTGATCCCGGAGCGCAGGTGGGCCACCGAGTCGAGGTCGATGTGCAGATCCCGGCGGACGCCGCCGATGGTCAACTCCACCACCCGGCGCAACCACCGGGACTCGCCGCCGAGGAACTGCGCGATACCGAATGCGCGGCGCAGATACAGGTGCGCGTCGTGCTCCCAGGTGAAGCCGATGCCGCCGAGGACCTGAATGCAGTCCTTTGTGTTGCTGCGGGCAGCCTGGATGCCGGCCGCCGCCGCCACCGCGGCCGCGATCGAGAGTTGGTGCTCATCGTCCCCGCCGGCGGCAACCGCCGCGTCACCGGCGGCAACGGAGATCTGCTGGGACCGCAGCAGCATCTCCGCACACAGGTGCTTGACGGCCTGGAAACTGCCGATCGGCTTGCCGAACTGCTCGCGGACCTTGGCGTAGTCAGCGGCGGTCTCCAGCGTCCAGCGCGCAACACCGGCGGCCTCCGCAGCCAGGATGGTGGCCGCCAAATCCTCGAATCGCCGCCGGGTCACATCCAGTCGGGTGGCCACCGCACCCTTCAAGGTGAGCCGGGCCAGCGGCCGGGAGAAATCCGTCGCCGGCAACGGCTCCAGCGTGACGGCGGGATCGCCGGCATCGACGAGGACGACGTGCTCACCCACCGGCAGCAGCAGCACACCGGCGGCGTCGGCTCCCAGCACGTAGTCGGCCGAACCCGAGATCCGCCCGGCAGCTTCCTGCAGGTCGCAGTCGAGCGCGAAGCCCGCGGTGCGCCGGCCCGACGAAAGCGATTCCAGCAGTTCGGTGTCCGTCACCACAAGGGTGGCCAGCGCGGTGCCGGCCACCGGACCCGGAACCAGGGCCCGAGCCGCCTCCTCCACGATGGCGCACAGGTCCTCGACCGATCCGCCTGCCCCACCGGCGTTCTCATCGACGGCGATCCCGAACAAGCCGAGTTCGGCGATGCCGTCGTAGGGCCCGCGCCAGGCCGTCGAATCTCCGTGCTCGACGGCCCGTATCGCGGCCGGGGCGCCCGAGCCTGCCGCCCAACTGCGAACAAGATCACGCGCGGCTAACCGCTCGTCGGCGATGGAGGCGGACACTGCACTCCTCAGGTCGGGTGGATTCTTACATGTCAGGGCTTATTAGAACGTGTTCTAATAGTGCCAGCGATGAACCGTCAAGTCGACAGCGGTCGCCTGCGAAGAAGGAGTCCACAACAGTGACGTCGCCAGCGCAGAAGTCGGGCGCCGGATCTCAACCGCGCGAAGTGATGCCGGTTTCGGTGCTCACGGAGTCGGAGTTGGGCTCCGAAGCCCAACGGGAGCGGCGCAAGCGCATTCTGGATGCGACCCTGGCCATCGCATCCAAGGGTGGGTACGAAGCTGTGCAGATGCGGGCGGTCGCCGACCGGGCGGATGTGGCAGTCGGAACGCTTTACCGGTACTTCCCTTCCAAGGTTCACCTGCTGGTTTCGGCACTGGGGCGCGAGTTCGAACGCATCGACGCCAAGACCGACCGGTCGGCCCTCACCGGTGGAACCCCTTACCAGCGACTGAATTTCATGGTCAGCAAGCTCAACCGCGCCATGCAGCGCAATCCCCTTCTCACCGAGGCCATGACGCGGGCCTACGTCTTCGCCGACGCCTCGGCAGCCGGGGAGGTGGACCACGTCGAGAAGATCATCGACAGCATGTTCGCCCGCGCCATGGCCGACGGCGACCCCACCGAGGACCAGTACCACATCGCCCGGGTGATCTCTGATGTCTGGCTTTCGAATCTGCTGGCATGGCTGACCCGTCGGGCGTCGGCCAATGACGTGAGCAAGCGCCTCGACCTCGCTGTTCGACTGCTCATCGGCGACGACCAGCGCGACCAGTAGAGGGCGACCGGCCTAGGCTGGAACTGTGGCACGCGTCGATCTCAATGCCGACCTCGCCGAGGGCTACGGGGTGTGGGGACTCGGCGACGATACGGCCATGCTCGACATCGTCACCAGCGCCAACCTGGCGTGCGGGTTTCACGCCGGTAACCCGGTCGGCCTGGCGCGCACCTGCCACGCGGCCGCGCAGCGGGGAGTGCGGATCGGCGCACAGGTGGGTTACTTCGACCTCGCCGGTTTCGGCCGCCGCCAGATCGAGGTTGCCCCGGCTGAGCTGACCGCTGACGTCATCTACCAGATCGGCGCATTGCAGGCACTGGCACGGGCGGCCGGATCTGTCCTGGGCTACGTCAAACCCCACGGTGCGCTCTACAACACGATCGTGACCAACCGCGAGCAGGCCCGAGCCGTCGCCGAAGCGGTGTGCGCGGCGGATCCGGGCCTGCCGGTGCTGGGCCTGGCCGGTTCGGCCTTCTTCAAGGAGGCGGGCCGCCTCGGTTTGCGCACCGTGGCCGAGGCCTTCGCGGACCGGGCTTACCGCTCGGACGGAAAGTTACTGCCCCGCAATGAGAGTGGAGCCGTCCTGCACGACCCCGAGCTAATCGCAGATCGCGTATTGACCATGGTGGAGTCCGGTACCGTCACCGCTGCCGACGGCACCGTCCTCAATGTCGAGGTGGAATCGGTCTGTGTGCACGGAGATTCGCCGGGCGCGGCGGCAATCGCGATGGCCGTGCGGGACCGGTTGCTCACCAGCGGAGTCGAATTGGCGGCGTTCACCTGATGCGTCTGAAGTTCGGTCGCCCCGACCTCGGCCGGTACCGGGTGCACCTCGACGTGCCGGCCGCGGCAGCCGATGCCGATCTGAGCGTGATGTGGTTGGGGGTGTCGACCTTACTGGTCGACGACGGCACCTCGGCAGTTCTGACCGACGGCTTTTTCTCCCGCCCCGGACTGGTCGAGGTGGCTGCGCGCAAGCTGACGTCGTCGGCGCCTCGGATCGAGGCCGCGCTGCATCGGGCCGGGGTCGGGCAACTGGCCGCGGTGCTTCCCGTTCACACCCACTACGACCACGCCCTGGACAGCGCGGCCGTCGCCGAGCGCACCGGCGCCGTGGTTGTCGGTGGCGATTCGGCGGCCAACATCGCTCGGGGGCAGGGGCTTTCCGAGGACCGCATCCTGGTGGTCACCCCGGGAACGCCAGTGCAACTGGGCTCCTTCGAGGTGACCCTGATCAAGTCTCATCACTGCCCACCGGATCGCTTCCCCGGTCACATCACCACCCCGGTCGTTCAGCCGGCCAGGGCGTCGGCGTACCGGTGCGGTGAAGCCTGGTCGACGATTGTCGTACACCGACCGAGCGGTCGTCGGCTGCTGATTCAGGGCAGCGCCGGATTCACTCCCGGAGCGCTGGCCGGCCGCAGCGCCGAAGTCGCATATCTGGGGATAGGTCAACTGGGAGTCCAACCCGAGCTCTACATCAGGCAGTACTGGAATGAGACGGTGCGCGCAGTGGGCGCCCGGCGGGTGGTGCTGATCCACTGGGACGACTTCTTCCGGCCGTTGGACGCACCGCTGAGGGCATTGCCGTACGCCGGTGACGACCTTGATGTGACCATGCGGGTGCTGACTGCGCTGGCCGAACGGGACGGTGTGGCGCTGCATCTGCCATCACTGTGGCAGCGCGCCGATCCGTGGTCCCCGCAACGACTGCGGGGCTAGCGGTCGCGCCGCTGCCGAGCCACCTCGGCGAGCACCACTCCGGCAGCCACTGACGCGTTGAGCGACTCCATCGGCCCGGCCATCGGTATGGACACCACCGCATCGCAGTTCTGCCGCACCAGCCGCGACAGTCCCTTGCCCTCCGAGCCGACGACCACGACCAGCGGGCGCGATGCGTCGAGTTGATCGAGGGTGGTGTCGCCCTCGGTATCAAGACCCACTACCTGCAGACCGGCGTCGGCCCATTCCTTGAGCGTCCGGTTGAGGTTGGTGGCGCGCGCGACCTGAACGCGTGCCGCTGCACCGGCACTGGTCCGCCAGGCCACCGCGGTCACCGATGCCGACCTGCGCTGCGGAATGAGCACTCCATGGCCGGCGAAGGCCGCCACCGAACGGATGATCGCACCGAGGTTGCGCGGGTCGGAGATGTTGTCCAGGGCCACCAGCAGTGCGGGCTGCACGTCGCTGGTTGCGGCGGCGAGCAGATCGTCGGGGTGGAGGTAGGCATACGGCGGCACCTGCAGTGCGATGCCCTGATGAAGTCCGTTGGAACTCATCCGGTCCAGGTCGATGCGCGGCACCTCGAGGATCGGGATTCCCCGGTCGGCGGCCATCGTCACCGACTCGGTCAGCCGCTCATCAGCCTCGGTGCCAAGTGCCACATACAGCGCCGACGCCGGCGCGTCCGCGCGAAGGCATTCCAGCACCGGATTGCGGCCCAGCACCATCTCGGTCTCGTCGGTCGGCTTACCGGCGGGCCTGCCGACTGCCTTGCGTGCCTTAGTCGCAGCCTTGCGCGCAGCGGGGTGCCCGGGGCGCATGTAGGCGGGCGGTGTGGCACCGCGGCCCTCCAAGCCGCGTCTGCGAACACCTCCGGAACCCACCTGCGGGCCTTTCTTCGTGCCTTCCTTACGGATGGCTCCGCGGCGCTTGGAATTGCCGGCCATTACGTCGTATATCCGTCGAGCAGCGCCCACTGCGGGCCGTCTGCGGTATCGGTCACGTCCACACCCGCTTCCTTGAGGCGGTCGCGGATGTCGTCGGCCGCCGCCCAGTCCCGTCGTTGGCGCGCATCCTGGCGCCGCTGCAACTCCGCGTCGACCAGCACGCCGATGGCGGCCAGCGCTGCAGCCGTCTCATCGCGGGTCTCCCACCGCTCGTCGAGCGGATCGCATCCCAGAATCGCTGTCATCGAACGGATTTCACCGGCCCTGGCCAGAGCGTTGTCGTGGTCACCGGCTTCCAGCGCGCGGTTTCCCTCGGCCCGGGCAGCGTGCACCTCGGCAAGGGCGGCGGGTACGGCGAGATCGTCGTCCATCGCGGCTGCGAACTTCTCGGTCCAGGTGGTCGGCGCCACCGCACCGACCCGGGTACGTACCCGGTGCAGGAAATCCTCGATACCCGAGTAAGCCCGGGCGGCGTCCTGCAGGGCGGTTTCGGTGAACTCCAGCATGGACCGGTAGTGCGCGCTGCCGAGGTAGTAGCGCAGCTCTGCTGGCCTGACCCGTTGCAGCACAGCTGGAATCGCCAGCACGTTGCCCAGCGACTTGCTCATTTTCTCCCCGCCCATGGTGACCCAGCCGTTGTGCAGCCAGAAATTCGCGAATCCGTCGCCGGCCGCACGGGCCTGAGCGATCTCGTTCTCGTGGTGCGGGAACACCAAATCCATTCCACCGCAGTGAATGTCAAACTCCGAACCGAGATACTCATGCGCCATTGCCACGCACTCGGAGTGCCATCCGGGACGGCCGCGCCCCCAGGGGGTCGGCCAGGACGGCTCACCGGGCTTGGCGCCCTTCCAGAGGGTGAAGTCACGTTCGTCACGCTTGCCGGCCGCCACGCTCTCACCCTGATGCACGTCATCGATCCGGTGCCCGGAGAGGTGGCCGTACTCGGGGAAGCTCACGACGTTGAAGTAGACGTCACCGGCACCGGTATAGGCATGTCCGGTGTCGATGAGGCGATCGATGAGTTCGACGATCTGGGTGATATGCCCGGTCGCGCGCGGCTCCACCGATGGCGGCAGCACCCCCAGTGCGTCATAGGCGGCGGTGAACGCCCGCTCGTGGGTGGCGGCCCACTCCCACCATGGCCGGCCGGCCTCGGCGGCTTTACTGAGGATCTTGTCGTCGATGTCGGTGACGTTGCGGATGAAGGCGACATCCAAGCCCTTGGCCGCCAGCCAGCGGCGCAGCACGTCGAAGGCCACGCCGCTGCGGACGTGGCCGATGTGCGGCAGTCCCTGCACGGTTGCCCCGCAGAGGTAGATCGACACATGCCCCGGACGTAACGGCACGAAGTCGCGCACGGCACCGGTGTAGGTGTCGTGCAGGCGCATGCCGGGGGTGGTCACGACCAGGCAGCTTACCGGGAGACCTGGAGCACCAGCGCCGTCGCGATCGCTGCCATTCCCTCGCCACGACCGGTCAGCCCGAGACCGTCGGTGGTGGTGGCCGATACCGATACCGGCGCCCCGAGCAGATCTGAGAGCAGTCGCTGGGCCTCATCGCGCCGCGGTCCGACCTTCGGTGAGTTGGCGATCACCTGCACGGCGGCGTTGCCGATGGTGAATCCGTCCGCGGTAAGCAGATCCCTTACGTGGGTGAGCATCTGAGCGCCGGTGGCCCCGCGCCACTGGGGCCGATCCACGCCGAAGACCTGCCCCAGATCGCCCAGTCCGGCCGCCGAGAGCAACGCATCGCACAGCGCGTGGGCGGCCACGTCTCCGTCGGAGTGCCCGGAGCAGCCGTCGGCGCCGTCGAAACGCAACCCGAGCAGCCAACAGGGCCGTCCGGGCTCAATGGGATGCACATCGGTGCCGAGCCCGACCCGGGGAAGGTTCATGGCGCCAGCACCGCCTGGGCCAGTCGCAGGTCCAGGGAAGTGGTGATCTTGAAGGCCAGTGGGTCGCCGGCCACGGTGTGAACCGGGATGCCCAAATGCTCCACCAGGGAGGCGTCGTCGGTCACCGCGAACGATCCCGCACGCTGGTAGGCACGTCGCAGCAGATCGGTTTCGAAGCCCTGCGGGGTCTGCACTGCGCGCAGGCCGGCGCGTTCCGGGGTACCCAGCACGACGCCATTGGCGTCGACGGCTTTGATGGTGTCGACCACCGGCAAGACCGGGATCACCGCCCGCAGCCCGTCCTGCAACGCGGCGACGACCCGCTGAATCTGCTCAACGGGGGTCAATGGGCGGGCAGCGTCGTGCACGATGACGTACTGCGGATCGCCAATGGCGGCCAATGCGCATCGAACGGTGTCATGGCGCTCGGCGCCGCCCTCGACCACACGGGCGCGTCGAGCCAGAAGCATGGCGGTTCGGTCAAGATAAGCGGCCGGCACGGCGACAACCACGCGGTCGACGACGCCGGAGGCAAGCAGTCCGTCGACAGCCCGCTCCAGAATGGTCTTGCCGGCTAGTTCAACGAAGGCTTTGGCGGTACCGGCTCCCAGGCGTTGGCCGGAGCCAGCCGCCGGAACCACCGCGACCGTATCGGACACCGATGTACTCGGGACCGGTTCAGGAGGCGGCGGCCAGAACCTCGTCGAGGATGGTCGAGGCCTTCGCGTCGTCGGTGTTCTCCGCCAGCGCCAACTCACCGACCAGAATCTGGCGGGCCTTGGCCAGCATGCGCTTCTCGCCGGCAGACAGTCCGCGCTCCTGATCACGGCGCCACAGGTCGCGGACGACCTCGGCGACCTTGTTGACATCGCCGGAGGCAAGCTTCTCGAGATTGGCCTTGTAGCGGCGCGACCAGTTGGTCGGCTCCTCGGTATGCGGAGCGCGCAGCACCTGGAAGACTTTGTCCAGACCTTCTTGGCCGACCACGTCACGTACGCCGACATACTCGGCATTGTCCGCGGGTACTCGAACGGTCAGATCCCCCTGGGCGACCTTCAGGACGAGATATTCCTTCTGTTCGCCCTTGATGGTCCGGTTTTCGATGGCTTCGATCAACGCAGCACCGTGATGTGGATAGACAACGGTGTCTCCGACCTTGAAAATCATCAGATTCGAGCCCCTTTCACATCACAAGGTTAGCACGGGCACGAATGGCACGCGGAACAACGGTGCAGGTCAGGGGCACCACAGGTGAACGCAAGGGGTTGACAACGGCACAAATGTCTGTATCGACGGGCAGGAAAGTCCGTCGGTGGCGACGCCGGGAACCCGCCCGCCACCAGTAATCGCCCTTGTCTACCGCGGTGCGCCACGACCTACTACTGTCCATAGCTACTGTCCATAGTCGAACCGCGGCGGCTCACCGTGCCGGCCGCACACCCGAGCAGGAGGCTGTTGTGAACCGCTTCTCGAATCGCCTCTTTGCCGCGTCCGCCTGCCTGGCGGCCGGTGCGCTGATCCTCACCGGTTGCGGCGCCGGTCAGATCTCACAGACCGCGACCCAGAACGCCGCAGTCAACGGCACCAGCGGCGCCGCCGGGGACATAGTGCTCCGCAACGTCCACCTGCAGGCCGAGCAGACCAGTGACTTCTTCGAACCCGGCCAGGTTGTGCCGTTGGTGTTCCTCGCCGCCAACAACTCCCCCGACGTCGATGACAAACTGGTCAGTATCACCTCTGATGTGGGCACCGTGGCACTGGCCGGCAACGTGGCAGTGCCGGCCGCCGAGGCGTTGAACGTCATGCCCAAGGGCGAGGCTCAGGCCATGGGTAATGCAGCGGGCAGTGCAACGCCCGCCACGGCGGCGGTCACGCTGACCAAGCCGATCACCAACGGCCTGACCTACATGTTCACCTTCAACTTCGACAAGGGCGGAGCGACAACCGTCGCGGTGCCGATCTCGGCCGGCGAAGGCCCCCGCGACTGACGGTCGGCCGACTCGGGCGCACGAGCGCAGCGGGTTCTGACGGGGTTTGTCTGAGCTGACCGCTAGCGTTCTGAGCGTGGCCAAAACTCGTACGCAGTACCGCTGCTCGGAATGTCGCCACGTCACCCCGAAGTGGTTGGGGCGCTGCCCCGAGTGCGGAACGTGGGGCACCGTCGACGAGATGACTGCCCTCGCCGCCATCGGCGGGCAACACCAGCACGGCGTGACACCGTCAACGCCGGCAGTCCCGATCACCTCCATCGACCCGGACCGGACCCGCCACCACCCCACCGGGGTCAGCGAACTTGATCGAGTCCTCGGCGGCGGCATGGTCCCCGGGTCGGTAACCCTGCTCGCGGGAGACCCTGGCGTCGGCAAGTCGACGTTGTTGCTCGAGGTTGCACACCGTTGGGCTCAGGGCGGCCGACGGGCGCTCTACGTGTCTGGAGAGGAGTCGGCCGGCCAGATCCGGATACGGGCCGAACGCACCGAATGCGCCCACGATGAGGTCTATCTGGCTGCCGAATCGGATGTGCAGACCGTGCTGGGTCACATCGACGCGGTGAACCCCAGCCTGGTGATCGTCGACTCGGTGCAGACCATGACCGGCGGACACACCGACGGGGTCGTCGGCGGGGTGACCCAGGTCCGTGCGGTGACGACGGCGCTGACCGCGGCCGCCAAATCCACCGGTGTGGCAATCGTCCTGGTAGGGCACGTCACCAAGGACGGAGCGATCGCCGGACCCCGGTCGCTGGAGCACCTGGTTGATGTGGTGCTGCACTTCGAGGGTGACCGCAACACCGCACTGCGGATGGTGCGGGGGGTCAAAAATCGGTTCGGTGCCGCCGACGAGGTCGGCTGTTTCCTGATGCAGGAGAAGGGCATCGAGTGTGTCGCCGACCCCTCCGGCCTTTTCCTGGACCAGCGGGACAGCCCGGTCCCGGGCACAGCGGTCACCGTCACCCTCGACGGCAAACGTCCGCTGATCGGCGAGATTCAAGCGTTGTTGACTGCCCCGAATCACGAACGGGCGCCCCGTCGGATCGTGGTAAGCGGGATGGATCAGTCGCGCGTCGCGATGATCACCGCGGTGCTGCATAAACGGGCGGCGGTGCCGATCAGCATGCTCGATATCTACCTGTCCACCGTGGGCGGAATGCGGCTGACCGACCCGTCCAGCGACTTGGCGGTCGCGGTCGCGATGGCCTCCGCCGTCGTGGGCCGCCCCTTGCCCTCCACGCTGGTGGTCTTCGGCGAAGTCGGGCTGGCCGGCGATCTGCGCAGGGTGACCGGGATGGATCGCCGCCTGGCTGAGGCCGCGCGACTGGGTTTCACCACCGCAGTGGTTCCGATCGGTTGCGGACCACCGCCTGCAGGTCTGCGCACGTTGGAATGCGCCACCATCAACGATGCACTCAGGGCGGTGTTGTCGATCGCCGGACAGTCGGCGCAGCAGCAAACGTCGGACCGGTCGGAACCGAACCTCAGGGCGGTGGACAACGACGGGTTCTGAGCACCGCCGGACCGCGCGAGGTGTCCTTCGCCTTAGCTGCGGGCCGCAGCCAGCTGTCAGCCGGCCGGAGCAGGACCGGGGGGAGGGCCAACCGGTGCGGCGGGGTCAGCCGGCGGGGCGGGCTCAGCGGGCGGGGCGGGCGCAGCAGGCGGCGGCGGCGGAGGCGGCGGCGCTGAGTCGGCCAGGATGAACGGCGCTTCAGCCGAACGCAGGTTGCCCAGTTGCACAACCAGGTTGTAGGTGCCCGGACCGATCGGCTCGCGGGGCAACGGGCACTGTGGTGCTGAACCCATCCCGGTCCAGGTCACCTCGGTGGTGACCTGCTCGCCCGGGTTGAAAGTCTTGACCAGGGTCTCGTTGGAGGGGGCGCAGTCGAGGTTGGACCACAACCGGGTGTTGTCCAGCGAGTACACATAAGCGGCCAGTACCGCCGCCCCGACATCACGCTTACAGGCAACCAGCCCGATGTTGGTGACGACCATGGTGAACTTGGGCTGATCCCCGATGACGTACTGCGGGGCGTTGGCGACACCTTTGATCGCCAGGTTGGAATCCGGGCAGTCGTCGCCGGCCTGCAGCACCGGCGGCGGTGCGACAGCAGAGGTCGGCGTCGGGGTCGGCGCCGGGCTCGACTCGGCCGGCGGCACGACGGGCGTCTTGTCCTCAGGTTGGGGGACCTGCGCGGTCTCCGACTGGGCGGTGCCCTTGACCGCGTCGGATCTTCCGAAAAGGGCGAAGGCCACACCGGCAACCAGGGCGACGGCCAGCAACGCGATACCCAGGGCTAGGCCGCGGCGCCGCCAGTAGACCTGGGACGGGAGCGGGCCATGCGGTTCGATATCCAGCACGAATACACCGTAAGCCCAGGTCACCGTAAGGCGTCCGACCCTGCCCGGCGTGTCGCCTTGTTCGCCGGTCTCCCGGTGTACTCGCGGGCTATCCGGACTCGATTTCGGGGCTAGTTGTCGTCACCGGCTTCGCCGATATCGCCGAAATGTTCGCGCAGCATTATGCGACCGTCGGCAAGAAGATACGTGACGCCGGCGATGGCCAGTTCGCCCTTGCCGATCCGCTCGGCGATGGCGATGGACCTGGCCAGCAACTGGCTGCCGGTTTCGATGACGTGGCGGGCCTCGAACTCATCGACGCGGGTCAGTCCGTCCCTGCGGCCGAGCATGATTGACGGCGTCACCCGTTCGACGACATCCCTGACGAATCCGCCGGGCACCTTCCCCTCGTCCAGGGCGGCGAGGGTGGCTTGCACCGCCCCGCAGCTGTCATGGCCGAGGACGACGATCAACGGAACGTCCAAAACGGTGACGGCGTATTCGATGGAACCGAGGACCGCAGAGTCGATGACGTGCCCGGCGGTGCGGACCACGAACATGTCGCCGAGTCCCTGATCGAAGATGATCTCCGCGGCGACGCGACTGTCGGCGCATCCGAACACCACCGCGGTCGGGCGTTGTGCCGCGGC
>Ga0164292_10001981_pt1 | contig 16705 bp, 18 predicted proteins | sample GEODES117metaG_FD_111486 | JGI IMG/M metagenome (GOLD analysis project Ga0164292, IMG submission 111486) | Eutrophic lake water microbial communities from Lake Mendota, Wisconsin, USA - GEODES117 metaG | ecosystem: Environmental > Aquatic > Freshwater > Lake | place: USA: Lake Mendota...
TAACCTACTTTTTATCGTCAGGAGATTCGTATGCAACGTCGTCGCTTTCTCACTAAAACCGCTACCGTCGCTGGTGCTGGTCTTGCCACGCTAGGTACACCCGCCTTTGCGCAGGGTACGCCACAGGTCAGGTGGCGTATGGCTACAAGTTGGCCTAAAAATCTTGACACGATTTATGGCTCGGCCGAAGAACTCGCCAAGCGTGTGGGTCAAATTACTGAGGGGAAGTTTGAAATCCGTGTTTTTGCTGGCGGAGAAATTCTACCCGCGGCGCAAACGATGGATGCGGTCAGCAATCAAACTGTTGAGTGCAATCACACCCTGAGCACGTACTTTTTAGGTAAGAACAATGCACTGGCGTTTGATACGGGTTTGAGCTATGGCTTGAACGCACGTCAACATAATGCCTGGATGATGTACGGCGGTGGTCTTGAGCTTGTACGTGAAGTCTATAAAAAATACAACATCATCAATTTTACGAGCGGTAACGTTGGTGTACAGATGGGTGGTTGGTATCGTAAAGAGATTAAGTCGGTTGAAGACCTCAAGGGCTTGAAGATCCGAATCGGTGGCATCGGTGGTATGGTGTTATCAAAGCTTGGCTCAATATCGCAACAAATTCCCGCTAGCGATATCTATTCTTCTCTAGAAAAAGGAACGATCGACGCCGCGGAGTGGATTGGCCCGTACGATGATTTGAAGTTGGGCTTAAACAAGGTAGCACCGTTTTATTATGCACCTGGTTGGTTTGAAGGTAGCGCGTCCATTACAACAATGGTCAATGACAAGGCCTTCGCCGCTTTGCCACCAGCTTACCAAGCTGCATTTGAAGTCGCCTGTAATGAGCAGACTCTCAAGATGCTAGCTAACTATGACGCCAAGAATCCAGATGCCTTGCGTAAACTGATTGGCGGTGGAGCGAAAGTCAGTATCTTCCCTCGCGATGTAATGGATGCCACCTATAAGGCGTCGCAAGAGTTATGGGTCGAGCTCTCAGCAAAAAATCCTGACTTTGCGAAGATTTTCCCGCAGTGGCAAGCCTTCCAGCAAAGCGAGGCTAGCTGGTTCCGTCTGTCCGAGGCTTCTTTGGATAACTACACCTACGCTGCGGTTGGACGTCGTTAATTCATTTCTTTGATGTGAGAAAACCGCATGGGTCACCCAGGTGATGTGAAGCAGATCAAGCCCCAGGGTATCGGGGCGAGAGTGCAACGCAAAGAAGATGCCCGACATCTTCACGGCAAAGGCAACTTCGTCGCTGACATGACAATGCCTGGGCTGAGTGAAGTCGCGTTCACAAGAAGCCCTCTGGCCCATGCGCGCATTACAAACGTTCGAATTCCTTCAGCGCTCGCAGGACAAATATTTGAGCGCCGTGATTTAGTCGGCGCGCTCGACATCGCTGCTGATTCGTCACTGCCAACATACCAATCGTCAGTGCAGTCACCGCTTGCAAGCGGTAAGGTGCGTTTCGTTGGCGAGGCGGTTCTTATGTCTTGCGCACCAACGCGTGCTGAGGCCGAGGATCTGCTAGAGCAAGCAGAGGTCGATTATCAGGAACTTCCGGTTTACGCTGATATCCAAACGGCTGCGCAAGCCCAATCGAATTTGATGCATGAGGGTTGGAAAGATAATATTTTTGTCACACTATCCGCAGACAAGCGCTTTGACGAGTTAAGTGCGAAGGCCGATGTGGTCGTGCACCGTAAAATGAGCTTGGCTCGGCAGTGCCAAGTACCGCTCGAGGGTAAGGCGGTGCTCGCTTACTGGGATCATCCGGCCAATCAATTAGTTGTAGTGAGCGCAACGCAGGTGCCACACCTCATTCGTACTGCACTCGCGCAATACCTCCAATTGGATCAGGGGCAGTTGCGCGTCATTTCCCCAGATGTTGGCGGCGCCTTTGGTTATAAATGTATCTTGCAACCAGAAGAGCTATGCGTTGCCTGGCTCGCGAAGACTTATCGAAAGCCCTTTCGCTATGTTGAAGACCGACGAGAGCATTTGATCGCTGGTGCAAATACACGTGAACACTATTACGAAATGACAGCTTACGCCGACAAGCGAGGGCGACTGTTAGCGTTAGATGCGAAGATTACGATCGATGGTGGTGCGTACTCCGTTTGGCCTTTTACGATCGGCATTGAGCCTGGTCAGGCAGTGGGTAACTTGCCTGGTCCGTATGCCTTTGAGGGATATCGCTGTGTGACCCGTTGCGTCGCGACGAACAAGCCAGGTTTTGTGCCTTACCGTGGTGTAGCGCGCACAGGCGTTTGTTTTGCCATGGAACTCACCTTGAATGCGATCGCACAAGAGGTGGGACGTGAGCCCTGGGAGATTCGAGTAGAGAATCTCGTACAGCCCGAGCAGATGCCTTATCTGAATGTGGCGAACAAATATTTCGATAGTGGCGATTACCCAGCAAGTGTGCGGCGTGCGTTAGAGATGATCGACTTGAAAGCGATCCGATCGCGTCAAGAAGTTGGGGAGTCGGATGGAAGGCTTGTCGGCTTTGGAATTGCTACCTACACCGAACAGTCCGCCCACGGGACATCCGTCTTCGCTGCATGGGGGATGCCAATCGTCCCTGGTTTTGATCAGGCGATGGTGCGTTTGACTCCAGATGGTGGACTCGACATACGCGTGGGGGTACATTCGCACGGTCAGGGTATGGAGACGACCTTTGCACAAATCGCCAATGAAGTTTTAGGTATCGATGTGTCGCGTACTCGGGTGATCCATGGCGATACTGGGCAGACACCCTATTCGAGTGGCACGTACGCCTCGCGTTCGCTCGTCATGTCAGGCGGAGCGGTTTCTCAGGCCTGTAAAAAACTCATCCCGCAGATTTTAAAGATTGGTGCCCACCTGCTTGAGGCAGATGTTGCCTCCGTGTATTTTGAAGACGGTTGTGTCAAAACAGCAAATGCGCACGTGACCATCGATCAAGTCGCAAATGCTTGGTATCTGAATCCGCAAAGGCTACCAGCGGATGTCGACCCAACTGGATTAGAAGCAACGGTAGGCTATAAGCCCAAAGTTGATACTGGGGCCTTTTCTTATGCGACCCATGCAGCAGTCGTGGCAATCGACCCAAGGATGGGCAGTGTCGAAATTTTAGATTATGTCGTTGTGGAAGACTGTGGCGTAGTCGTGAATCCGATGGTAGTAGAGGGTCAAACGATCGGCGGTGTTGCTCAAGGAATCGGAACAGCGTTGTATGAAGAAATGCCTTATGACACGTTTGGTCAGCCTCTCGCTTCTACCCTTGCAGACTACACGATGCCCGGTGCGACTGAGGTTCCTAATATCCGTATCGACCATATTGAAACGCCTTCTCCGCACACAGAATTTGGCGCAAAGGGGATGGGGGAGGGAGGTGCTATCGCACCGCCTGCCGCAATTTTTGGAGCGGTTAACGACGCTTTACGTAAATTGGGTGGGCGTATCGAGGTGAATCAGACGCCCTTAACACCTCGGCGTCTACTCGAGGCGATTGAGCAAGCAAGGCAGGCGGCCTCAAAGGGTGACGCATGAAAGCAGCCCAGTTTAATTATGTTTGTGCGACTAGTATCCAGGAGGCCTTGGGCATACTAACGGCTTCTGGTGAGCGAGCCAAACTACTTGCGGGTAGTCAATCTTTAGGACCGATGCTCAATTTGCGTCTGGCTCGTCCTGATACGGTTGTCGATGTATCCAAGCTTGCAGCACTCCAGACGGTTACGCGTCATCAAAATTTTATACGGGTGGGTGCGTCAGTGACGCATGCACAAATAGAAGATGGTGTCTTCGATTTGCTTCGCAATCATCCCCTTCAAATGGTGGCTTCGCGCATCGCATATCGTTCAGTGCGCAATCGTGGCACGATGGGCGGTAGTCTCGCGCATGCGGATCCTGCAGCAGACTGGGTGCTAGCGTGCGCAGCGTTGGATGCTCGCATTGAGATTCAGTCGCCGTCCGGCACTAAGCTGGTAGCGATGTCTGATTTTATGCAGGCCGCATATACGACAGTCTTGGCGTCAGACGATATGATCGTTGCTGTGCATTTTCCAGAGGTATCATCCCGTGCACGTTGGGGTTACCAAAAGTTTTGTCGAAAGACTGGTGAATTCGCCCATGCGAGTTGTGCAACATACATTGATCCCGCATCGAAGGTAGCGCGTATTGTCGTGGGTGCCTTGGATGGTGCACCCTGTGTCTTGGATGATCTTGCAGCGCAAGTTGCCGCACAGGGTCTGGAAGGTTTTGATGTAGGTGCTGTGCTGGCGGCTTTGCTTAAGGCACTCCCCCAGCAAGACCCTATCACGCGACAAATGTTTGTTCAGGTGGTATTGCGCTGTGTGCAACAGGCATTCGGAGTGCAAAGATGAGCATGAAGACGATTCAAATCCAAGTAAATGGTCAGAGCTCATCGCAGCAAGTCGCGCCGCGGACGCACCTAGGTGATTTTTTGCGTGACCAGCTGCAGTTAACTGGGACACATCTGGGCTGTGAGCACGGCGTGTGTGGTGCTTGTACAGTGTTGGTTGATGGTGTGCCGGTGCGTTCCTGTATTACTTATGCAGTTGCTTGTGATGGTCAAGCTGTAACGACGATTGAGGGCTACGCTCAAGATCCGGTGATGAGGCGTCTACGCGAAGCGTTTACCGTCCATCATGCGCTTCAGTGTGGGTACTGCACACCGGGGATGTTAGCGAGCGCACGGGATATCGTTTTGCGGCTGCCAGAGGCAGACGAAGAACGCGTGCGGATAGAACTTGCCGGCAATATATGTCGATGTACCGGCTATATGGGAATCGTGGCGGCTATCATGAGTGTCTTGCGTGATCTGTCGCAGAACCCTGATGCTGAAATTGAGCTCTTGCGCAGTGGCAAACAGGGATACCGAGGATCTGAGCGCGGTGCGAGTGCACCAGCCGAAGGGTTTGAGGGTTTTCGTGCGCAAGTCACTAGTCGCACATCAGAAGTGCGGCAAGGTGTGCCGGAAACTGTGGCAGTGCTTACGGACGGGAAGTCGACGGGCACGAAAGTCGATGGTTCCTTTGAGGTTCCTTGCTCAGCCGATGATGTGTGGTTGTTCATGACGGATTTGCATCGCGTGGCGGCTTGTTTGCCTGGCGCTCAACTTGATGAAATGACTGGCGCGGAAGTGACTGGATCGGTTGCGGTGAAGTTCGGACCGATGTCAGCGTCATTCAAAGGACGAGCGATGCTCGAGTTAGATCCACAAAATAGAAAGGCCATCTTGCGTGGAAGCGGGCAGGATGCGCTAAGCCAGTCGCGTGCCACTGGTGATGTGCTCTACCATGTTCAAAGTTTGGATCAGTCACATACAAAAGTTTTTGTCGAACTGACCTATGTCTTGCAAGGACCTCTCGCCCAGTTTTCACGATCAGGTTTGGTACAAGAGTTTGTTCGCAGGATGATCTCGGACTTTGGCCGCAACGTGGCGGGTGTCATTCAAGATCCCAATGGCCAGCGCGCACCCTCTGCGGCAGCTATTAATCCTCTCGCAGTATTTATCTCAATTCTTTGGGCGCGCCTGAAACGTCTTTTTGGTGCTAAGTAAGCCGTTGACGACTTAGCCTCCAGAAAGACTCTTGGCATCATCCGCGAGAGGTGTGCCAGAGAGGTGCAGCGTACAGTTCACGAGTATTGCGCGGTGTGGCTTTGTTGGATCGATCGTGCTTACCGCAGTGTTGCTAATGCGCTGCGGTAGCGTGTGCCCATTTAGATCGACACGACGTTGGAATAAGGAATGAATTACCAATCCGTGACTGACAACAATCAGTGGTCCGTTAAGTGTGGCATGTAATGCGATCGCGTACTCTAACGCCCTGTCAACGCGAGCATGGAATGTTGCTAGTGACTCTCCGTTAGGTGGCGCATCCTCCATGTTGATGGGATCAAAGTCAAAGGCATTGTGCGGCTTACCTCGAAAGTCTCCAAAATTTCTTTCCCATAACAACGTGGTAGTTTGAGGGGTGAGGCCAGTCGCCTTTGAGATAGCTTGCGCGGTTTGCCAAGCGCGAGGCATGTCGCTGCTTAGTATTGCTGCAGGCTTAAGGGACTTGATACGCTGTGCGGCCAACTCCGCTTGTTCGAGCCCACGAGGTCCGAGGGGTGTATCGGCAGGCTGAATGACGCGGGCGGCATTTAGTAAGGTCTCACCATGACGAATAAAATGGATACTCATGCGGTTAACGCCTTTAGAGAACATGTTGGGACAGATTGTATAGACAGTCTGTGTTGGAGTGCTTGATACTTGATTGTATCGGCATACGCACTAAAATCTCATTTTTCCTGAGCCTCTTGGAGGGAGTATGAAATTCGCTACAGCTGTTTCGACTTGCTTGTCAAAGTACGCGACTTTTTCCGGGCGTGCCACAAGAAGCGAGTTCTGGTGGTTTTATTTGTTTACGTTTTTGATCAACTGGATCGCAAGTCTCGCTGCGGGAAATTTGGTTTCCTTGCTCGTTAGTCTTGCGTTTGTCTTGCCGTTGTGGGCTGCTGGAGCAAGACGATTACACGATATTGGCCGAACCGGTTGGTGGCAGTTGATCTTTATTACAGTTATCGGAATTCTGGTGCTGATCTATTGGTACGCGCAAGAAACAAAGCCCGAGGAAAATCAGTACGGTGCTTATGTTCCACCCTCAGAAGCCTGACCGAGACTCGATCGCCTAGATTTTTTTAGCCCATACATTTCGAGTGGGTTTTGCTTAGGGGGTAAACATCCCAATAAAAATAGCTGGATCGACACGCGCGTCATTCAGACTCACGTTCCAGTGCAAATGGGCGCCAGTCACGCGGCCTGTCGCTCCTACTTTCCCCAACACTTGGCCGCGCTCCAGTCTCTGCCCTTGCGCCACATTAATGACGGATAAGTGGCAGAACATACTGATCATGCCCTGCCCGTGATCGACAAATACGGTTTTCCCATTAAAGAAAAAATCGCCGACTAGGATGACAGTACCGGCGGCAGGAGCTTTGATAGGAGTGCCTGTTGGCGCCGCAAAATCTAGCCCAGAGTGGGGCGCCCGCGCTTCGCCGTTGAAAAAACGTCTGAGCCCGAATGGGCTAGAAAGCGGTGCGTCGACCGGTCTGTCGAGGATGAGGTTGCTTGGATGCTTCTGACTAAACTGTTGATAGGCGTTGTCCTGTAGGGTTGCTTCACGTTTATAGCGCGCCAGATCCTCGTCGGATAAATGAACGTGTTTGTTGCTCTTGAGAGTGATGCGTTGTTCGCGATAGACCTTGTTTCGTATTGCAAAGTCGACCGAGCTTTGGGTGGCGCCGTGTGCGATGGTGATGCGCTGCGTACCTGGCGTAGTGCTTAGAGGTATCCCTACGATTGCCAATGTTTTTCCTAGGTCCGTGCGTGTAACTAGGACTCGCTTTTCGAGAAAACGTACCTCAGGTATCGCACCCTTTTTTACCTTGGCGGTGATGTCTATGACCGCTACGCCTCCGGGTACCGGATGGTTCAGGGCTGCAGAAAGCGGATCTTGCGCTGCTGCGCAAGTAGCACTAAGAAATGTCAAGAGGTAGAGTAGCCAACGCATGACAGGCATAGTTAGGCCAGATATTATTTTTGCCAAAGGTATTGCGTAGGATTGTCAGGGCAGGGACCAAATCCGCAAACTGCGATCGCGCTAAAAGTGTTGGCGGCGGCAATAAGGAAAAATAGTGTGATTAAAAGTGTGGACAGTGTATATGTTGTGGCGGCTTTTGATCGTTGGAGCTGGTCGCGATCGATGCAAAGCATCGCGACACAAAATAACATCATGATGAAAAAAGAGATGAAGCCCCAAGTGTAAAAATGTAGACCAAAAAGCGTTGAGCCGTAGCCGGTGTCGCCCGGTGCAATATGCAATAGGACTTGCCGAACGGAGGCTGTAGCGCCCCCGAGCGCAGAGGCAAGGATGATCGCATAGTGTGTGGCACGGGGTCCAAAGCGGATATTGAGCATCATGCCGATGCCTGCGAGTGTGAGAGCGACTCGCTGTAATTGACAAAGAGGACAGGGAAGTTCGTTAAAAGCGATCTGCCAGAAAAGCGCTTCGATTAAAGAGCCGCATACCGCCGCCAAAGCAGCGGCGTTAAGCCAGTAAGAAAGCGATTTGCCGAAGTAGCGATGCGCACCGCTCAGGTCTTCTGATAGTGTGTTCATAGCGAAATATTCAACTTATCAGTCATGTGATAGTGCATCCATGCGAGAAATATCACAAACGTAAATATCCAGGCCCAGATTGTGTAGGGACGATTGCCACGCAAACTGAACCAAATCGCAAGCAGGGCGCTTAAAAACGGCAACATCATGATCATGCGGTATTTCCTTTAAAACGCGTAGTCGGCGTCAAAGCCTTGTCCAACGTGCAGTGTCTGACCTGTTCCGGAGAGAACAATAGCATTCATTCCGAAACAAACTGCACCATCCATACGCGCAAGTGCTCGGTAGGTGGCCAGCGTGTCCATGACCTCGTGCGTGCTGTTCGCAGTGTAGGGGTCAATGTTCGGGATAGGACAGCGAGGGCAAGGCTTCACGAGTCCTAAGGCGACAAGTCCCGAGGCGGTATAAAGGTGGAGTTCACTTAAATCATCTTCAGTATGCGCTTCAAGACCTTCAATCACAATGTTTGGCCGAAAGCGCAGCATATCTACGGTTTCGTGTCCCTGCTTAAGCAGTCGTTCATTCAAGATATCCAAACTGCGCTGGGTCGCAACTAGCACGGCAAAGCCGTCGCTGAACATATTAGGTGCGTCGATCTCTTTGGTCCAGTCCTTAGACGAAAGACGCTTGGCCTCTTTTGCAAAGCGCACCAGTCGAAAGCGCTTTCCTGGAACAGCCAGATATCGATCAAGCCAAGCAGCGGCCTCGTCACCCATGTCATCGGCAAGAAGGGTGTCACGCCAAACGGTTACGGAGCGGCTCGCACCCCGTTGATTGAAATCGATCTCCAGCACAGATTGGTCCGGCGCCTTCAGTTTTAACGAGTGGCTGGTCAGTTCTGGGGTGATCCACACCATATGGGGAATCTGACGTTGCGTCAGAAACAAGCCATCCTGGTCAACAATCATCCATTCACGATCGAGGGCCAACCCTGTCGGGGTAATAGTCGCTTGGTTGATCTCGATCCCTGCGCAGGACTTGACAGGGTAAATGAACATTTGGCTGATGATTCCGTTGCAGTCTGCCATTTGGTGTTGTCCTCATCATTATGATGCGTTCTATTCTAAAATGAATCCTGTTTTCACTGTCGGGATTTTTCTATGCCTTCTTTTGATGTGGTGTCTGAGGTTGATAAACATGAGCTTACCAACGCTGTCGATCAGGCTAACCGGGAACTGACGAACCGTTTTGACTTTAAGGGAACGGATGCCAAGTTTGAGCTGGATGGTTATGTGGTGACGCAAGTTGCCCCCAGCGCCTTTCAACTCAAGCAAATGATTGATATTTTGCGTGGGCGCCTGAGTGCGCGCAGCATCGATGTGCGTTGTATGGATGTCGCGGATCCGCTCGAGAACCTAGGCGGCGCGCGTCAAAAAATCACAGTCAAGCAGGGGATTGAGCAGGCCGTTTCCAAGAAGTTGATTGCGTCTATTAAGGAAGCCAAACTTAAGGTGGAAACACAAATTACAGGCGATAAGTTGCGTGTGACAGGTAAAAAGCGCGATGACTTGCAAGATGCCATCGCTCTCTTGAAAAAAGCAGATGTACCTCTGCCCCTGCAGTTCAATAACTTTAGAGACTAGAGGTAGTTACTCTGGCGCTATCGACCACCCGTTTTAGCGTCGCCAAACAGCGTCGTTAAACCACGAGGTTGCGAGCGCCAGTATTGCTTGGGTGCCTTAACCGATGCACCCAGCTCGGCTGCAGCATGCCACGGCCAGCGGGCGTCATAGAGCATGCCCCGGGCTAATGCCACCATATCGGCCTCGCCGTTGACAATAATTTCTTCCGCTTCTTTTGCCTCGGTAATCAAACCGACTGCCATTGTGGGCAGGCCTGTCCCTTTTTTGATCTGCGTTGCCAAAGGCACTTGATATTTTGGGCCCAGAGGTATTTTCTGTTGGTGTGCCACGCCACCGCTTGATACATCGATAAAGTCGCAGCCCAGTGCCTTCAGGGCATTGCCGTACTCCACGCTTTCCTCAGGTGTCCAACCGCCTTCGACCCAGTCGGTTGCAGAGATGCGCACGCCCAGGCTGACCTTTGCTGGGGTCGCTGCGCGCACGGCTTCAAAGACCTCCAGAGGGAAACGCATCCGGTTCGCTAAGGAACCGCCGTAGGCATCGGTGCGCTGGTTTGCGATCGGCGAAAGAAATTGATGCAACAAGTAGCCGTGGGCATTGTGTAGCTCGATACCCTCAAAGCCGATACGAATCGAACGCTTGGTGGCTTGCACGAATGCTTCACGAATGCGCTTGAGTCCCGCTGCGTCCAGTTCTTTTGGGGCGGGTTCTGTAGGCAACTGAGCAATGGCAGAGGGGCCTTGCGGAATCCAGCCCCCATCCTTCGGTGCTAGGAGTTGGCCTCCTTCCCAGGGACGTTGGCTCGACCCCTTGCGGCCCGCATGTGCGAGCTGGATCATGATAGGTATGTCTGAATACTTACGTACCGAATCAATCGTGCGTTGGAGTGCTGCCTCGGTTTCGTCTGAATATAAGCCAACACAGCCGTTTGTGATGCGACCGATTGGTTCGACCCCAGTGGCCTCGATGATCAGGAGACCTGCGCCAGACAGCGCCATATGTCCGAGATGAATGGTATGCCAGTCGGTCGTCAGGCCGTCCTCGGCGGAATATTGGCACATCGGGGCGATCACGATACGGTTTGCAAGCTTCAAGGGACCGATTGCGATCGGTGTAAAAAGTTGGCTCATTGCTGAATCCTATAAGTAATTCGGTAAGTGGCGAGATGCTAACGGTTGGCTTCAGGAGTCGCAAGTTGTGCGGCCTCCCAGTTCAAAATGGTCGCTTTGCGTTGGGGGCCCCAGCGATATTGACCGGTTTGACCGGTATCGCGGATGATTCGGTGGCAGGGAACAAGGTAGGCCAGGAGATTGGCGCCGATAGCGGTTCCTGCCGCACGAGCTGCGCTTGGATTGCCCATCGCTTCGGCGAGTTGTCCGTACGACCTGGTTTCGCCAAACGGGATTTCTAACAAGGCCCGCCATGCTTTGAGCTGGAAAGGTGTGCCTGACAAAATTAACGTGGGTGGCTTGCTGGGTCCGCGCGTTGAAAAAATCGACGTCGTCAGGGTATGTGCCTCTGCCTGATTGTGCTGCACCATGGCCTGAGGCCACAGATGCTTGAGGATCAAATCGGTCTGTGTCGCGGGGCCGTCCAGAAAGTGCAGCAAACAGATGCCCTGACCCGTCCACGCCAATAGACAGGAACCGAAGGGGCTTTTGGCTGTACCGTATCGCAGAGATAGTCCACTGCCTTTCGCGCGCAGGGCATTCGGTGGAAGGGCAACCACTTTTAATGGGTTTAGGCTCATCTGCCAAGTGTAATGCAGACCCTACCTTATAATTTGAGACATCTAAACACTGCGGGTGCCTGCGCTTGGCATCCTTTGGACGTTAATCATGCCTCGCGTGCTCTTGGGCTGTATCGCTGACGACTTTACCGGCGCAACCGATCTGGCCAACAATCTCGTGCGCGCCGGAATGCGTGTGCTTCAAACAGTCGGTGTCCCGACGGCTCCCTTGAGCACCGAAGTCGACGCGGTCGTGGTGTCACTTAAGAGCCGTACGATAGCGCCTCAAGACGCCGTGGCGCAGTCTCTGCGTGCCCTGCAATGGCTGCAGGCGCAAGGTGCTCGCCAGATTTATTTTAAATATTGCTCTACCTTTGATTCGACTGCAGAAGGCAATATTGGGCCGGTGATCGATGCGTTGATGGCGGCGTTGAATACAGACTTCACTATTGCCACACCAGCTTTCCCGGACGTAGGTCGCACGGTGTTTAAGGGTTATCTGTTTGTCGGCGATGTGCTGCTGCACGAAAGCGGCATGCAAGACCATCCGTTGACGCCGATGCAGGATCCCAATCTTGTGCGTGTGTTAGCGCCACAGACCAAGCGGCAAGTTGGGTTGATCGACTATGCCGTTGTTGCTCAGGGCAAAGGCGCGATTGAGCAACGCATTGCAGCGCTTAAGCAGCAGGGTGTGAGCGTCGCGATTGTTGATGCGATTAGCAATGCAGATCTGCATCGTTTAGCACCAGCCGTGGCTGACATGCCGTTAGTGACTGCCGGCTCCGGAGTCGCGATCGGTTTGCCCGCAAATTTCGGCATCGTGCCCAACGAGCGTGCTGCGGTGTTACCGCCCGCCCAAGGCTTGCAGGCGGTCATTGCAGGGAGTTGTTCGCGGGCGACCAACGCGCAAGTCGCCGCATTTGTTGCAAGTGGTCGACCAAGCTACGTGATCGATCCCTTGCGCATGGCTCAAGGGCCGGATGCGCGTGAGGCCCTCGTGCGTGAAGTCCTGGCTTGGGCGACGCCAAAGCTAATTGATGGTCCGGTGCTGATCTACTCAACCGCGCAACCGGACGCACTGAAGGCAATTCAAACAAAACTTGGAGTCGCAAAAGTCGGTGAGTGGGTGGAGCAGACCATTGCCCTGGTTGCGCGCGGATTGGTGCAAGCAGGGGTCGCACAGTTAGTCGTGGCAGGTGGAGAAACGTCCGGTGCGGTCGTTCAAGCGCTGGGAATGCAGCAACTGCAAATCGGAGCTCAAATTGACCCCGGCGTGCCTTGGTGTGCCGGAAACACCAATGTAAATGATCAAATTCTGCACATCACATTGAAGTCCGGAAACTTCGGTACCGAAGACTTTTTGTTGAAAGCGTTTGGAAAGTTATCCTCATGAGCAGCCCCACTGAAACAGCGCATTTGATTTTTTTACGGCAGGAAATCTGTCGGATTGGTCGAAGCTTGTTTGAGCGCGGCTACGTGCATGGCTCGACCGGGAACATCAGCGTTCGGGTGCCGCAGGCGGATGGCGGTGGTTTTTTAATTACACCAACGGATGCATGCCTAGGATTCCTTGACCCTTCGCGCTTGTCTCGTATTGATGCGCGAGGAGAACAACTCAGTGGCGATCGGGCAAGCAAGACGCTTGTCTTGCATCGACGTATCTATGATTGCGATTCTGAGGCTGGCTGTGTGGTACACACACATTCGTCCTGGCTTGTGGATTTGACCTTGCGCGGCGTCTGGTCCATGGATGATATTGTTCCGCCCATCACCCCTTACTATGTGATGAAAGTCGGGCATGTGCCACTGATCGATTATTGCCGTCCAGGTGCTCCGGCGGTCGCTGATGCAATTGAGCGGCTCATCGCGTCCTACCGTGCACGTGGTTTGTCGCTCAGAGCGGTAATGTGCGATAAGCTCGGCCCGCAGGTCTGGGGCCCAAATCCTGGTGCTGCCATGGCGACGCTCGAAGAGCTCGAAGAGACTGCGAAACTTTGGTTGCGTGGGGGCTGCACGGCGAAGGCATTGGATGAGTCCTCCATACAAGAATTGCGTGAACTTTTTAAGGCGTCTTGGTAAATATGAATATTTTAATTACTGGTGCGGCTGGTTTTCTCGGAACCCTCTTGACGCAAGCGCTGCTCAAGCGCAGTAAGCTCCGCGATCAGGCGATCACATCGCTCACACTGACTGATTTATACCCGCCTGCGCGACAAGAGATCGCCTCACATCCGTTAGTGACGGTTGATGTTGGCGATTTGCTCACGCGTGTCGATGCCTTAGGTGAAAAAAATTACGATGCCGTTTTTCATTTTGCTTCTGCAGTCTCTGGTGAGTGCGAGGCAGATTTTGATTTGGGTCTGCGCTCAAATCTGGATACAACCAGAAAACTGCTAGATGCATTGCGTGCGCAGCAAGTGCGAAGTGGGCAAGCCCCGCTCTTATTTTTCGCGAGTTCTGTGGCGGTATTTGGGTCGGATCCAGCCATTGCTTTGGCCGATGTCGTGCGTGATGGCACATTACCTACGCCCCAGTCGAGCTATGGCATTCATAAATTCATTTGCGAGCAGATGATCGCAGATTACACACGCAAGGGTTATATCGACGGAAGAGTGGCGCGCTTGATGACTGTGTCGGTGCGGCCTGGGCGTCCGAATGGGGCGGCCTCAAGCTTTCTGTCCGGTATTGTGCGCGAGCCTTTGTCTGGTATCGCTTCAGTGTGCCCCGTTGAACTTAACACGGAGGTCGCGCTTTCCTCTCCGAACAACACGATTGAGGGCATCTTGAAAGTTGTCGAAGTCAGTCGAGAGGAGTTCGGTGGCCGAACCGCCTTGAACCTGCCTGCCTTGACAGTGACGGTGGGCGAGATGTTGCAAGCACTCAAAGATGTCGCGGGACCCCAGGTCGCTGCGCTGGTGACGGTTCAACCTGACGCAACAATTAAGCGGATTGTGGGTGGTTGGCCACCGAGGTTTGACTGCCAACGCACACACAAGCTCGGCTTGAAGGCGGATGCTTCTTACCGAACTGTGATTGAGCAGTATATCGAGATGGCCGGGATTAAACGACCAGAGGGTGTGCCGCACCGTCCATCGTAATGATGGTGCCGGTGACGTAACTGGCACGATCCGAGGACAAATAGACAACGGTGTCAGCGACTTCTTCTGGCGAGGCGAGTCGGCCCATCGGCACGCGCGCAGTTGCTTTCTGGATTGCTTGCTCGACCGAGATGTTCTCGTGTTTGGCAGCGACTTTCATACCTTCCATCAGGCGATCTGTTGCCGTTGCTGCTGGGTTAACCGCGTTGACCCGAACGCCGTGAGGAGCATAGGCTGCTGCGAGACCAGCGCTTGCGAGCATCAAGGCTGCGTTTGCGCTTCCGCCCGAGATGTGTAAAACCGAGGGTGACTTGCCGCCATTGCCGACCACATTGACCACGACACCTTTTTTACGAGCACCCATGCGCTTGATGCAGGGGTCCAGCATGTTGATGTAGGTGAAGAATTTTGAATCCATCGCATCACGCCAATTTTCGGGCTTGAGGTCTGCAGCCGCAACACGCTTGGCGGCTCCGGCAGAGTTCACTAATACGTCGACGGGACCAAACGCTTTTTCGGCTGCATCAAGGGCTGCTACGGCCGAGTCCGATGCTTTGAGGTCTGCCGCGTAGATCGCAATGTGCGCAGCAGCACCTGGATTTTTTGTGCTTAGTTGTTGCTTGGCTGCCTCTAGGGTGGCGCGGTCGCGTGACACGAGACTGACTTTGGCGCCTTCTTCCAGAAAGACTTTTGCGCAGGCCAAGCCGATGCCTTTGCTGCCGCCTGTGATGAGGACGTGATGATTTTTTAAATGTAAGTCCATGTCTACTCCGTTAAGATTTATACGATATTTAGAATTAGAAAATCATTGAGAATTTGGTTCGACGCTGCGGATAATGCCTTGATCTCTCAAGCGATCGATCTCGTCCGTCGTGTAACCAAGGCTTTCTAGGAGAGTGACGGTGTCTGCGCCTATGCGGGGAGGCGCGTGACGAATGCGTAGACGTTCACCATTCAGCGCGAGTGGCAACAGGGCCGCGCGCGTTTCGATATCTTTCGCGGTACTTGTATTGTCGGCGGCGATCGTTACAGGCGCGAGTCCTCCGGTTGCTAGCAAGTGTGGATCATCAAAGAGTTCGTGAGGACGCGTAATTGGTGCGTAAGGCAGTCCGACTTTCTCGAAACGCTCGCTAATCTCTTTTGCACTCAAGACAGCGAAACGCTCGCGTAAGATTGGGATCAGAAAAGAACGGTTTTGAACGCGCTCGTTGTTGGATCCTAGTCGTGTATCGGCTTTTAGATCATCAAAGTCGAACTCTTTACAGAGCAAGGCCCATTGCGTGTCGCTGACCGCCGAGAGGAATATCTGTTCACCGTCTTTCACAGTGAAGACGTCATAGACAGCCCAGGCGCTCAGTCGGTTAGGCATGGGGTTCGCTGGTTTGCCCGTGACAGCAAACTGCATCATGTGTTGTGCGACTAAGAAAACATTGTTTTCAAACAGAGCGCTGGCGACCTCCTGGCCGTGCCCCGTGCGATTCCGTTGCTGTAGGGACGCCAAGACACCAATTGCACCAAACATACCGCCCATGATGTCGTTCACACTTGCGCCCGCACGCAGCGGTTGTCCGGCAGGGCCTGTCATGTACGCTAAGCCACCCATCATCTGAACGACCTCGTCGAGCGCGGTACGGTTGTCGTAGGGACCGGGCAAAAAGCCTTTGTGCGAAACATAAATGAGGGAGGGGTTGAGCTTAGACAGGGCGGGGTAGCCAAAACCGAGCTTATCCATCGTGCCACTTTTGAAGTTTTCACTAAAAACATCAGCACCGGCCACAAGTTTTAGAATAATTTCACGACCAATTGGGTTCTTGACATCGATCGAGATACTTTTTTTGTTGCGATTGAACATGGGATAAAAGCCGGCTCCCGAACCCAGTAGCCTGCGGGTGTTGTCGCCGGCCAGTGGCTCAACTTTAATGACCTCGGCACCTAGGTCGGCCAAAATCATGCCGCAGGTTGGGCCCATCACCATGTGGGTGAACTCAACAACGCGTATCCCTGCTAAGGGTAGGGTCTCAGACATGCATTACCTTTTCGGAACTTCAATGTGGTTTGTGAGGTTTTGAAGCACGGGTTGTTATACCATCGCTGTAGTGGCTAGCGCTTGTTGTTCTTTACA
>Ga0164292_10001985_pt1 | contig 16680 bp, 15 predicted proteins | sample GEODES117metaG_FD_111486 | JGI IMG/M metagenome (GOLD analysis project Ga0164292, IMG submission 111486) | Eutrophic lake water microbial communities from Lake Mendota, Wisconsin, USA - GEODES117 metaG | ecosystem: Environmental > Aquatic > Freshwater > Lake | place: USA: Lake Mendota...
CCTTATCTTTGCAACCCGGAAATAGGAAACTAGATACGGAGTTCTTGGATCGGTAGTTCAGTTGGTTAGAATGCCGCCCTGTCACGGCGGAGGTCGCGGGTTCGAGTCCCGTCCGGTCCGCAACTCGCAGTTGCAAATACCTAACTCATAATGAGTTAGGTATTTTTTTTGTCATAATATGAGAAAAGTCACACATAAGTCACACACCTAAACGTATTCATTGAGTTACATAGGAATTGATATACCCAATTTTTAGAGTGGTATAGAGGGGTTATACAATACCCAATTAAGGGATTATTAGCGAAATGAGAAGCATTTAGTTAATTTGTGCATTATATAAAATCAAATAATGAAGGTTTCAGAATACATAGATAAGGTTAATACCCGCTACAAATCGGGAATTACTACAGAACACAGTTTTAGAGGTGATTTGCAGAACTTATTAGAAACCCTACTCCCAAATCTATTAGTTACGAATGAACCTACGAGGATTAAATGTGGTGCACCCGATTACATTCTTACTTTAAAGGATATTCCCGTTGGATATATAGAAGCAAAGGATTTAGGTGCAGATTTAAACCACAAAAACTATGTAGAACAGTTTAGTAGGTATAAGGCATCTCTTAGTAATCTGATAATCACTAATTACTTAGATTTTCAATTATTTAAGGATGGTGTATTAATTACCACCTTTTCTATAGGCGAGATTAAGGGAAACGCTGTTGTAGGTAAAGAATCCGAATACACTCTTTTTGAAACCCAAATTGTAGATTTCAGTACAACCATAGGTCAAACAATTAAATCATCTCAGAAGTTAGCAGAGATGATGGCGGGTAAAGCAAAAATGTTAGCGCAGGTTATCAACAAAGCATTAGATAGCGATGATGAATCAATGGCAAACTCTTCTATTAAAGAACAGTTCAATGGATTCAAAGAAATTCTAATTAATGATATTGACCATAAAGCATTTTCTGATTTATATGCTCAGACAATAGCATATGGAATGTTTGCAGCGAGATTACACGACCCCACCCTTCCAACATTTAGTAGAAGCGAAGCTGCAGAGTTAATTCCAAAATCAAACCCATTTCTAAGAAAGTTATTTCAATATATAGCAGGTTTTGATTTGGATGAAAGGATTGTATGGATAGTAGATGCTTTAGCTGATATTTTTAGAGCTACAGATGTGGCGGCACTATTAAATAATTTTGGGAAAAGTACACAACAGAACGACCCAATAATTCACTTTTACGAAACCTTCTTATCAGAGTATGACCCTAAACTTAGAAAAGCGAGAGGTGTTTGGTATACTCCAGAACCCGTTGTTAAGTTTATTGTTAGAGCAGTTGATGATATATTGAAAACCGAATTTGGATTATCTGAAGGATTAGCTGATACGAGTAAAATAAAAATCAAAACAGATGTACAGGGAATAAATAAACAAATTGAACAGGAAGTTCATAGAGTTCAAATTTTAGACCCAGCAACAGGAACAGGAACATTTTTATGTGAAGTTGTAAAATATATTTATTCAGAAAAGTTTCAAAACCAACAGGGCATTTGGAATAATTATGTTGAAAATCAGTTGATACCACGATTAAATGGATTTGAATTATTAATGGCGAGTTATGCAATGGCACATTTGAAATTAGATTTACTTCTTTCTGAAACAGGATTTAAACCAACCAAAGAACAAAGATTAAAAGTATATCTCACCAATAGTTTAGAAGAACATCACCCCGACACAGGAACATTGTTTGCTAATTGGTTAAGTACTGAAGCAAACGAAGCAAATAAAGTTAAAAGAGACTCGCCTGTTATGTGTATAATAGGTAATCCACCATACAGTGGAGAAAGTGCTAATAAAGGTGAATGGATTATGAGCTTAATGGAAGATTATAAAAAAGAGCCAGGTGGTATAGAAAAATTAAAAGAAAGAAATCCAAAATGGATTAATGATGATTATGTAAAGTTTTTGCGTTATGGTCAACATTTTATTGAAAAAAATGGTAGTGGTATATTAGCTTTTATTAATCCACACGGGTTTTTAGATAACCCCACTTTTAGAGGAATGCGATGGAATCTACTTAAAACATATGATAAAATATATACTATAGATTTACACGGTAATAGTAAAAAAAAGGAAACTGCATTAGATGGTAGTCCAGATATAAATGTTTTTGATATTATGCAGGGTGTTTCAATAAATATATTTATTAAAACAGGTTTGAAAAAATCAAAAGACTTAGGAAGTGTATACCATTTTGATTTATTTGGTAAGAGAGAATTTAAATATAATTTCCTGAATAATAACTCAATAAAGACTATTCAGTATAAAGAATTACAAAATATTTCTCCAAACTACTTCTTTGTTACAAAAGATTTTAAAGAACAAAACTCATATGATAATGGATTTTCAATAGATACATTATTTAACATCAACGGAGTAGGATTGACAACTGCACACGATGAATTTGTAATTAAACAGAATAAAAACGACTTACTAAATTTTTATACTGATTTTCAACAAAGTGAGAGAAACGAAGATTTATTACACAGTAAATTTAACGTAAAGAAAAAAGATGGCTGGAATATTTTACAGGGGTATGATAACATAAAAAACGAAATGGATTTAAATAAATTCATTGAACCTATTTCGTATAGACCATTTGATAACAGATATGTTTTTTATGAAGATAAATTAGTTTGGAGAACCGCAAGAAAAATAATGAAGAATTTTCTTAAAGAAGGAAATATCGGATTGACCCTTTGTAAACAATTTAAAACAGGAGAATCTTATTTCCATACATTCATAACTAATAAAATTATTGAAAGTTCATTCGTTTCAAATAGAACAAGTGAAGTAACATCATGTTTCCCACTATATTTATATGGAGAGGATGGTAATCAACAATCCATTGACCAAATTATTGATAGAGTACCTAATCTTAATTATGATATTATAAAAGAAATATCAAATAAAATTGGGTTACTATTTAATAGTGAAAAAGGAAATATCAAAGATACATACTCTCCGATAGATATATTAGATTACATATACTCAATTCTTCACTCCCCATCATATCGTGAAAAATACAAAGAGTTTCTAAAGATTGATTTCCCGAAAGTACCGTATCCTAAAGACAAAGAAACATTTTGGTCATTAGTTAAATTAGGAGGCGAAATAAGACAAATTCATTTATTAGAAAGTTCAATTACTGAGAAATACATAACTCAATATCCGATAGCAGGAAATGATACTGTTAGTAAACCTCAATTCAAAGAAGGAAGAGTTTACATTAACGAAACTCAGTACTTTGATAATGTGCCCGAGATAAGTTGGAACTTTTATATTGGAGGATATCAACCCGCACAAAAATGGTTAAAGGATAGAAAAGATAGAAAGTTAGAATTTGAGGATATTCTTCATTATCAAAAAATCATAGTAGCGCTTTTTGAAACTGATAGATTGATGAAAGAAATAGATAAGATAGAAATCTAATTTTACCTCTTTTTATGTTTATAATTGAATTTTTCTTTTGAATACTTAACTCTATTTGGTGTATCATCAACATTTGTAGGAGAAGAGAAATTATTCTTCATAAATCCTCCACTTCCATTACCAATAGCTCGAGAAAGATTAGTGTTTGATTCTAAATGGGAGGCTTTAGATAACTTATCTTTCTTCTCTACATCTACCCCTTTTGGTAGCTTTATTATAAGTTCATTCTTTTCAAAATACAACTTAGTGGCATTATTTACATTCTCATACCCACATTCAATCAGAAAATCATTTAATACATCGGATAAAGATTGTCTAATTACATCTTTATAATTTTCTATATTTACAACAACCTTTTTATCTAAATTGTAAAACCTACAAATTTTCTGAATTTCCTTCAAATCTGTTCCCAAACTACACTTCTTCCTTAATCCCACCCATCTTATGTCTAATCTATAAGAATTCCTATCTTTTTCTACATACAAATCAGATAGTGAATACCCCGATGGTAGATTTTTAATAACGGGATAAATCTTCGTGACATTCTTCTTTAATCTATTGGTTATCTTATTAGCTTCTCTAATCTCTTTTGTAGCCTTTTTCACTAATCTATTGTTCTGAGCAATTATCTTATTATCTGCTAAAAAAGAAAGGATTTGAGATTGAACCTTTTTATCCAATTCCGCAAATTTCTCTTTGTTTTTAACCAATTCTGACAGATTGGGAACAAAGTACTTTTTCATATTCGCCATACCAAAGGATTTAACACAATTTAAATAAATCGGGAAACAAATCCAAAATGATTTCCTCCCGAAATAATGGGTATGTAGATTAATAATATAAGAGTGATAGTTCTTTAATTATAAGTGATTTAAAGCCATTTCGGGAACCAAATCAAAAAGGATTTTAACCCGAAATACGAGATGGCTATGATTATAATATGAGGGTGATAGTTCTTTTAATATTAATGATTTACTCAGTATCGGGAAACAAATCAAAATAGATTTTAACCCGAAAAAAGAGGTGGTTATAATAATAAGGTAAGAGGGTGAATAAAGAAAAATATAACAATAAATAAAACCTCCATCAGTAGGAAAAAAACTGATAAAAAACATATGAAATACAGAGTTATTATTTGTAGTTACAGTTGGGTTAAGGAAAAACTTATTTATGAGGTTCCTTTTAACATTGATAGTGAAGAGTTAAAAGATTTATGTGAATTATCAATCTTCCAACTATTAGAAAAGGATTATAAACCAATAGAAATTATTGGAATTGATAGTAATGAGGAATATGAAATATATAGTAATAAAAAAATTAAAAATAAATAAAACCTCCATCGGTAGGTAAAAGAACCGACACAAAAAATATGTTAACATATAAAGAATTAAGTAAAGTAATTAAATTGAAAATCGAGATTGTTAACTTACTACAATCAAATAAAAGAGGTAATGGGCTTCTTATTAAAAAAACTATTGATAATTTAAATTTGATTGAAAAATACTTAAGAAGTATAGCATCTTTGAATTATAGAAAAAAGGAGTTCTATATTCTATGCCTGCTCCCCTATATTATTGATGGGAATAAGTTCATTTATAGATTTAATGAGTTTTATAAATTAATATCAAAATATTCATTTCCTATTGATGATGATTCAATTCTATTATTTAGATGTATGAGTTTAGATGAATTTGAATCATTTAAAGTAAATGGAAATCAAACACCATCGTGGACAAATGTATTAACTTCAATGGAGAGATGGGCTTCAATTAAGATTGTTACAAATGAATGTGACGAATGTGTAATTATTGCTGCAGAATATTCAAAAAAAGATATTATTTCAGATACAAATTACGATACAGAAAAAACATATGGAATCAATGATGAGTTTGAGTATTTCATTAAAAAGAGTTCTAAACCAATTACATATTTTGAGTTAAATAATTACGATATTGATTGGTTTGAAGAAAAGTTTGGTTGTAATATTGACGATGCTACAATTTCACCAAAAGAATCAGAAAATGGATATAGATGGTTTGATATAGTATCATCCAAAATTGATTTAAATTTAAAATCTCCAATAGAGTTAAAAGAGGAATTTGAAATACAAATGAAAAAATCAATTAGTAAGATTAAAGAATATTCAAAATATTATCCTAAAATAGCTGAAATGGAATTTAGGGTAAATTCTGGTGATGTTTACACTCCATTAAAAGTATGTGCAAATAACTTTAATTTAAACTAATTACTAAAATTAGATTACATCAATAAGGTTTAGGTTCTTTGGTGCCATAGAAAGAAAAAATACCTCTGATATACCCCACCCCCACAAATATATTGGGGGTATTTTTTTACCTATTTGAAAAATTTTAACCATAATCTTAGTGTTTGTGACAATTTGTTAATACTTATTAAAAAGCGGTATTAAATGATTAAAGGAAAAAACACCTATAAGCCAGTGGTGTATCTAAAAACTAATAAAAGAAGGTTATGATGAAAGAAAAGAGAATAAATGAAGAGTATGGGAAATGGTTAGGGACATTTCATTGGGATGGATTTATAGTACTCAGATTTGGAATAAAAGTAACTATGAATATGGTTAATACAATTTCAAAGAGAGTATTCAATAAATGTGAAGATATTATAGAAAGGATGGTATATATAGGTGAAAGAGATAAGGGTGACCCAACCAATTATCATATACACATCTTAGCTAAAACTTCTCAATTAGAGGAAGTTAAAAGAAGAATAACAAAGATGAAGAATCTAAGTAATCCATTCATAGGAGAAGTAGATTGTAATATAGGTGCGGCAAACTATATCGCTAAACACTTCCAAACCCCTATACCATTAGATAAAGTAAAGTATCAAACTGCATATCAAAAGAAGTACAATTATGAAAATGTATGGGATATATTAGAAAACGAAAAACTATTAAACAATGATAACAACAGAACCCTTAATTGACATCCACCAACTCAGTAAAGAGATTGGAATTACAAAGTTTGCTATATACTCTAAAAGAAGGAATAAGAAGTTTCCAGATGGTTTATTACTAAATGGAAGAAGAGTATTCAGAATATCAGAAATAGAGGAGTATTTCAAATCTATGAACATTAAAACCACTATTAGTATATGATAAACTCCTACAAAAGTGCAACAGAGCAACTAAACAAATTAAATCAGTATATGAATGATAATACTGAGAACCTATTTATTAACATAGAACTATATACCGCTTTAATGGACATTAGAGAACGATTTCAGAAGGAAATAGCGAATTATGAACTCCACCAAAGGAAAATGAATTCCCCCTACGCTAAGGTGCTTAAAAAGAGGGAAACTGAAATGGAAAGGATTAAGAAGAAAGATGAGGAAAGAAAAGGTGAAAGTATATTTGAGGAAGAACTTTCAGTATGGTTTGATTAAAACACCAAAGGGTATAAAGAATAATGATTTACTCTCTATACCCTTCTTACTTAACTTAATAACTGATGTTAAGTGGGTGAAATTTTGGAGGAAGAAGTATCTGTATAAAATTTGATTATTTTATTTACATCAAAATTAATTCGCTTCCCGAAAATAATAATTTTTTTAATTAATACAACCCCAATTGCATTATTTCATAATTTGAAAACCCACATTCAATAGCAATTTGTTTATTATATTTTCTAATTTCTGCATTTAAAGTAAACAATCTATACAAAGCCCACATCAAAAATCCACCAAAGGTTATATAATATAAAATCTGTTTCCCCATACTACCCATTGAACCATAAGACCATCCTAAAAATAGAAATAATAACCAAATTGATGTTGGAGTAATTGCTCTTTGTTGGTATGCAAATTGCTTATCCATAAAAATGTTACTGCTTTATAATTAATGGTGTTAGTTCAGCTTTTAATTTTTCAAAATCCTCTTTGCTCATCATACCTAAATCAACTAAATCTTTCGCTTCTTTAAGTTTAGCAATTGCCTCCTCTCTACTCATCCCCAATGATTTCAGTTCTTTTGATGCGAAAGCTTCTTCTAAGTTGATATAATACTGTGGGCAAAGAGAACAAAAACCTTTACTCACAACATACATTGTAAGTCCTATTCTTTTAGTTCCACCAACATAAATTTTCTTAATTACTGTTGTGGTACCACTCGCTGAAACATCAGAAGGTTTTAGACCAACCAATGCATTACCTTCATTGATAAAAGCAAATGTTTTCAAAGATGATGGCATACCAATTTTTAATGTATCACCAACTTTATAAGAGTGCCCATCTTTCCCTACATAAACATCACATTCTATATTTTCAAATGCACCTTTTGATATTGTTTTCATTTCTTCATAAGTAATTGTTTTCTGTGCAATTACCGAAGACGATACAAAAAACAATAATCCGAATACTAACTTTTTCATATTTTGAATTTGTATAAAGTTAGCAATTCAAATTTACATAGTAGATTAATTCAATATGATTCGTCTCAATAGAGGGGGCAAACACATCTGTTTTGTTCCAATTAAAATGTCCGTTAATTGGTTTAAGGGAGATAGTATTGACTTTCAATGACTTAGGTTTTTAAAAAATAAAAAATGTCCCGTTTTATATATTATTTCTCATTTTCAGACATATTACATATATTTGACATACAAAGAAATAGTATGACAAAATCAATTGATAAAACCTCCGATTACCTCTCAACTGAGGAACTAAGAAAACTAAACAGATACTTCCAAAACCAAAAGAATTACTCTATGGCACTCCTAATTGAGTTCGGATTTAGAACCCTACTCCGATTTAGTGATTTAGAGAGGTTTAAATGGGAGGATATTCTTAATATGGATGAACTTACCCTAAATGAAAAGAAAACCAATAAACGAAGGGCTATTAAGGTTGGAGAGGTATTAAGAGAGTTAATTACCAAATACTACTCCGAAATGGAGAATCCATATATAAAATCAAAGGTTTTTGAATATACCCTTCGCCACACCAACAGATTACTCCAAATCGGGGCAAAAGAGATTGGAATCCGTAAGAAAAATATCTCTACCCATAGTTTAAGGAAAAGTGGGGCGAGATTCATATGGGAGGAATTTAATAAATCAGATGAAAGTTTGATTAAATTGAGTATGGTATTGAACCACTCTTCTTCTGCTATTACGAGAAGATATTTAGGTATTACAAAGGAAGAGATAGCGGATATTTATGAAGGATTCAATTTCAAATTATAGGATATGGAATTATTAGAATTACCTAACGAAGAATTTAAGGAGCAATTTAGAAATTGGTTAATTGAGCAATCTCCAAAAAACTTTAAAACTCTTAGTGGTTATGAAATTGTAAAATCTTATATCCAATTTAGAAATGGTGATGAAATTGTATTTGATAGAAAAGATTATCAGTTTTTTGTGAGTTTTAAAAGAGAAATTATTGATGAAATTAAAGTGTGGTTAGAAACATTTAAATTGAATTTTGAAGATTATATAAGTTATTTTATACTATTTATTGAGGATATCAATTTGAATTATAAACCTTCTTTTGAAAAAACAATTAATTTATTTAATTTATATCTAAAAGCAGAGGATTTTATAATTGAAAAGAAGGATATAAATCAAATTGAAATATTAAATATTTTTCAAAAAAAGATTATTGAAAATAAATTAGAAACATATTCTAAACCAAAAGAAGTTAAACAAAACTGTAAACATTGCGGGGCCTTATTATCAAAAGCTGAACAAAATAGAAAACATCAGTATAAAGATATTTGTATTAGTTGTTTAGACATAGATGTCTTCCAAAAGAAAAAAAATAAATTAAAATGTATTCAATGTGGGTCCTTATTATCTGATGCAGAATTAAATAGTATTCTTCAGTATGAAGATATATGTATTAATTGTACAGATATAAATAAAAAGTCTTCTAAAACAAAAGCTATATTAAACTGTATAAGATGCGGGGCCTTATTATCTGATGCAGAACTAAATAGGAAACATTTAAGGAATAAAAATATATGTATGACTTGTTTGGATATAAAATTCAGAATTTTAAAAAATCTAAGAAAAAGAATATTATTAGTGCTTCACGGAAAAACTAAAGCAGAGAGTTCAATGAATTTATTAGGATGCACTGCAGAACATTTAAAAAAACATTTAGAAGCCAAATTTAAAGATGATATGAGTTGGGAGAATTATGGAATTAAAGGTTGGCACATTGACCATATAAAGCCGTGTGCATCATTTAATTTTAATATTATAGAAGAACAAAAAGAATGTTTTCATTATACAAACTTACAACCTCTATGGTGGGATGAAAATTTAGCTAAAAGTGATAAGATTTTATAATGAAATTTTATTAAAATCTTCTCACAGGTCTGACTTTTCCATAGACCCCGCTATTCCACGGAGATTCAAAAAGTGACATATTTAATGCATAATAATTTGTCACACCATTTACAGTTGTTACAGATGAAGAGATATAGATTGAGTTTGATAATTTCCCTGTTAATTCCATAACCTTTTTTAATTCTAATTTATTTGGTAAGTACCAATCATCAAAAGTACTCTTCTTTAAATTTGAACAATAAATAGCAGCACTTTTTTCATCTGAACCACAAACTGAATTTAATTTAATTGTATTTTCAAATCCATCACCATATTCATTACCTGTATTTAAATCCTGAAGACAGGAGAAGTTAACCGTCTTTACTAAATAAACAAAATCAGCAGGGTCTGTAGAAGCTGGGAAGCTACTTACGGGCATATCTTCCGCATAAGCTTCAATAAATCTCCATCCATTAGTTCTAACTGGTTTAGAATAAATAATTAAACCTCCCGCAGGTCCAGTTTCAATTCCAACTTTATATCCTGTTCTAAAAGATATCTCTTCGCCATAAGTAATACCAACTGAGTTCTTAACATATGGTTTAGCATAATAAATTGTATCATTTGTCAATCCTGTCATTTGAATTGAAAATATATTTGAAACAGTTGTTGATGAGTATACTAAATTAGAAATCGTTGGATTACTTTTTAATGAAGCAACGATACCAATTTCTGTAACTGAAGCACCCCCATTGTTTGTAATAGTTGCACCATAAGTGGCTTTGTTTGAATATATTGAAGCTGAACTAAATGCAGTTGAAGAAATTGTAGCTAATACGGGGCCAGACAAAAAAGATGTTTGTGGACTATAATTTGTTCCATATTTATTTTTAGCATACCCTCTTACATAATAGGTTGTATTACCCGTCAAACCAGTGGCACTAACAGAGTATTTATTCATATTCAAATTAGAAGCTTTGAAACTTAAATCATTTATCGTAGGATTTTGACTTTTACTTAAACAAACTCCTATTTCAGAAATTAAATCACCACCATCACTACTTACATCCCCACTTAACAAAGCTGAAGTTTGAGTAATTGTTGATACCGCATTAGCAGTTAATGTAGGAACACCATTTGTTTTAAATGATACTTCATTCCCATATCCAACTCCTGCTCCACTTTGAACGAACCCTCTAACATAATAAATTGTATTCTGTTGCAATTTATCTAATGTTATATTGAATGTTTTATCTGTATTATTTGAATTTGAAAATGTTGTAGAATCTGAAGTTATAGTTGCATTTTGTTTTGTAGAACAAACAGCGCCAATTTTTTTAATTATCGCATCACCAAAATCATCTATTGTAATTGAAGTTTTTGCACCAACATTTGTTATTTCAATCGGCATAGAAGTCGTCACTTTACCTAAAGAAAGGGATTTGAATGTCACTTCACTACCATATGATGTTCCAATTGCATTTGTAGCAAAAGCCCTTACATAATATGTTGTTGATAATTGCAAATTTGATAATGTATAACTATACTCACCAATTCCATACTGATTTGAAACTTTAGCATCACTTACTGAAGGATTTGGAGAAGTTCCCCAACAGAAGCCTCTTTCTTTTGTAGCAGAGCCGCTTTCACTTATTACTTTAGCAGTTAAAGTAGCCGAGTTATTGCTTTTATCAACTACAACTGTTGTTGAGGATAACTGAGGTGTAGAAGGGCCGTCTTTTTTACAGGAAATAAAGACCAAAAAACATAGAAATATAGCTACTCTTTTCATAATAAAATAATTATATATGAAATTAGCCCTATTTACTTAGATTCTTTTCAAAATCTCATTTCTTTTTTGCTGATACTCCTCATCAGTTATTAAACCTGCATTATTCAATTCGCTTAGCTCTATAAGTATTTCTTTTATTGGCCTCTCCGAATCAGAAATAGGTTTAACTTCTTTATTTTTCTTTCCATTTTTTGGTCCAATAAACTCTCCTTTACCCATAAATGAACCCATAGTCTGAAACTCTTCTTTAACTTCATCCCTTAGTGAATTCACATAATATTTAAACATCTTCTCATCACTATGCCCACTTATTTTTTTTATATCTATAGGTGAAATTTTTTCAGTTAAAGCAAAGTTAATGAAGGTTTTTCTTCCCATATGTGTATGTAATACTTCATAAAGTTTCTTCTCATCCTCAGTTCCATCTTTATACCCACTTCCACTCCTAACTTCAATATTCACCATATTACTCAAATCATCTTTAACCTCTAACCCTATCCTCTTTAACATTGAATTGGTGTTTGCATTAGATAAAAACTTATCACCAACAAAGCGCGGAAATAGATAATGAGTATCTACCTTATTGCCATCATTTCGTTTTCCGTTTTTATCTTTTGAATATTTCATCCATATCGCCCTACTCATCTCATTCATAGGAATTGTAGTGGGTGCAGATGTTTTTATCCTAATCAATTCAAAACAATCCTTAGCAAAATCAAAATCAGCTACTTTCAGATTTGCAGCATCCACATATGCCAAAGATGTAGAACAAAGGAAACAGAAGAAATCCTTTACCACCTCCATTGATGTATATTTCTTACAATGGGGTATTATTTCAACATTATCATCCTTATCATATTTCTTTTGATTAAACACATCTTCTACAAAGAAATACCTCTCTTCTTTCTTCTTAAATGTTTCACATTTGGGATTATACTCTCCATTTAAACTATAATGGAAATCAGTAAAATTATAAATGGATTGTAATTGTTTTGTTGTTAATGCTAATATTGTCTTTTTTGAAACTTCTTTAAGATTAGGTGAATCAAACCTCCCTAAATCAATATTATGATAATCCATTTTTAACCCCCACTTTAGGAAGTTTCTGAAAGTAGAATTGTATTTGTTAACCGAAGAATTAGCAAAAGAATGGTTCTTAATAGCCCATTCACCAAATTCTCTAAATAAGGTATACCTACTCCTTAATTCTTCAAATTGGATTGAGTTCTGCTTCTTTGCATTGAAAAAATCTCTCCACCTTTCCATAATTCTACTATTCTTCTCAAATGAGGTTATTTTCAAATTATCCCCTATATGAACCCTACCCCTTAAATGGTTAATATATTCATCAATAGTCTGAATAACGAAGAATCGGTTAATCTTACTTTCTACATCTGTATTATTAGATAAAACTGATTTATGGGATTTATATCTCTCCTTAACTAATTTTGCAGTGGGTACCTTTTTTAATAAAATTAATGATTGAATTACCTCCTCAACATTCATCTTAAGTTGCTTAAGTTGATTGTTTTTTAACTGATGTTCCTTCTCCGCCTTTTTAATAGGGGTTAAATCATTATTTGAATTGAAGTTCTTCTCATCTGTTATTTCTACCCCACAAAAGAAATCACATCTACTATCTCTATTATAGGTATACCTTAATCTTATTCTGCACCCCATAGGATTGGGTTTCGCATAGAACTTTAATGAAGACATCTTTTGTGATTTATATCCTAAAAATAAGGTTTAAAATTGTAATGTGTGACCTATAGTCACACACATATGTCAAATAATAATAATGTATTAGTTATAACTCATTGTAAATCAATATGTATGTCATAAAAAATAATATGAAACGTCCCCCGTCCGGTCCGCTTTTTTGAACATAACCCATTGATTTTCAATGGGTTATTTTATGTCTGTAGCAGAATGTGTAGCAAACGGGTTCTTTCTAGCTTATATTTTCATCAGTTTAGATAATTAATTATTTAACCAACTTTGTTTTATTTTTAATTGCATCGTCCCAATTATAAAAAATATCCCACCAATTTGTAAGTGTGCTATTATTATAAGGTATGGTATTATTTAATCCTGGAATTGATTGCCACCAATATATAAACCATTTTACTTGCGCATCATTATCATAATTTGATACGCCAATTATATTTGTTGCTGTCATTGGGAATGAGTACTTTTTTCCTAGCCAAGTATCAACATTAACATCGATATAAGTTCCACCAGAAGGTTGATAACTTGCAATGTCTGATTTAACAGCTACTTTGTTACCATAATCATAATCTGATGTTGCGTTTGGAGGCCAATGACAATTGCCAAGTCTAAATTCTTTCTTTGTAGATGTTGGTAAAAAAGCATTATTCCAAATTAAATCTCTATCTATATGTGATAATTGAGCTTCAATTTGATGGCCCCTATTGTGTAAATCAGTGTCTGCTCCCCTATGGGCGTTGAATCCATATACTACATAGGTCTTTGAATAAATTGGTAAATCATTATTAAATCTTGAACTATTAGAAACGTCACCAGTTATTGGACTCGACATATTTGATTCTGGCATATTATACCACAAAGATTTATCTGTTGGGTTTGGCTGTTTCAAAACGGATGGATAGCCATCCTTTGGAAATGCAGTAAACCAAACTTCTTTAACTCCATTTTTTTCTACAAATTCTTTCATATTAATCTTATTGAATAAATTATTCCAATTTATAATTTGAGTACCATTACGATCAGGATCTTTTGCGTAGTCAACTTCATAAATATTAATATAGGCAACAACATCAATTGAAATGTAAGGCTCAATTTTATTTGTTGAATAGTCTCTAAACCTTGTACCTTCTTCAATAACATTTTTCTCAATGACTTTATCACCAAAAATTTTATTTTTCGATCTTTCTAATGTTGAATTATAAACATCATAATACCCATCAGGAGCTTTTAGCATATCTAATAAAACTCCATCAATAGTTGGCAAATAGTTTATTATAACAACTGGAACTATTATTTTGCCTTTCCCGTTTGATTTTAATTTAGGATCAACTGTCAGATATTCAATTTCTGACACATATATGTTGTCTTTTACTGTAAAATTTTTATAAGTAATATTTAAAACTGCCATACCAGATTGGGCTCCGATAATAGATTTACCATTAATAGTAACATTACTTTTATCACTTAAGACGTTTACACTATCTGATAAATCTTTAGTGGTTTTATCACTATAATACCCAGTAATTGTAAATTTAAAGCTCTTAGATATTATTAAAGTATCTGTCCTTCCTGTAATTTTTATGGAATCTAAAATGATGGCGATAGGTTTCTGTGTAATATTAGTAGGACTTTGAGTAGTCAACTCTGTTTTACTGCAAGCAAATGCTAATAGAACACCCAAAGCAAAGATTCCTCTTTTCATAGTTTAAATTTTAATCAATCCTTTGGGGGTATTATGAAGTTATATAAACTGTAGCAGAATCTGTAGCTACTACCCCCTATTTAACTCCATTTGGGGCTGTTATGACAAGAAAAATATAATTGTAACTCCTTTATATCTGATGAATTAGATGGTTTGAGGTGAATTTGAGTTAAGTTAGAACTCACCGTCCGGTCCGCTTTAAAACAAATAACCCATTGATTTTCAATGGGTTATTTTATGCGTGTAGCTGAAAGTGTAGCAAAACGGTTCTTTCTAAATTTTTGTCTATGAAGATGTAAAATAAAGTACCCTCTTTAGAAACAAAAAACTGGGGAACACTCCCTTATTTGAAAGCTTGAACATATGTTGTATAAGTTCCACTAACGGGAATAATCACATTACTACTATTTTTAAAGTTACAAGAAAAATTACCAGACACTTTATATAAAATATAAGAAGAAGTTTCACTTGCTTTTGAAACACTAGTTATATTATTAACTTTTGAAGTATTTTGTAAAGTACATTCCTTATTATTTTGTTGTAATCCTACAGAAATATCAAAATTACAGGTACTAGAAGATTCTAAATTATAGTCAGTTTGTATTGAATGAGCACCTTTTGTTACCACAAAGTCAGAGGCGACCCTGTATGTCTTTACAAGAACATCTAAATCATATTCTGCAGATCTAATTTGACCTACATTTGTTAAAATATAACTCTTAGAAGCAACACAACCAGGTGTTTTGTTTAAAGAAAATGTACCAAAGTTTTCCCAAGTATACTTAGTTCCATTTATTGTAGCATCCATGCGATACTTCTGATTAGTAGCTGAATTTGAACTATCACTCTTGCTACAAGAAATAAATAGTGTAACTAAAATAGTAATTAAATAGAATAAAATTGCCCCTTTTTTCATGAATTAAATTTTACTAATTAAATAAATTGCGGGGGACAATTGAAATCAATTTGAAGTTATGTCTTAAATTCGTAAAAAAAATAGTTCTAAAGTAATTTTAAAGTGTAATTAATTAAAATAAACTGTAGCAGAATCCGTAGCTACTACCCCCTATTTAACCCCATTTGGGTCTATTATTACAAGAAAAGTATAATTATAACTCCTTTATATCTGAGGAATTAGATGGTTTGAGAGGAATTTGAGTTAAGTTAGAACTCACCGTCCGGTCCGCAAAAGCCCTTAACTTTCAATGAGTTAGGGGCTTTTTCGTTTACGTTACAATGTGGTTACACACTTTAGGCCATACTCTACAATTTGACCATCTTAAATAGATATGATATCTTGTTGTCATTCGGGGTTGTTAAATTAAATAGGAGTCTTTAGCTAAATGGTCTAAGTAAATCTGCATTCCCACTATTTGATTTTGATAGTTTGCAACTTTATTCCCAATTATCAAATTTATTCCATCCAGCGCAAATGACTAATCAAGACTAGATAGGATTGAAAATGATATTACTATTTTTCATTTCATTGCAAACTTATTTACTATCATCAATGCTTCAATTAAAAAATTTACAAGAACCCAGGCCTTCAAATTAACATATATTATTTACGAAATATTCATAACTTTATCATTATGATTAAACTTTTTGCAAGTTCGGAAGATGTAGATTCACTTGGAAACAG
>Ga0164292_10001987_pt1 | contig 16673 bp, 7 predicted proteins | sample GEODES117metaG_FD_111486 | JGI IMG/M metagenome (GOLD analysis project Ga0164292, IMG submission 111486) | Eutrophic lake water microbial communities from Lake Mendota, Wisconsin, USA - GEODES117 metaG | ecosystem: Environmental > Aquatic > Freshwater > Lake | place: USA: Lake Mendota, Wisconsin...
CCTCGAAGCACGCCATGAACCAGCGCGGATCCGATCCCTTGGTCGCCTTCGCGGGCGTCCAGTTGTGCGGCCCGCGCATGGGAGGCTGCCACTTGGCGAACGCCCAGCGTGCCTCGTCGCCATCAAGCACCTGCACGCTGTTGAACATGCGGACCGACTTCGCGAGACGCTCCACCTGCGCACGCTCGGCGTTGAACGGGATCAGCAGCAGCTCGTTCGATCCAGCCTGCAGGCCATGGCGGGCAGGCGCCTGCTTGGTGGCCTTCACCGCCATCTCGAGCACCAGCGCGTCGCCGATCGCGCCGCGCCAGTCGATCACCACGTGCGGCTTTCCATTCAACACCACGAGCGCATGAACGGGCTCGCTGGGCGCATCGAGCACGATCGGCTCCTTCCGACGCTGCTGGAACGCCAGTCGCACCGCATGCACACTGAGCGCGCGTCCTGCGGCATGCCCCTGAATGAAGTCCGATGCCTGGAAGGGATCAAGCGCGGGTGCCTCCACCACGCTCGCCTTCATCGACAAGGGATTCACCACATGCATCGCGTGCGAGAGTCCGGTCGCCTCGCCGGCGCTCGCCGCGGCGGCGGTGCGTCCCCCCTGCCGCACCAGCGCGGTCAGCGTGTGCTGGCCCGCGGAGATCTTCAGCGGCATGGTGCGCTCGCTCAGCGTGCCCATCGGCTTTCCGTCGAGCCACCCGTGCATGAGACCTGCCGCGCCCGGCAACAACACATCGCCCTTGCCATTCTTCCACTGCAGCCGGTACCAGCCCCAGCCCTCGTAGGCGCCGCAGGCCGACAGGCTGGCGGGCGCGTGCAGCGTGGCGAAGCGATCGCTGTCACCCTGCGTGTATTCGCTGCAATCCGACATGAGCCAGCCCGACAGCGGCTTCTCGCTGGCGCGATGCGGCGCGTGGATGGTCTGGATGGTCGCGATCCTGCCGTCTCGCGTGATGCGCACGGCCTGCGTGAATCCTGCCGCCAGCTCCACCGAGCCGTCCGCATGCACGCGATCGGCGCCCACCACGAGTGCGCGCGGCTCCACGACGGTCGCGTCGATCTGGCGCTGGTTGCAGCCGACCACCACCATCCCCTGATGCTGCAGCACCACCGGGCGCGTGGCCTTGTCGTCGGGAAGATCGAACGCGAGCTCGCCGCCATCGATGCTGAGCGCGCAACGCGCGCCCGCAGGCCCCTGCAGCACCAGAATGCCGCGGTCGATCAACGCGAAGGGCGAGGTGTTGCACCAGTCGAGCGTGGCGCGGCCATGCAGGCTCACATCGAACAGGTACCAGCCCACGGGCGCGTCACCCAGCTCGACCTGCAGGCGACCGCCCTCCCGCGTGATCAGCGTGGTCGAGTCCATTCGCTCACCCTTGGCGCCATCGGGACCGCGGAACACGAAGTTCACGCGACCCGCGGAGCCCTCGACGGTGATGACGCTGAAGCCGCCGGGCTGAAGCGCATCCGGCGCCTGCACCGACGTCTGCAGCGAGGCATCCGAGTCGGCGTAGACATGTCCGAAGTGGTTCGCGAAGCTGACCATGCGCCGCACCGATCGCAGCGCTGGATTGGGTCGACCGCTCGCGTCGAGCAATGCAGGCACGGCGTTGGATCGATCGGTGCGCTCGACGCCGGGCAGGATGGGCTGACCGCCCGCGGCCAGGATCTGGCCCATGCGCGAGAGCAGGTCCATGCCGACGGACCAGTCCCCCCTGCTGCTGGATGATGGATCCTTGCTGGAGACGCCGGCCGCATGCGCCGCTTCCTCGCGGATCTCGACCAGTCGCGGCGCCTCGGGCTGCACCGACTGCAGCTGGCGCAGGTGCGCGAACAGGTCGTTCCAGCCTTCCCACACCTCCACACAGCCCTCGGCGCTGATCCACAGTCCGTTGCAGCTGAGCACGGGGACGGTGAAGCCGCACTCGCGCGCGAAGCGAAGCAGTTCCGCGAAGTAGGCGGAGCCCGCGGCCTCGTTGCCGCACTGCCAGCCATGCTCCACCTGCACCGCGACGAGCGGGCCGCCATCGCTTGTCGAGGCGCCACCAAAGCCGCCACCGACCTGCGCGACCGTGGCCTGCAGGGGCGTGATCTGCTCGGCGATCGCGCGGTACAGCTCGCTCACGCGCTTCAGGTACTTGTCGTTCACGCGGCGGGCCTTCACGCCGGGCTCGGACGCGAGCCACGCCGGCAAGCCACCGCCATCGAAGGGCTCGCCAACCACGGGGCCGATGCGCAGGATCAGGTGCATGCCCTGGGTCCGGCACTCCCGCGCGAAGGCGGCGACGTCGAGTCCGTTGGCGAAGTCGAAGCGACCACGACGGACCTCGTGCAGGCACCACGGAACGCTCGCGCGGATCGTGTTGAAGCCCATCTGGCGCAGGCTGGCGATCGCGTCGCTCCATCGCTCGCGCGGAATCCGCGAATACTCCAGATTCGCGCCGACAAGCCAGAGGCGTCGACCGTTCCAGCTGAGGCTCTGTCCGTCATAGGTCACGGCGGGCATGGTTCCCGTCCTTTCGACGGATCGTTGCGCATGGACGCAGCGCGCAACGGGTTGTGGGAGAACAATTCACCTGTCCGATACCCTGCAAACATGCGCCGCAAGGCCCCGTCCAGGCTGAGTTTCCGCTTCCCGAGCGCCCTGACGGCGCTGCTGGCGGTGACGGTGACCATGATCTCGGGCTCGTACGCGGGTGCGCGCCCCCAGGCCGGTGCCGGAGGCAACGCCGCAGACACCTGGAGGCAGGTGTTTCCGCTGCTGAAGCCGCGCACGCCGGAGCACGCCGAAGGCCTGCTGAGCGAGGAGGAGTGGAACACCTTCAACAGCGTGGACCGTGACAACATCACCGAGGCCGAACGGGAGCAGCTGGGTGTCCTGATGGCCAAGCTGCAACCCGCACTTGCGCTGATTGGCGAGGCCGCCGCCCAGCGACGATGCGACTTCCAGCTGGATCGAAGCGCCGGTTTCGAGCTGGCGCTTCCTCACCTCACCCCGATGCGCCGGGGTGCTGCCCTGCTGCGAATGCAGGGCTCGCTGCAACTGCAGGACGGGGACATGCAGGGTTTCGTGGACACGCAGGGGCAGTTGGCGCGTGTCGCGGTGCAACCGGGACAGGACGAGATCCTGATCGGCGGGCTGGTTGGCAACGCGATCGCGAGCGCCGGCACGTCGTCCATCCGCTCGGCGCTCGATGAGGGCGTCGTGACACAGCAGGCCGCGAAGGACCTGATCGAGGCACTCGCACCCGTTCGAGCCACCGACCCGTTTCACTACGGCGACACACCCGCCCGTGAATTCGAGGCGATGGAGGCCACGCTTCGAAGGGCTGCCGCGCGCAAGCACGGCTGGCGCGGCCTTCTCGAGAACATGGGCGTTCCTGCCGACCAGCTTGAGCGACGCGGACTCGCGGGGCCACGCGAACTGCTGGATTCACTGCCAAGCGTCCGGCCGCTGTACGACCTGTATGGACAGGCGCTGCGGGAAATCGATCCGGCGAAGGCGCGTGCGCTGCTGGCCAAGGCCGATGCCCTGGCCGCGGGACTGAACCCGCCGGCGGACACCTTCCGCTTGCTGCTGCCGAGTTTCGAGCGTGTGCTGGAGGTGCGCGATCGCTTCAACCTTGACCTGGCGAGCCTGATGCAGACGCTGGAGGCCATCGCGGCCGACCCGGCTGCGGCCTCGCGACGGACGGCACCAGCCGTGCTGTGGGCGCGCGTGGCGGCGCGGGTGGGCGCGCTTCCGGACGAGACGCAGGCCGCCATCGAGGCCCTGCGATCCGGCGCGCCGGATCTCCCGACCGCGGATCGCGACCGTGCCTTGGCGTGCCTGCATGGCTGCGACGCCACCATCTTCGAGGCCATGCGAATCGCCGCGGCGTGCGAGCGCAAGGATCTCGACTTCTCGAAGGTCCGCGGGATCGACGCGTGGCCCCCGCTGCCGACCTTCGGTGGCCTGCGCGGCGCCGCGCGCCTGGCGGTGCTTCGCGCGCGCATGCTCGAGACCGATCGGGCGCTTGCGCTGATCGACCTTGCCCTGGCCGCGGTGGCCGCGCTTGCCAGCGATCCATCGCAGGCGGCCAGCTGCACCAGCGCGGCGATCGCGAAGGAACTGGTGCCCGCCATCGGTGACATCGCGCGGCGCCCCGACATGGACGAGGCGCGTCGCGCCAGGCTGGAGGCCTCCATCGCACGCATCGATCGACGTGATGCATTCGGATTCCGCTCTTCCCTGGCCGCGGAGCGCGCCATGGTGTCCGAGCGCCTGCGCGCGCTGGATGACGATTCGGAACGATTCGACCGCGACCTGCGACGTCGCAACGCCGAATGGATCATGGCCGCACGCGTCGAGCTGGGTCGCGTGCACGCGCCGATCGAGAGCCCTGGCGCCCTCGAGTCGATCGACGATCTCTTTCCGGCCGAACGTCTCCTCCGCGCGCAGGGCTCCAGCGATGCCATCCGCGAGCTGCTGCAGGGTCGCGCGCTCGGCGAAGCGGAGAGGCGGGATGGCTCCAAGGGCCGCAACCCGCTGGCCGCGCTCCCGATCGAGCCGATCCGCGATCCCGCCACCGACGCGACCGAGGCGCAGGCCGCCCTCAGCGCGATCGACGCCGCGCTGAAGCCGACAACCCCGCCTCGCTGAGCGCGCCGGTCAGTTCTCGAGGAACTTGCGGAACGCGGGACCCCAGGTCTCGCAGGCCTTCTCGATGGTGCCGAACTCGCTGAGCTTCTCGGCGCCGAAGCGCTGGGTGTCCTGCGTGTTCATCCACGCGGCGACCACCTTGCCGCCCGGCCCATCGGTCGCGAAGATCTCGCAGGCCGCGTAGCCGTAGCCGCGCTTCATGATCTGCGTCTGCGGCGCCACGTTCAGCAGCGGCTTGTTCGGCTTGAAGGCCGTGATCGATCCTCGCACGATGAGCGTGCGGTCACCCTTGCCGCCGGCCTTCTCGAGGGCCGACTGCAGGCTGGCCTGGAAGCGCGCACGCATCTTCTCGAACTCCTCGGGGTTGCCGCGCAGTTCCTCGATCTTGCCGATCTCGACCGCCTCGACCTTCACGGCGCCGTACTGCGACAGCGCAAAGCCCTGCGCCTTGTACTCCGAGGTGTCGTCGTCGCTCTTGGCCTTCATCAGCGGCACGCTGCTGGGAATGAAACCGGTCCGGGACGCCGTGTGGCCGCAGGCAGCAAGGAGGCTGAGGGCCACGGCCGAGACGGCCACGCGCTGAAGGGTGGAAAGCATCGCGTGAATGTACCCAGATCTCAGCGGATGAACCGCAGCGATCCGAAGTTGGGCACGATGCCCGGCGCGCGTGCGGCAGGATCACGCATGTCGAGACCCGTGCCGAGCGGATACGTGGCCGGGAAATACACGCACCATGCGGCACCGACCAGCAGCTCGCGAGGAACCACGAAGGGCTTCTCGAAACCGATCGCGTTCTTCAGGATCGGATGGGGCCGACCCCAGAAGCGTCCATCCCGGCTCGCCGGGCTGTTGTCGCCCAGCAGCAGGAAGTCGTCGGGTCCAAGCTGCGCGGGGTGCTCCGGATCGCATGCGAATGCGCGACCGACCACGATCGGACCATTGCTGACCACCTGGTTGCCGGGCAGCAGCATGCCGGGCTGGTAGTACAGGTCTCGATCGACACGAAGGTCGCGCGCCGCAAGCGGCGAACCCGCGAGCTTCCACGCCAGCGACTCGGGGCCCTTCGGCTTGGTCGACACCGGATCCTGCGCGTAGCGGCCCGGCTCGATGCCGACCGACTGCAGCCGCTCCATCGGCGAGGTTCCATCCCCGTCGAGCTCGTAGGGCAGCTCGATCTGCAGCGTGCCACCCACGAACACCCAGAGCTTCTGGTCGACATGCCAGACGTCGAGCGCCAGCACCGAGCCTGCACCACCCGCGGGCCCGAGCGATCGCGTCTTCGCCGCCTTCGGCGCGCCGCCATCGACGGGCTGCACGTGCGCGAACGCCTCCAGTCCGCCGGTCGATGGCCGCACGCCAGCCTCGATGCGAAGTCCGCGCGTGACGAGTTCCATGGCCGCGCTGAACTTCGAGGGGTTCGTGGCCTCGAATGCGCCACGCATGCGCACGTCGCTGATCGGGAACTCCGGCACGCGCCGCCACGCGTTGTAGGCGTTCCAGTCGGTCAACGGCCAGGCGCGCGTGTCGAACTCGAGCCGCGTCTCGCCGTCGCCCGTGCAGGACCACGCATGCGCGTCGTCGGTCTTCCAGCGTGAACGCTCGGCCGCCGCCGGCTTCAGGGCGGGACCTGGCCACGGCTTGCGGAGCGCCTGCTCCATGCGGCGCGGATCGACCGGACCCCAGTCGCTGCGCCAGACCGGCTGCCACACGGCGCGCTGCACCATCTCGGGCTTGCGCTGAATCCGCATCGCGTCACCGGGCGCGCCCAGCGGCCCCGTGAACACGTCGCCATCCGCCAGCACCAGTCCCTCGTTGGGCATGCCCACGAGCCGCTTGATGTAGTTCATGCTCTCGCCCACGGGATCGGGCGGATTGCGGAACACGGGCACGTCCCATCGATGCGGCTCGAAGACCCAGGGCAGGTACTTGATCGTGAGCACGCGGTCACCGCTCACGCTCTGCGCGCGCAGCAGGCCCACCTCCTGCTCGCCGACGGGGTACTGCCGCGTGACCATCGGATCGGTGATCGGTGCGCGCGAGGTCGCCGCGGCGCCGCCCTCGAACAGCGGGCCCGCGTCGGCGTCATAGGCGTAGCCGGTGGCCTCGCCACGCACACGCACATGCTGGCCCCGAAGCGTCGGTGCCATCGACCCGGTGGGAATGAAGAACCCCTCCAGCACGAAGCCGCGGAAGATCATCGCGACCACGAAGGCCACCAGCAGCCCCTGCATCGTGTCGATCCAGTCGCCCTCGTTCGGATCCTTCGTGGTGTCGTTGGCGTCGCTCACGGCTGCAGTTCCTCCACGGGCACCGCGATCTCGCGGCCACCCTCGTCAAGCCTCACCAGCACCAGCTGCACCAGGATCTTGCCGTCCATGACGGTGCCGGGCCCTTCCTCGGTGTTCACGCGCGAACCCTTCTTCGGAAGGCGCTTGGCAAGTTCCGCGTAGGTCTGGTCCTCGTAGCGCAGACAGCACATCAGTCGGCCGCATCGCCCGCTGATCTTCAGCGGATCCATGGTGGCCTTCTGGGTCTTGGCGCTCTTCATGCTGACGGGCTTGAGCACCTTCAGGAAGTTCTTGCAGCAGCAGTGCTGACCGCACTTCTCGTAGTCGGCCACCAGACGGGCCTCGTCGCGGGCGCCGATCTGCTGGCCGTGGACCGGCGTGCCGAAGGCCTCGGCAAGCGCCTGCACCAGCGCCGAAACGTCGGGCGCGGTCTCCTCCAGGCTCATCCAGTGCAGCGTGAGAAGTTCGCCACCCAGGATGGCCTCGAGCTCGACGATCTTGATCGGCAGGTCGCTTCCGCGCGCGATCTCCACCGCACGGTCACGGCGCGCGCGTGTGCTCGCCTGCAGCCGGCTCCAGGCCTCCAGGTCCGCCGGCTCGGCCACGCGCAGAACCTCGCCCTCGTTGGTGAAGGGATAGTCCTTGCCGCCCGAGTTCTCGATGTACTTCAGCAGCTGGCTGCGCGAGACGCTCTTGCCGCAGCCGCCGTTGCCGCACGTGGTGGTGAGCATCTCGCCAAGTTCCGTGCCTCGCGGCGTGCGGACCACGAGCTTGCTGCCGCAGCCCGGCTTGGCGCCGCCCGCATACGGAAACTCGCCCACCATGCGGCGCGCACCGAACTGCACCACGATGCTCGTGGGCGGCTTCAGGCGTGCATAGGCCTCCGCATCGGTCAGCGTGCCGCCCCGGCGCTCGGGATCGGCATCCAGCTCGAAGATGGGAAGTGGAAGGATCGACACGGCAGCGCCCATGCTAACCGTCGGCCTCCATGAATCCGTGGATTCCGCAATTCGGCCGCCCGCGGATAGCCTTGCCGCCCAGCATGAAACACTTCCTGACCAATGCCGTCGCGCTCGCGTTGCTCGCAACTCCGACCTTCGCGCAGGCGCCCGCCGCGCCCGCCAGCGCCACCACCTCGGCGCAGGCCGCCAACGAGTGGCCGCAGACCACGCAGGTCGATGGCGCGACCTACACGGTGAACCAGCCCTCCTTCACGGGGCTCTCGTCGAACACCGTGACCATGCGAAGCGTGGTGCAGGTGTCCGGCAATGGCTCTTCGGCCAAGAGCGGCACCGTCACCATGACCGCCTTCATCGCCCCGGCCGACGTGGCTGGACTGGTCGAGGTGAACGGCTTCAAGGTGACCGGCGCGGATGGCTCGATCGATGGCGACGCCTCCGCCGCGCTGGAGAAGCAGCTTCAGGGCATGGCCTTCACGATTCCGCTCGCCTCGCTGGTGCAGGACATCACCGTCGACACGGCGCGCAACGAGAAGAGTCTCTCGAACGCGCCGCCGGACATCGTGGTCACCGGCGAAGGTGCTGTGCTGGTCAGCGTGGCGGGAACACCGGTGCTGTCGCCACTGGGCTCGACCGGTTGGAAGCGCGTCACGAACACGCCGTTCATCCTGCTGCAGTCCAGCGACAGCTCGTGGTGGGTGCGCCTGGGCGCGTCGTCGTGGATGAAGGCCTCGGGACTGACCGATCGCTATGCCCCCGCCGGGGCCGCCCCCCCGCAGCCCGTGATCGACGCGCTGGGCACCATGCCAGCCGCGCCGAGTGACCTGCAGCAGGACATCGAGCGCGTCGGCGCGCCAACCCCGAAGGCCCCCGCCGTGCTGGTCGTCACGCGACCGACCGTGCTGGTGAGCATCGATGGCGCGATGAAGCTGCGTCAGGTCGCCCCCGGCATCAACGAGGTCTCCAACGCGAACCAGACGCTGCTGGTGCGTGATGCCTCGCCGCGCAACTGGGTGCTGGCCTCGGGACGCTGGTTCAGCTGCGACACGCTGACCGGTCCATGGAAGTACGTGCCGCCCTCGGACCTGCCCGGCGACTTCGCCAAGATCCAGGCCTCGGGCCTGCGCATGACCTCTGCGCTCGCCAGCGTGCCTGGCACGCGTCAGGCCAAGGAAGCCGCGGTCAGCACCAACCTGGTCCGAACGATCGTGCTGGACCGGTCGAAGGCCGCCTGCGACGTCTCCTGGAAGGGTGAGCCCACCTGGCAGCCGATCCAGGGCACCTCGATGAAGTACGCCACCAACGCGTCGCAGCCCGTGATCCAGCTCGGTGACGCGTTCTACTGCTGCGACAGCGCGGCATGGTTCAAGGCGTCGGCGGCGAAGGGTCCGTGGGCATTGTGTGATTCGGTGCCCGCCGACATCTACACCATTCCGGCGTCATGCCCCGTCTATCCATGCACCTTCGTGGAGGTCTATGGAAGCGCCAAGGACACGGTGACCTTCGGCTTCACCTCGGGCTACATGGGCAGCTACATGCAGGATGGCGCGGCCGTGTTCGGCACGGGCTACGACTACGCCAACGCCTCGAACCCCGACGGCTCCACCACGACCTATCCGCAGACCTACGGAACGCAGGCCAGCTACGACGAGGACAGCGGCACGTGGGCGCCCCCGGGCTACGACAGCTACTACGACGGCTACTACCCCGCGCTCTACCCCGATGTGTACGCGGGTGGCTGGGGCGGCTGGGGCTGGTACGACGGATACGGCGCCGCCTGGGGCTATGGCTACGGCAACTGGAACCGGTGGAACAACTGGAACCACTACTACAACCACTGGCATCCGTACTACAACCACTGGAACCCGGCGTGGAACAACGATCACCGCCTGTACCAGAACCGCTGGAACCAGGCGAACCGCGACGCCAACCGCCCCGGCGCCGCGAACATGTTCAACCGCTCGGGCACCTGGAACGCCTACGACGCCAGTCGCGCCGACGCGAATCGCTGGAACCGCGCCAACGGCGTGGTGCAGGTGAATCCGAACCGTGAGGAAGCGCGCGAGCAGCGCGAGGTGCTCGGTCCGAACCGCGAAGCCGACGCGCGCCGCGACTTCGGATACCACCCCACCGGATTCCATCCGTCCTACCAGGGCGGTGGTCACGCCGCACCAGCGCATGGCGGTGGCGGTGGCGGACGACGCTGACGGATCCGATCAGCGAGAGGAACGCTTGCCCGGCCCGGACCGACCCGTCCGGGCCGGTTTCTTTCCGGCGCGCTTGGCACCCGCGTTCCTGGCACCCGCGGGCTGCCGCCGCGACGCGCCGCGCTGACCGCGCGACGAACGCTCTTCGCGACCATCTTGCGCTCGTGTCTCGCTTCGTTCGCGCACCGGGGCCTCGGCCGGCGCGTCGGGGCTGCCACCGCCTTCGCCGTCCTGCCAACGGCGGCGCGCGCTGAACTGCAGCTTGATGGGCACCTCGCTGAACGGAAGTTCCTCGCGCAGGCGGTTCAGGAAGTAGCGCTCGTAGCGCCCCTCGAACATGGCTGGCTTGTTCACCACCATCGCGATCGTCGGGGGATTCACGGCGATCTGGCTGACGTAGAAAACCTTCGCCTTCGTGCCCAGACTGCTGGTGGGTCCGCGTTCCTCGAGGATCTTGCGCACGGCGGCGTTCACGCGGCCCGTGCCCTCGCGGTGGTTGGCCTGCTCGCGCAGCGAGAAGCTCATCGCGACAGCCTCGCGCACGCCCACGCCGGACTTCGCGCTCACGAAGCAGATCGGCGCATAGGCGAGACCCGGGAATTCCTGCGTGAGGTAGTCCTGATAGTCGGCCGGCTTCAGCTTGCGCTGCACCAGGTCCCACTTGTTCACCACGATCACCGTGGGTCGGAATGCCTCGGCCAGCTGACCGGCAAGCTGCTTCTCGATCTGGCTGCTCTTCTCGGTGGCGTCCAGCAGGAGCCACGCCACGTCGCAGCGCGCGATCGCCTCGTCGGTGCGCGTGTTGGCGTAGAACTCGATGTCGCCGTCCCAGCTCTTGCGCTTGCGAACCCCCGCCGTGTCGATCAGCGTGATCGTGCGGTCCTCCATCTGGATGCGCACGTCCACGCTGTCGCGCGTGGTGCCCGCGATCTCGCTCACGATCACGCGCGGCTCGCCCGCAAGCTGGTTCACCAGGCTGCTCTTGCCGGCGTTGCGGCGGCCCACGATGGCCACGCGCAGGTCGGTGCTGGGCTCGGGATCGTCCTCCTCGTCGGCCTTCTTCGGCAGCCGGTTGCAGATCATGTCGCGCAGCCGCTGCAGGCCATGACCGCTCTGGGCGCTCGCGCAGAGCGGCGTGCCGAAGCCGAGGCCCGCCGCGTCCATCGCGCTTGCCTCCTGGCTGCCGTCGTCAGCCTTGTTCGCCACCAGCAGCACCTTGCGATTCAGGCTGCGGCGTCGCAGCAGATCCGCCACGGTGCGATCCAGTGGCATCACGCCGTCGCGCGCGTCGACCGTGAACATGATCACGTCGGCGGCCTCGGCGGCGGCCATGATCTGGAACTCGATGTCGGGCGTCAGCGTGGCGAGATCCTTGCCAGCGTCGTCGATCCGGTTGCGATCGGTCGTGTAGACGCCCCAGCCGCCGGTGTCGATCACCTCGAGCGAGCGGGCGGGTCCGCGCGTGGGCTTCAGCGAGATGGCCGCGGAGATGCGGTCACGCGTCACGCCGGGCGTGGGATCCACGATCGAGATGCGCCGCCCCGCGAGCCGGTTGAAAAGACTGCTCTTGCCGACGTTCGGTCGGCCGATGATCGCAAGACGGGGAAGCATCGGGTCATGGTACGCGTGGCGTCGCGGACCCGTCCGCGCATCGTCAGTTTGGTGCTGCAGCGTCCGCGAGCGGCACGCCCTGGCACTCGCCGAGGCGCATCTGCAGCAGCGCGACATCACCCATGTCGATCTCGCCGCTGCCATCAAGATCCGCGCCGGGCCAGGCACCGTTTCCGACCTCGCCCAACAGGATCGCCAGATCGGAGGTTGTCACGCAGCCATCGGCGTCGAAGTCGGGGAACGGTCCGTCCTCGCCCTCGGACCCCTCGCCGCCCGTCAGCTGCGCGAACGGCGGGCCCGTCATGTCCGAGCGCTTCTGCAGCACCGCCGTGGTGAGCGCGCCGGCGGTGATCGGATTCGGGTTCGAGGTGCTCAGCGGCAGCACGACCTTCACCGTCGAGGTGTAGTCGGGGCCGCGCATCACCGGGATCGACTGGCCATAGTTCGGGAAGGTCGACAGGCCCACCACCTGCATGTCGTCGGCGGTGCCATCCTGGCCCGCGCCCCACGCCTGCACCGCGCCATTGGGCAGCAGCGCGACCGTGTGGAAACCGCCGGCTCGCACGGCAAGGGCCTGCGGCAGGGTGTCGCTGAACGTTGGAAGCGTGAGCGAGGCCAGCGCGCCGATGATTCTCGGCTCCAGCCGATCGCGCAGCAGCGCCGTGTTCATGCCACCAGCCGCCACCGCCACACCGAAGGTGTCCTCGGGGATCTCGGCCGGCGAGTTCGAGTTGCGGGTGGCCACGATCACGCCGTCGACCTCGGAGTAGGTCTCGTCGCCCCATGCATACACGCGACCGTCGGACTTCAGGATGACCGTGTGGCGATCGCCTGCGGCGATGTCACGCACGTCGAAGTCCAGCAGGCCTGGTGTCTGCGGAATCTGCGGCGAGACCTGCCCGAACCTGTTGTCACCCCAGACCTGCGCCGAACCAAGCACCTGCATGGCGATGTTGTGGTCACGACCGGCACAGATCTTGATGTAGCTCACGCCCAGGCCGCCGGTCGGCGTATCCGAGACGGCCTTCGCGACCGTGAAGGTGTCGTCGGTGCGCTCCACGCCACCCCATGCCTGCAGGTTTCCATCCTGGCGGAGCGCGAGGCTGTGGGTGCGGCCGGCAGCGACCTGCACGGCGCGCAGCAGGCGATCCGTGGTCAGGGTTGCCGTGGTCGGAATGCAGCAGGAGAAGGGATTCTCGTTGGCCTCGTTGCCGTTCCAGCTGACAAGATCGCCGCTGAAGCGCACCAATCCCTGAGGATCCTCGGGCGGCGTGGACTTCTGCGTGATGCAGGTCGAAACCCCCCCAACCGTGATGCAGGCGTCGTAGCTGGTCGCTGGGACCTTGTGCGAGCGGCGGGTCGGCGCGACGGTTGCAACGGTGTTGCGGGAGCCCCACTCCGACTGGTCGCGGATGCTCCAGCACTGCAGGTAGTTGTTGCAGGTCGGACCACCCCATGCGATCACGGAGCCGTCCGGACGGATGCCAAGCACATGCGACTCGCCGATGGCGACCGAGCGCAGCAGCGCCGGGTTGCCCGTGGCGGGATCGATCGGCGCGGAGAGGCTGGCGAGCGTCCCGAAGAACTGCACCGTGCCGTCCGAACCGATGCGCGCGGTGTTTCCATAGCCCGCGGTGATGAAGTCCGATGGCCCGACGGCCTCGATGTCGGTCTGCGCGGGCTGGCCGCGCGCGATCACGTCGCTGTTGGACCGCCGGAACACCACGGCCTCCTCGTCGATCGCCATCGAGGCGATGCCGTTCAGCACGCCCTGACCGTGGCCATTGTTGCCCCACGTGACCACGGTGCCGATGCCGGTCGCTGGGTTCACGTCCTTCAGCGCCACGGTGTGGAAGCCGCCGGCCGACACGTCGGTGCAGTCCTCGACACCCGCCGGCACCATCGACTGCGTGAAGTTCGGCGTGTAGTTCTGGTCCAGCGCGATCGTCGGATCGTCCTGATTCATGAAGCGGGACTCGCCGGCACCCCAGCACTGCACGGTGCCATCCTGCCTGATCGCCGCGGAGTGGAACCAGCCGGCGCTCACCTTGGTTGCAAGCAGACCGGGAATCAGGTGCTCGTGGTACAAGGACGCTGCGGCGTCATCGAACTCGACACCGTCCGCGCTCCAGGCGCCCTGACCCCAACCCACGCTCACCGGGAACCCAAGATAGTTGTCGAAGTAGGTGAAGGGCGCGCCGCCCGTGGCGAACACCTGGCCGGAGAGCGTCCGGAAGAGCGAATGGAAACCGCCGGCCGATGCTTCGGCGAGGTTGCCCTGCTCGGGGGAGTAGAACTCGTCCGCGAAGCAGAACAGCGGATCGCCAATGAAGTGTGCCACACGGGTGCTGGAATCCACGAGCCACGTGAATCGACCGCCCGGCGATGCCGAGGCGTACTTCAGCGTGGGGCTGTAGACGACTGGCGACCACGCCGCGAAGAACTCCCGCTGCAGGTACGAGTTGTCGCCCCAGCCGACCGGCAGGCCGAGCCGGTCAATGCCCACCACGAAGTCGTTGAAGTAGCCGAAGTCACGGTTCGGCATGAACCCGCCGGCCCAGATGGCGCGGACGTTCGAGTCCATGCGAGAGCGTGGGAGCGGCTGCTTGGCCTTGAAGGAAATGTCACGGCCGGCCTTCCTGGAGAGCGCGTAGTCCGGCTCGTACGGGACATTGCACTGGGCTTCCGCGTTGCGTCCCCAGGTCACCACCACACCCGACTCGGCGCGCGGATCCCCCGCGTCCGCCCGCATGTCCCACTGGTAGGAGATCGCCGCGGTGTGATACAGGCCGCCAGCGATCCGCTGCGAGTACAGCGTGGTCCGCGGATCCACCACGTCGATGCCGACCTGCGGCTGGAAGCTCCAGCTGGCGCGTCGGCGCAGGAAGGTCGGATCCGTGTTGGACAGATCGGCCGCAGCCAGAACCTTGGTCGGGTCATCGTTGACCTGCCCGAAGTCGCCGAAGTTGCCCGCGCCAAGCGCGCCAAGACCCCAGCAGTAGAGCTTCTCCTCGCCGAGCGACTGCGCGACCGCCATCGAGTGGTAGCCACCCGCAGCGATCATCTTGAACTTCATCGCGTCCTCGGGGCCCCAGAACCGGTAGCGCGGATCCTCGGGCGCGGCGTCGCTGGGATCGGTCGCGATCTTCGGGCGTCGACGGGATGTCGGAACGATCGCCTGGCCATAGGCGTCACTGCCGATCCCGAACACCATGCCGTCGCGAACCGGCCGATACCAGCCGTTCGACGAGGTGTAGGTGTTCAGTGATCGATAGAACGCCCCGACATGATTCGAGTCCAGCAGGGTGTTGCGCGGACCGACCAGGATCAGCGAGTGCGCCACGCCCGCGGCGATCTGCGTGGCGTAGGGGCTGATGCGGGTGTACTTGTCGTCCTCGGTCGGATTCGTGGGCCACTGGGACTGCGGAAGCCTGCGATACATGGGCGAGGCCTGCGTGAAATTGCACTGGCCCGCCGAGTTGTCGCCCCACGCCGTGACGATCCGGTTCTGGATGGGATCCCCGCCAGTGTCGCCGTTGGCCTGATCCTTCGCGAGCAACGCGACGACGTGATTCGCGCCCGCCGTGATCCGGAAGAAGCGCTTGGGCTGCAGGTTGAACGAATCGTTGCCCGCGCTGCCCGGGTGATCCGGGTCGTAGGTGGCTTGATCCTCCGCGACCCACACCGGCCACCGCGGGAAGTTCAGCTGACCGAATCGATTGTCCCCCCATCCCCGCAGCGTGCCGTCCTCCATCAGCGCCAGCGAGAAGTAGTGACCAGCCGCGACCTGCACCACGGCATTGCCGCTGGCAGGGTTGGTGGTTTCGGGCGGCGCGTCGCACTGTCCGTACTGATTGTCACCCCAGCAGAGGACCGAACCATCCGGCCGGAGCAGGATGTTGTGGTCGTACCCCGCGCTCACCTGAATCGCGACCCACGGCGTGACTTCGCCCGACGAGTTGGTCTCCAGGCCCACCGTCGACTGGCCGTACTCGTTGAAGCCCCATGCCACCACATAGCCCTGATCGCGCGGCAGCCCGGTGTCATGACGCAGCGCGACCGTGTGGCCGGCACCGCAGCTCACCTGGAAGTAGTCGATCTGATTCGCGTTCGGCGCCGGATGCGAGGGAGCCTTCGCAGGCGACGTGTAGAAGGAGTTGAACCGCAGCAGGCCCCAGCCGATCGAGTCCTGCAGCAGCTGTCCCTGGGACCGGCCATGCAGGCCCATCAACGCCAAGCACGCCACAGCGGCGCGAACAGCCTTTCGCGCGAGCGTCTGGGATTCGAATGGGAATGGGTAACGCATGGGACGGGGAAACCGGCTCCAGAGAGTATTCCGATACCTCAATCGGCTCGGGTTCCCTGAACATCTACCTTTGAAGGGGTTCGACTATGTGTCGAAAGATCGTTCAAGGGGACAGGCGATCAAAAATGGTGTTATAAGACTCTATCAGGCTGTTTGATCATGATGGTCCGATATAAGTATCTTCGCCGCGTGATCCGTTTCCTCACATCGGCGCTTCTGCTTCTGCTCGGACCTTTGGCATGCAGCTCCACGCCACCTGTCTGCACGGTGGTCACCGATCTCGCTGGCACGCAGGCCGACTTTGGTTCAGCGGTCCAGTCCGGCGCGCAGGTCGCCATGGCGGCCGCGTCAGGACCATCACCGATCGCGGTTCGATTTCGTGATGCTGGCAGCGACTCCACACTGGCCCATCAACTCTGTCAATCCGCTGCACCCATCAGCCTTGTCGGAATCGGTTTCACCGACAGTGACGAGGCGCTCGCCGCGGTGCCGGCCTTCGTGCGCGAGGGCAGGCCATTCGTGATCGCGGGGGCCACCGACCCTGAGCTTCCTGCCCGGTGCGGTGCTGGCGTGTTCATGGCGTGCTTCGGAGACGATGCGCAGGCCGATGCCGCGGCGCGATTCGCGCTTGGCACCTTCGGCAAGCGATGCGTGGTCATC
>Ga0164292_10001988_pt1 | contig 16665 bp, 6 predicted proteins | sample GEODES117metaG_FD_111486 | JGI IMG/M metagenome (GOLD analysis project Ga0164292, IMG submission 111486) | Eutrophic lake water microbial communities from Lake Mendota, Wisconsin, USA - GEODES117 metaG | ecosystem: Environmental > Aquatic > Freshwater > Lake | place: USA: Lake Mendota, Wisconsin...
CCCACTCGGTGGCGAGGCCATCGGCGTCGCGCCGGTCGGCCTCGAGGCGGCTCCACGCTCCGGCGGCGTCGCACTGCTCGAGCTTGACGAGGAGATGGTCTCCGGCGGCGATGTCGACCAACAGGCCGCCGCGGAGGTCGTCGGCTCCCGACTCCTCGGCTCTCTTGCTGCCGATGGTGATGCGGTAGCGCGCTTCCGGGAGGGAGAGAATCTTCAGTCGAACGCGTCGCCGGTCGTCGTTGGGATTGAAAAGGACGAAATGCCGTTCGATGCCACGCAGCGAGGCTTCGGATCCATCGACCGCGTCGAGGTTCAAGAGCATGAGATCGGGGTCGTCGATGATGCCGAGCGCCTCGAAGAGTCGTTCGTAGGCGAAGGCGGCTCCGGCCATGTAGGCAGCCAGGCCGAGGCTGCCGTGGAGGCCGCCATGCTCCGGCGTGTAGGCATCCTCGATCGGCAGCGACGACGCCGGATGGTCGGTGAGCCGGGGACAGGCCTGCGCGGCGTCGGGCAGGCAGCGGGGGAAGAACGTCGCGGCGTTCACCCGTTGGAGGTTCATCAACCCCAGCAGCGGCTCCCGCGGCACGCGGCCGCGGAGCAGGTCGTCGCGGATCCGCACCGAGAGGGCCAGCGCCGCCTCGCCGTTCTCCCAGGGGGAGCCGGTGAACGCTCCGGCATGGTTGCGAAACAGCCCCGCATTCCGCACCGCCCGGTCGCGCGGGTCATCGCGGAGAGCGCTCTCATACCAGGGGGTGAGGCGGAGGAGGGTGTCGAGAAAGGCATCGCCGACGGCGTCGAAGCGATCCTCGCCAGTGATCGCGCGGAGGCGACAGCAGGCGGCGATGCCCCAGGCGGTGCCGAAGATCTCGGTGACGGGATACGCGGTTGGGTCGTGGTAGGTGATGTCGTAGCGGGCATTCGTCACGCGCCACGGTTGCCGGAGGAAGAGGCGATCGATGGCAGTGGCAGCCGCTTCGATCCGCCGCGTCTCACCGTCGATCCCATGGGCCTCCGTGAGGAGCCAGGCAAGACTGCCGAGTTGCCACGGCTCGAAGACGACGCCGAGGTCCGGTTGATCGGCCTGGGTGAGGGGGAGCCGCGTGAGCGGGTCGAACCACTGCGGGAGGAGCCAGTCGTTCGCTTCAGCAAGGGCGACGAGGCCATCGGTGCCGGCAAGTGCGATGCCGCCGATGGCCGGATCGACGTCGTCGTGGTCGAGCGTACGCCAGATCCGCGCGGTCTCGATCGCGAACATGAGCGACTGCCATGCCATCTCCTTGTCGCCGACATGGGGGGGGAGACGTGTCCCATGGCGGATGAGTCCGCAGTCGGGATCGTAGAAAAGCCGCAGGCCGCGGAGCTTCTCGAGGAGAAACGCATGGCGATCGACGTCGGGAAAAAGCCGATCGTGCCCGAGCCAGCACGCCAGACCGTTGTGGCACGTGGAGAAGTCCCAGCCATCGGCGACCCGTGCCCGGTCCCGGGCCGGATCGCAGGACGAGCCGAGGGCGTAGTCCGTGGCAACGCGTAGCGAGGTCACCGTGTCCTCAGGAAAGAGGGGTGCGTCGCTCCATGGATCGTCGGGAAGCGGAACGTCATCCCACACGATGCTTCTGAGGCGGAGGTCGAGATCGACACCGTGCGCGATCGATCGCCACGATGCCGGCCCGCGTGTGATCCGATCGATCAGGGGCGCGGCGGAGATCGGATGGAGCGGTGCGAGCCGTCGAACCAGGCGGGCGAGCGCTTCGGGGGGAGTCGGCTCGGTGGCCCGCGCGGCATGGATCGAGACGTCCCAGACGATGTCACCGGCGGGCAATTCGTGGAAGTTCCGCTTCACCACCTCGAGCCCCAGTCCGGTCTGACCGCGGGCGGAATCGGCGAAGGTTGTGACCCGGCAGTCGCGGAAGCGGTAGAGATTCCGGTGCGACATCCAGTCGAGTGCCGCGGCGTTGACGAACATGGCCGCCTCGCTGCCGGCCTCCCAGAGGTAGGCTGCGGGGAAGGAGTTGCCCCACTGGTTCTCCGCCGGTCCCCTGTCGATGCTCCCCGGCCCCTGGCCGAGGGCGATCGTGACGGAGGGGCGGTTCATCCACAGCGCGAATTGCGGCTCGAGATCCCGGAGCACGAGCGGTCGGTCGAGTCGGCAGGTGACGACCAACCGTACGAGGGATGTCCGGTCATCGACCTCCAGTCGCGCATCCCACGGGTAGCCATGGTTTGGATGCTTCCCGGTGAGAAGGATCACGGCCCGTGACGGAGTCTGTTCGACGATCGTCCAGCCATCGGGGCGGAGATCGAAGTCTGCCCCTTCGACGAGCGGCCGCTGGCCGTCGAAGAGCGGCCGCCACGGCTCGGCGTCGTCAGCGTCGCCACGGACCGAGGTGAGGATTCCGATCAGCCCGTCGCTCCCGCGGAGGCATGACCAACGCTGGGTCGCGTTGGCGACGTCGAGTCTCCCGGGGCTTTCCGTCAGGTCGACCGCCCGGGCCTCGGCCGGCCAGCCAAGCGGCGCGCAGGCCATCACGACACCGGCCACGAGATGGCAGATCATCACGGCGGCCGCGCACCGCCGATCGCTCGGGGCCGGGGGCGACGGTAGCGGGGGCACAGGCAGGGAACCGCGAGGTCGGTCCATCGGGGCGTGTCGCTACGGAGGGGAGCCGATGAGGAGGATCATAACGGTCGGTGTCGTTGTCGGGGCGGATTCCGTCCCTCGGGGGGGGAACACCGCAGGGGTGGCGGTGGAGCACGGGGCGGCCGGTGTAAGATGAGTGCTCCATGAATGGCGACTCCTCCACGACACCGACGACGGTTTCAGCCGCACAGCGCTCCGCTCCACAGCGGCGCCGGGGTTGGCTCGCCTGGGGCTTCTGGCTGCTGCTCTGCGGTGGCCTCGCCGGTGCGGTGTGGCGCGACCCGACGCTGATCGACAAGGCTCGATCACTCGTCGAGCCGAAGGCCGCTCCCCCGAAGGCTCCCCCTCCCCGGATCGTGCCGGTCACGGCGGTCGAGTCGCGGCAGGGGGACATGGAATTGTTTCTCAACGGTCTGGGGAGCGTGGCCGCCTTCAACAGCGTCACCGTGCGCAGCCGCGTCGAGGGAGAGCTGACGAAGGTCGCGTTCACCGAGGGGCAGGTGGTCGCGGCCGGTGACCTCCTCGCCGAGGTCGATCCGCGGTTCTACGAGGTGCAACTGCGTCAGGCCGAGGCGCAGCTCGCTCGCGACGAGGCCGCTCACCGGGCGGTGGAGCTCGATCTCGAGCGTTCGGAGGCACTCGCCGACCTTCGTCAGGTGACACAGCAGCAGATCGATTCGCAGCGGGCCCTCGTCCGGCAGGCGGAGGCGGCGATGCAGATCGACAGGGCGCTGATCGACAACGTCAAGCTCCAGCTCGACTACTGCAAGATCGAAGCGCCGATCGGAGGCCGGATCGGACTCCGGCTGGTCGACGCCGGCAACCTCGTCCGTGCCAACGATCCGGCCGGTATCGCGGTGATCGCCCAAATCCACCCCATCGCCGTCACGTTCACGATCCCTCAGGACGAGATCGTCCGTGTCCAACGGGCGCTGGCCGGGAAGGGGGGGCTTCCGGTCGAGGCCTTCAATCGCGACTTCCAGACCCGGCTGGCGGCGGGGACGCTGGCGGCGATCGACAATCAGGTCGATCCGTCGACCGGTACGGTGAAGCTCAAGGCGGTGTTTCAAAACGAAGACGACACGCTCTTCCCCAACCAGTTCGTCAACGCCCGGCTCCTCGTGGAGACGCTGCGGGATGCGACGATCATCCCCTTGGCCGCCCTCCAACGGGGCCCCGACTCGACGTTCGTGTGGGTGGTTCAGGCCGACTCCACCGTCGCGATCCGTCCCGTGCAGGCGGGGCCGACGCAGGGAAATCACGTGGCGGTGATCAGCGGTCTGGAGCCCGGCGAATTGGTGTGCACCGACGGCATCGACAAGCTCAGCCCGAAGGCCAAGGTGACCGTCCGCGGCCTGAAGCCGGAGGGCGGCGAGGGGAGCGTCTCGGAACGTCGCGCCCCCGGTGGGACTGGGTCCTGAGCGATGAACCTCTCCCGGCCATTCATCGTCCGGCCGGTGGCGACGAGCCTCCTCATGGTGGCCCTCGTCCTCGTCGGTGTCGTCGCCTACCGCCAGCTGCCGGTTTCGGCGCTGCCGCAGGTCGACTATCCCACCATCCAGGTGCTCACCTTCTATCCCGGCGCGAGTCCCGAGGTGATGGCGTCGAGCGTCACCTCGCCGCTCGAGCGGCAGTTCGGTCAGGTGCCGGGGCTGACGCAGATGACGTCGAGCAGCTCCGAGGGCTGTTCGGTGATCATCCTCCGCTTCGACCTCGCCCTCGACATCGACGTCGCCACGCAGCAGGTGCAGGCCGCCATCAATTCCGCCGCCGCCGTCCTTCCCCGCGATCTCCCCAATCCGCCGGTCTACACGAAGACCAATCCCGCCGACGCGCCGGTCCTCACCCTCGCCCTGACCAGCGACACCCTCCCGCTGACGAAGGTCCAGGACCTCGCCGATACGAGGCTCGCGCAGAAGATCTCACAGCTCTCGGGCGTGGGGATGGTGAGCATCTCCGGCGGCCAGAAGCCGGCGATCCGCATCCAGGTCAATCCCACGGCGCTCTCCAGCCTCGGCATGAATCTCGAGGATCTCCGCGCGGCGCTCGTGCAGGCGAGCGTCAACCAGGCGAAGGGAAGCTTCGACGGCAGCCGGCAGGCCTTCACGATCGCCGCCAACGACCAACTTCTCACGAGCGAGCAGTTCCGTGAGCTGATCATCGGCTACCGCAACGACTCGGGCGTCCGCCTCGTCGACGTCGCCGAGGTGGTCGACGGTGCGGAGAACGTCCGCCAGGCGGCGTGGATGAACGACACCCCGGCCGTGATCGTCAATATCCAGCGGCAGCCGGGGGCCAACATCATCGAGGTGGTCGACTCGGTGAAGGCGCTGCTGCCCCAACTCGAAGCCTCGCTTCCGGCGGCCGTCGAGGTCCATGTCCTCACCGACCGCACGCTCACGATCCGCGCGAGTATCGAGGGGGTGCAGCACGAGATGCTCCTCACGATCGCGCTGGTGGTGTTCATCATCTTCCTGTTCCTGCGGAGTCTCACCGCGACGCTCATCCCCAGCGTGGCCGTCCCGTTGTCGCTCGTGGGCACGTTCGGCGTGATGCATCTCCTCGGCTACAGCCTCAACAATCTGACGCTCATGGCGCTGACGATCTCCACCGGGTTCGTCGTCGACGACGCCATCGTGATGATCGAGAACATCGTCCGGTACGTCGAGGAGGGGGAGACGCCGCTGGCCGCCGCGCTCAAAGGTTCGGCCGAGATCGGCTTCACGATCGTCAGCCTGTCGGTATCGCTGATCGCCGTCCTCATCCCGCTGCTTTTCATGGGGGATATCGTCGGCCGGCTGTTCCGCGAGTTCGCTGTGACGCTGTCGGTGACGATCGTCGTCTCGGCGGCCGTGTCGCTGACGCTCACGCCGATGATGTGCGCGCTGCTCCTCTCGCGTCGCTCGCTGGGCGGCGCGCACGCGGGCGGGCAGCCAGGCCTGTTTGCCAGGCTCTACGCCGCCACGCTGGACTTCGTGCTCCGGCATCAGGTGGCGACGATGGCGACGTTCGTGGCCACGCTCCTGGCCACCTGGCAGCTGTTCGAGATCGTCCCCAAGGGTTTCTTTCCCGTGCAGGACACCGGCGTGATCCTGGGGATCTCGGAGGCTCCGCAGAGTATCTCCTTCGAGGCGATGCGCGAGAGGCAGTTGACCCTCAATCGGGTGATCCTCGCCGATCCGGCAGTGGAGAGCCTGTCGAGCTTCATCGGCATCGACGGTACGAACGTGACCCTCAACAGCGGCCGGATCCAGATCAATCTCAAGCCGCTCGAGGAGCGGGAGGCCAGCGCCGTCGAGGTCATCCGTCGTCTCCAGCCGGCGATCGCGGCCGTCGAGGGGATCGGGCTGTTCATGCAGCCGGTGCAGGATCTCTCCGTGGAGACGCGCGTCAGCCGCACGCAGTACCAGGTGAGCGTCGAGTCACCCGACGCGGCGGAACTGGTGGCCTGGGCTCCCCGGTTCGTCGCCGCGCTGCGGGAGCTGCCCGAACTCGCCGATGTGGCCAGCGACCAGCAGACCGACGGCCGCCAGGCCCGGCTCGTGATCGACCGCGACAGCGCGTCCCGACTGGGAATCACGCCTCAGATGATCGACGACGCCCTCTACGACGCCTTCGGGCAGCGGCAGATCTCGATGCTGTTCACGCAGCTCAACCAGTACAGGGTCGTCCTCGAGGTGGCTCCCGCGTTCCGCGACACGCCGCAGGACATGTCGCAGATGTACGTCCGGGCCGGTGGTGTTGCCGGGCTGCCGGGGGAGACGCGGGTGCCGCTCGGGGCGGTCACCCGGCTCGAGGAGTCGAGCACGCCACTGGCGGTGAATCATCAGGGGCAGTTTCCCGTGGTGACGGTGTCGTTCAACCTCGCCCCGGGCGTGGCCCTCGGCGAGGCGGTCGACGCGATCGACAGGAGCCGTCGAGACCTGGAGATGCCGGGTGGAATCCAGACCGCGTTCCAGGGGACGGCCGCCGCCTTCCGGGCGTCGCTTTCCAACCAGGGGTGGCTGATTCTCGCGGCGATCGTCACCGTCTACATCGTCCTCGGCATCCTGTACGAGAGCACCATCCACCCGATCACGATCCTCTCCACGCTTCCCAGCGCCGGGGTCGGCGCCTTGGTCGCGCTGCTCGTCTGCAAGACGGATTTGAGCGTCATCGCACTGATCGGAATCATCCTCCTGATCGGGATCGTCAAGAAGAACGCGATCATGATGATCGACTTCGCCATGGAGGCCGAACGCAACGGCATCGGCGGGCGCCGCGTCGGGCCGGACGAAGCGATCCGCGAGGCCTGCCTGCTCCGTTTCCGTCCGATCATGATGACGACGATGGCGGCGCTGCTCGGGGCGGTGCCGCTGGCGATGGGGAGCGGCACCGGCTCGGAGTTGCGGAGGCCCCTGGGGATCACGATCATCGGCGGATTGCTCGTCAGCCAGCTGCTCACCCTCTACACCACGCCGGTGATCTACCTCTGGTTCGACAGGCTCGGGCGGTGGTTCCGTGGCTCGAGCGACATGGCCGGCACGGGCGGGGCGGAAGCGGCCGGCGCAGCCTCCACCCTCGTGGAGGCCCGGCGATGAACATCTCGGCCTGGTTCATCCGCCGCCCCGTCGGGACGTCGCTCCTCGCGGTCGCGATCACGCTCGTGGGGGCGATCTGCTATTTCCTTCTCCCCGTGTCGCCGCTTCCGCAGGTGGAGTATCCGACGATCAACGTCGGCGCCGGGCTGCCAGGGGCGAGCGCGGAGACGATGGCCTCCGCGGTGGCCACGCCGCTCGAGCGGCAATTCGGCCTCATCGCCGGCGTTACGGAAATGACGTCGCAGAGCACGCTCGGCCAAACGTCGATCACGCTCCAATTCGATCTCGACCGGAACATCGACGCCGCCACGCGCGACGTCCAGGCGGCGATCAACGCGGCCCGCGGTCGCCTCCCGTCGAACCTTCCTCGCAACCCCGACCTCCGCAAGGTCAACCCCGCCGACGCGCCCATTCTCATCCTGGCGATGACCTCGACGCTCCATCGAAAGCCCCGGCTCCAGGATGTGGCAAGCACGATCCTCCAGCAGAAGCTCTCGCAGGTGGCCGGAGTCGGGCAGGTGGTCGTCAGCGGCGGTTCCCCCCCGGCCGTCCGGGTGAGCGTCAATCCGATGGTTCTCGAGCGGTTCGAGATCGGCCTCGACGATGTTCGCACCTGCCTCCAGCAGGCCAATGCCAACCGCCCCAAGGGCGTCATCGACGACTCCCTCACGACGTGGTCGATCGCCACCACCGATCAGCTGTTCACCGCCGAGGAGTACCGCCGCCTGATCGTGGCCTGGAGGGGAGGCGCCCCGATCCGGCTCGAGGACGTGGCGACCGTCGTCGACTCCGTCGAGGACGTGCGCGTCGCCGGGGTCTACAACGGGCAACCGACGATCATGGTGATCGTCTACCGCCAGCCCAACGCGAACATCATCCGCACCGTCGACAACGTTCTCGCCATCCTCCCGCAGCTTCGCGCCCAGATCCCTGCCGGCATGCGCCTCGACCTCGCCATGGATCGGACGGCGACGATCCGGGCGAGCATCGTCGATGTGCAGCACACGCTCCTCCTCTCGGTGGTGCTCGTCGTGGGGGTGGTGTTCCTGTTCCTGAGGGATTGGCGAGCGACGCTCATTCCCAGCGTGGTCGTGCCGGTGTCCTTGGTGAGCACGTTCTCGGCGATGTACGCCCTGGGCTACAGCCTCGACAACCTCTCCCTGATGGCCCTGACGATCGCCACCGGATTCGTCGTCGACGATGCGATCGTCGTCCTCGAGAACATCGCCCGGCATCGCGAGGAGGGGATGCGGCCGATGGAGGCGGCGTTTCGCGGTGCGAGGGAAATCGGGTTCACCGTCCTTTCGATCAGCATCTCGCTCGTGGCGGTGTTCATCCCGATCCTCCTCATGGGAGGGATCGTGGGGAGGCTGTTCCGGGAGTTCGCCGTCACCCTCTCCGTGGCGATTCTCCTTTCGATGGTGGTGTCGCTGACGCTCACGCCGATGATGTGCGCCTGGCTGCTCGAGCCTGCGGGGCATGGTCGGCAGGGGCTCGTCAGCCGGTTGACCGAGCGCTTCCTCGACCGCATCACCCGGGGCTACGGATGGCTCCTGCGGGTGGTGATGCGTCACCCACGGATCACGATGGCGGTGAATCTCGCGACGATGGCGCTGACGGTGTGGATGTACGTGATCGTGCCGAAAGGATTCTTTCCCCAGCAGGACACCGGGCGGATCACAGGCACGCTCGATGCCGATCAGGACAGCTCGTTTCAGACGATGAGCGGGCTTTTGACGAAGTTCTCGCTGGCCGTGAAGGAGGATCCGGCGGTGGCGGGGATCACCGGGTCGACCGGCGGCGCCGCGGGGGGGAGCCCGAACGCGGCACGCATGTTCGTCAGCCTCGTGCCCAAGGAGGAACGCGGCGGGATGGCGGCCGACCAGGTGATCGGACGTCTCCGGGGAAAGCTCGCCGGGCTCACCGGCGCCACGATGATCATGCAGCCGGTTCAGGACCTGCGGATCGGCGGCCGACCGAGCAGCTCGCAGTATCAGTTCACGCTCCGCGGCGACAACCTCGTCGATCTCAACGAGTGGGGGCCGAAGCTCGTGCGGGCGATGCGCGCGATGCCGGAGCTTGCCGACATCCGATCCGACCAGCAGAACCGCGGACTCCAGGCAGGGCTGACGATCGACCGCGACGCCGCGGCCCGCTTCGGAATCTCGCCCCGCCAGATCGACGACGCTCTCTACGACGCCTTCGGCCAGCGTCAGGTGTCGGTGATGTATCGGCCGCTCGGCCAGTACCGTGTGGTGATGGGGATGGAGCCGGAGTACCTCCAGGGGCCCGACGCCCTGCGGAGCCTCCATGTCACCGGGGCCAACGGCCTCCAGGTGCCACTCGAGTCGCTGGCCTCGCATACCACGGGGAACGCACCGCTGCTGGTCAATCACACGGCGCAGTTCCCCTCCGCGACGGTGTCGTTCAATCTCGCCCCCGGCGTGTCGCTCGGGGCGGCCGTGGAGGCTGTCGAATCGAAGGCAGCGGAGCTCGGCATGCCGGCCACCGTTCGTGGCAGCTTTTCCGGCACCGCGCAGGTGTTCCGCGAGGCGCTGGCCAACCAGCCGCTCCTCATCCTCGCTGCCGTGGTCACCGTCTATCTCGTCCTCGGCATGCTCTACGAGAGCGTCGTCCATCCGCTGACGATCATCTCCACCCTCCCCAGCGCCGGATTGGGAGCGCTCGTGGCGCTCCAGTGGACGGGGAGCCAACTCGATGTCATGGCGATGATCGGCATCGTCCTCCTCATCGGGATCGTCAAGAAGAACGCGATCATGATGATCGATTTCGCCCTGGAGGCGGAGCGGACGCGCGGTCTCCCGCCGAGCGAGGCGATCTACGAGGCCTGCGTGCTCCGCTTCCGACCGATCACGATGACGACGCTCGCGGCCCTCCTGGGCGGGCTGCCGCTGGCGCTGGGCACGGGCCCCGGGGCCGAGCTCCGCTGGCCGCTGGGGATCGCGATCGTCGGCGGCCTGATCGTCAGCCAGATGCTGACGCTGTTCACGACTCCGGTCGTCTATCTCGCCCTCGACAGCCTCGTCCATCGGGTCGGCAACAGCCGTCGCTCGTCGGTGACGCCGACGACGGTTCCGATATCGAGCTAGGGCTGAGCGCCGCCGCTGGTAGCCGCGAGGGTCGACTGCCCGAGCCGCTCCGAGCGAGGCGAGTCTCCCGGAATCAACCGCGGACGCTGAGGCTCGTCCTCGGCTTCGACTGTTCGAACGACACCGCCGCGGCCAACATCGAAGTGCTGACCTGCGGCTGTGGCTTCGGCTGCGGGAAGGAACCCCAGTTGCCGACCACCGGAATGGCCGCGGCGCCGACCGGGAGCGTGTAGGTGATCAGGTTCGCGACCGACCCATCGACGCGGTTGTTGAGATACACCCTGCGGGCCACAGGATCGTAGAGGCCACAGGTGTCCTTCTTGTCGCCGTTCCAGTCGCCGGCGAGTGGCACCCACGTGGCGGGCACCGGCGGCGTCGTGAACTTCGTCAGCGACGTGATCGATCCGTCGATCTTGTCGTTGAGATAGAACGTGAAGCCGCGGGGATCGTAGAGGCCGACGGTGTCCTTGCCGTCGCCGTTCCAGTCGCCGGCCAGCGGGCGCCACGTCGACGGGAGGACGGGGGTGACGAACGGTGCCGAGGCCTGGGCGCCGCCGAGGGTATAGAAGCGGAACGTGCGGGCGAGGTTGTCGTAGATGCCGAGGTCGTCTCCTCCCACGCCGTCCCAATTGCCGGCGAGCGGTTGCCACCACGACTTCGCGCCGGCGATCGGCACCACCGAGTCGGCCACGCCGTCGTTGTTCATGTCGAGACGGAAGGAGCCGCTCGCGCCGTCATACACCCCGGTCGACATCACGCCGTCGCCGTCGAAATCCCCCGCGAACGGCAGCGCCCTGGCGTTCGTCGCCACCTGGGGCGCCACCCCCGGCCTGACCGCCGTGACCGCGGTGGAGGTGCCGTCGGCGTGGTGATTCAGGCTCCAGCTGCGGGTCGTCGGGTCGTAGAAGCCGACGGTGCTGTGGAACGTCGGATACTTCTCGACGAGCTTGCCCGGGGTGAGCGTCCGGCCGGCGAGGCCCGGTGACGACGCGGTGTACTTCAGGGCCCGGAAGGTGAGATTCGTGAACACGCCCGGCGTGCCGCTGACGTTGAGCGGGGCAGGGGATGTGCCCTGGGTGAGGGTGCCGCCGGGGATGTCGGGGTTGACGTAACGCCACACGGTCTTGCCGGCCGGCGTGACCTCGAAGATGTTCCCTCTCACCCCCTCGCAGATCAGCGTGTTGCCGTTGGGCAGCCGCTGGGCCCCGGAGATGATCGAGGAAAAGAATCCTGCCGTCGGGCTGCCGTAGCTCCAGACGGTCGTGGCATTGCCGTACGTCGTGGGCTTGAGCTCCATGACCGACGACCAACTGCTGCCGTTGGGGCGTCCCCAGCCGTTGTTGTAGACGAGCAGATTGCCGGCCCCCGGGAGGCCATCGGCGATCCAGTGGATGTTGTGCTGCCACTGGAGGGTCTGGTTGGCCGCGGTGCCCGCGTTCCAACTCGCCGGATTGCCGTACCGCCAGAGGAGGTTCCCTCCCTTGCCGTACCGGCCGCCGGTGCTGCCGGCGGCTTCGGCGGTGGTGGTGCTCTTGTCGATCATCCACACCTCGTTGAACTCCCGGGCCGAGACGAGGATCTGCTCGGTCTTGGCGTTGTAGGCGATGGCGTTGAAGTGGGCCCAGTCGGCGATGTGCGTGTCGGCCCCCACGCCGGTCGGGACGTAATTCAGGTTGATCCTTTGCGGATGCTTGACGATGTCCTGCGGCTTGACGTAGTTCGGTTTGCTGGCGTCATACGACTGGACGAGATGGTCCCTCATGCGCCATTCCCACACGATCGTCCCGCCGGAGCCTGCTGCCAGATCGGGCTTGATCTCGATGATCACCTCCGGCCACAGCTCGTTGTTCGTCGCCGGATTGAGCTTGGCGGGATCCCGGCCCAGGGCGATCGCCTCGGCACGCGTCAGCCGCTCCCAGGCGATCGCCAGGACGTTGCCGTTGGGGAGGCGGATCGAGTCGTGGTGGAGCTGATACTTGGCGTTGGCGAGCGTGTAGGTCCAGGTGAGGGTGTTGTCCCAGCTGATGAGGTCGATCTTTCCGGTCGACCCGTTGTGGCCGAAGACACGCTGGGCCGGAGGAAGGGCGGTGTTGCGGAGGATCGACCCATCGTCCTGGAGATAGACCGACGTCGCGCCCCCGCTGCCGGTCCAGGAGTGGACCTCCTGGCCGTTGTTGTCGATGAGGTGCGTCTTCGTGTTGAGAATGCCGTTGAAGAGGGTGTAGCCCTCTTGAGCGCCCGGCGCGTTGACGAACAGGCCCACGGTCTGTGTCGTCAGTGCCAAGCGTGGCTCGAGCGTCTCGATGCCTGCCAACCGCCCCGACGAGCGGCGCCGAGAGGGCTTCCGGCGGGTATTCGTGCGGACGGACTGGGCGGCGTTCGAGGGGGCCATGGCGGGGCTCTCACAGACGGGAAAAAGGTTTCCCTCGGTCGCCGGTCGACCGCAGGGGTTAGTAAAGAAGGGTAATTTGGGCCGCCTGGCGAATCCAGGAATCGGCGTGCCGGATTCTCGGTGGCGGCAACGAAAACGGGGCCGGGGCTCGGGAACGCATCCAAGGCCGGAGTTCGGACAAAGGGAAAATCCCCTCGAAGAGGGGGGTTAGTCCATGCCACCGATGACCGGATGTGGCGGCGCAAGTGCCTTCGTGAGGTTCGGTTGGGATCGGTGGCGGGGCCGTCAGGCGTCGCGGGGCTTTTCCAGGAAGAGGAGCGACCGGGGGGGAATCGTGAACCGGGTCGCCGGTGGGACCGTCGGAGCGCCCGGGAGCCCGGGCTCCCCGAGCCAGGGGGTGGAGGTGGCGACGTCGGCAGGGGTGCGGCCGTAGTTGGCGAGCACCAGTCGGAAACGTCGGTTGGCGAAGGCCGACGCGACGACGTCGGCCGGCAGGGGGGCGGCGAAGAGGTCGCTCTGGCGGATGTCGAGCCAGGCGCGCGAGCCCTCCTCGACGAGCGGTCGGTAGCGGGCGAGCCATTCCCCCCAGCGCTCGCGGGTCCGCGGGCTCCCCGGCACCTCGTCCCAGGCGGAGTAGGTGTGCAGCGCCGCCGGGTTCTCCCGGTGGAGCGCCCGGGCGTCGCGGCAGCGCTTCAGCCAGAAGTCGTCGTGGTAGGTCACCCCAGGCACGAAGCCGCGCTCGCCGGTGAAGATCCTGCCGCCGAAGGCGACGGGGAACTGCATGAACGGGATCGCGTGGAGGTAGGGCTCGTCGATCGACTCCAGGCTCGTGAAGCCCATGTCGAGGCAGGGGACGACGTACGGCGGATGATCCTTGACCGCCTCGCGCATCGCGTCGGCGCTGGCCACGCCCTCGCCCACCCACAGGTAGTCGTAGGTGGTCAGGTCCGTGCGCGGCTTGTCGACACCGTCGACGTGGAGCTTGAGAATCGCGCCACGGCGCTTGACGTCGGCGTGGAGGAGGGCGAGGAGATCGGTGAAGGCGCCGTCCTCCTCCGGCGTCTCGGTGAACGCGGCGATCTCGTCGACGGCCGGAGGCATGGCCCGCTTGGCGGCGTGCCGGTTCATGAGATAGCCGCCGTCGGCGTAGATGCCGTCGGCTCCCCAGTCGTCGATGACGCGGGCGATCTTCCGCAGCACGAACGCCCGCCAACCGGGGCTCGCCGGCGAGCACCGCGCCATGTTCCAGTAGCCGACGACGAGGAAGTCCCCCGGCCGGCTCCAGGTTGGGTCGAAATCGGGGTCGGTGCGCTGGATGAAGCAGGGAGAGACGTACGTCAGCACCTTGAAGCCCCGCCTCCGGGCCATCGCCAGGAAACGCACGTACCCGTCACGGCTCACCGGAGAGTATTTGTCGCCGCCGAAGAGCCGCAGCGAATCGTTCCAGTCGTCGAACACCTGCAGGACCTCGACGCCGAGGCCCGCGAGCCGGTCGAGCTCCGCCTCGTCCTCCTCCCCCGGGTCCCAGGGCCGGGTGGCGGGGTATTCGCCGAGGTTGTAGCAGCACTGCGCGGGGAGATAGTTCGTGACGAGATGGCGCCGCAGACAGTCGTGGATCGTCGCGGTGCCGAAGGCGATGGCCCGGAGGCGGTCGCGGTGATCGGCGGCACCGTAGTCGGCGATGAGCCGCGGCCGGGGCGGCACGACGATGGCTGCCGGTGCCGGGGCGCCGGAGTCGGGCGTCGCGGGCTCTCCCGGGGGAACGTCGGCGGCAAGCGCCGTCGCTGTCAGGCCCACGGCCGGGGTGGTGAGGAGGAAGTCGCGGCGGCGCATGGAAGGGCTCCGTGAAAGGGCGGGGGCGGGGCGGCGGCCGGTCGGAGTGGTTCAGGCGAGGATCTCGCGGACGACGCGGCCGGACACGTCGGTGAGGCGGTGGTCACGGCCGGCGTGGCGGAAGGTGAGCCGCTCGTGGTCGAGGCCGAGGAGCGCCAGGATCGTGGCGTGGAAGTCGGGCATCGTCACCTTTCCTTCCGCCACGTAGTAGCCGAAGTCGTCGGTCTGACCGTGGGCGGTTCCTCCCCTGACGCCGCCGCCGGCCATCCAGACCGAGAAGGCATGGGGGTGATGGTCGCGGCCGTCTGTCCCTTGAGCGGCCGGCGTCCGGCCGAACTCGGTGCCGAAGATCACGAGGGTGTCGTCGAGAAGCCCGCGGGCCTTGAGGTCAGCGAGGAGGGCGGCGACCGGCTGATCGACCTTCTTCGCGTTCGTCGTGTGGTTGTTGCGGAGATCGCCATGGGCATCCCAGTAGTTGCGCGGGTAGCTGAAGTTGACCTGCACGAACCGCACGCCCGCTTCGAGGCAGCGCCTCGCGAGGACGCACTGCCTGGCGTATTCGTCCGTCGGCTCGACGCCGACACCGTAGCGGGCGAGCGTGCCTGCCGTCTCCCGCTCGATCTCGAATACGCCGGGCGCTTCCGCCTGCATGCGCCAGGCCATCTCGAACGATTCGATCCGGGCCTCGAGGCGTGCGTCGGCCCCCGCACGGGCGGCGTGACGACGGTTGCGGGCGGCGAGGAGATCGAGTTGCTTCCGCTCGAGCGCCGGATCCTCCGCCGAGACGAGATTCGTAAGCCGCGTCGTCTTGAAATCGGTGCTGCCGTCACCGATGCGCGTCCCCTGAAAGCTCGCCGGCAGGAACGCCGAGCCGTAGTTCTGCGTGCCGCCGTGATAGAGCGAGGGAGAGAGACTGACGAATCCGGGGAGGTTCTGGTTTTCCGTTCCCAGCCCGTAGAGCGTCCAGGCACCGAGGCTCGGCCGGGCGAACACCCCGGAGCCGGTGTTCATCGCGAGCAGGGCCGGTCCGTGCGACACTTGATCTCCCCCGTGCATCGAACGGATCACGCACAGATCGTCGGCATGGCCGCCGATCATCGGGAACAGGTCGCTGACTTCGAGCCCCGATTGCCCGTAGCGGCGGAACTCCCACGGTGAGGCGAGGAGATTGCCGGTCGGGGCGAACTCGAACTTCGGCTTCGGGAGCGGCAGCGGCTGGCCGTTCATCGCGGCGAGCATCGGCTTGGGGTCGAACGAATCGACGTGCGAGATCCCGCCATGCATGAACAGAAACACGACCCGCTTCGCCCGCGCCGGGAAGTGCGGCGATTTGGCGCCGAGTGGCGGGCCGGACGGCCGCGCGGTGGGCGGCGGCTGATCGGCGGCTGCCCGGCCGTCGGCAAGGAGCCCGAGGAGCGCCGTATGGCCGAAGCCGCAGGCGCTCTTCAAGAGCCAGTCCCGGCGTGAGTGGGGAAGCATCGGACGGCTCCGGTCAGTCGAGGTAGGCGAACTCGTTCGAACACAGCAGCGCCTGACACCAGCTCTGCCAGGCTTCCTCGTGGCGCGTCTCGACGGGCCGGGCCTGTCCGGCGGGCGATTGCACCCAGTCGTCGAGGTAGGCGATCGACTCGGCGATTTCCTCCGGGCTCGCCCGGCGGCCGAGGGCACGGGCATGTGCCCGATCGATCCGGGCGGTGTCGTCGAGACCGGCGTCGGCGAGGAGCGAACGGGCGAAAACGAGAGCCTGACCGCGGACGAACGGACTGTTGACGAGGAACAGTGCCTGCGAGGGGACGGTCGTCTCGTTGCGGAGGGCGGTGACGCCGTTGGGATCGGCGGCGTCGAACAAGGCGAGGACATCGGGAAGCATGTTCCGCACCGCCGGCAGATAGAGGCTCCGCTTCGTGAAGGTCGTGTAGACGGGATCGTCGACGGCGAGCCGATTCGGCTTGATCATGGCGCCGATATCCTCGGCCTTCTCCACGAGCACCTTCGCGCTCTCGTCGCTGCCTGGCGTCGGATCGAGCCCGCCACTTGCGGCGAGGATCGCGTCGCGGAGCTGCTCGGCGGAGAGCCTCCGGCGCGGCATGGCGGCGAGGAATCGCCCGTCGG
>Ga0164292_10001992_pt1 | contig 16655 bp, 15 predicted proteins | sample GEODES117metaG_FD_111486 | JGI IMG/M metagenome (GOLD analysis project Ga0164292, IMG submission 111486) | Eutrophic lake water microbial communities from Lake Mendota, Wisconsin, USA - GEODES117 metaG | ecosystem: Environmental > Aquatic > Freshwater > Lake | place: USA: Lake Mendota...
CGACGCAGCGCCCAAGCCATCTGGGGGAGCAAGGCCAAAGGGGCTTGGCCCCCGGTAAGCAGCTTGTCGAGGTGTCTGAGCGCTTCGGCCGCTTGTCCTGAGGCGGCCGAATCATTGATTTCCCACATCGTCTTGCCGACCCATCCCGCGACGACATCCCTCACAAGCGATTCGGAAATCGTACCACCGGGTTCGATGTGAACGGCTAACTTCGCGATTTCGCTATCGAGCATCCCGATATGGTCCCCTAGCATTTCGATCAAAGCGCTGGCTGCCCCGTCGGTCAATCCTGTCTGATATTTAGGCGCGATCGTCTCGATCAAGAATCGGCGGATCTTGGGGACGTCCGGAGATTGATTTCGGCCGTAGGTGATTTGCGGAGGGGAACAGCCGACGACGAGTTGAGTCTGCTCGGCGGCCTTATAAAGTCGTGTGTTCGACGGCAGGGTTTCGAGTTCCAAAACGAGTCGACAGGCGGTACTCGGTGAAGCGACATAACCCTCCAGTTCGGTGCGATGGTTCTTGACCAAGGGGTCCCCGCCACGAACGACCACGCTCCTCGGTTCCCCCATCGAAAACAGCGAAGGGGTCGATAATTCGTCTTTCAAATCGGGCCACCTTGCCTCATCTCCGTGGACCGACATGGAGTCTCCGTCGCCAACCAGACAGCGAATCACAGAACCACGTAAAAACGAATCCGACCCGACGACAATGATGACGCATGGCAGCGAGTCGGGATCGAGTATGTTACGGCCGAGGAAATCGAAGGCGTGGATCAGTGGCATTTTGTCATGGCCTGAACGGCCTCGGCGGTCTAGGGGCATCAGGCCCGGTGGCGTCGGTTGCTCGTCTGCAATAACCGCGCGGCCTGCGTAAGGTAACCAAGCCTTGGTATAAGCGTGGCCAGCTTCGGTCGCAAGCGACCAGCGGCCCAGGTCGGTCAGGTCGGTCGACAGGCCAGTTCGCAATAATCGGGGCGTTGGGCAGCGTTCCGATGGCGGAATTCGGTAACGATCCGCCCATCCCGGACAAGAAACGCACCGGGCATTTGAAAACCATCCCCCCCCGCCTTTCCGATCGCATGGCGGTTAATCACGGCCGCGACGAAACCACGCCACCAGACGGAAGGTCCGAGCAACTCCATCAGGCCACCACGTTTCAATCCGTAAGCCCGATAAAGTGTGCAATTGGGGTCGCTGATTCGCGGCCAGTCATCGAGACCATAGGTTTCGAACAACGCCCTGCCGCTCTCGTCATCCCCCATATGCACCAGGATCGGTGATTTGCCTGCCGATTCGATCTTCGTCCGCTGGTCGCAAAGGTCATGCAAGGCCTCACGACAAAAGGTGCAGCCGCTATGGCGGAGAAAAATGATGAGGCAGTCTCGTCCTCGTGACAGCTCCTCGATCGACCTACCATGCTGATCGCAGAAGCGTCTGTTGGCCGACCCGATCGACAGTTCTTCGGTGGCTTTCGGTTCGAGGTGGTGTTTGGCCGCGTGGTAGAGGATCGCCGCGAACGGAAGCCACCAGATCAGGTCATTGGTAACGATCGTCCAGCCCCAGTTCAGGGGCAACCTTCCCGGCGTATCCGGCGAGGTGGTGGCGAGGGTCCACAAAAAACCTATCGGGCCAAAGAGCTTGCCCAGCAGGCCGACCAGTACGATCGGCCAGTGGCGAAACGGGTCACTGGAGGCGATCGCATAACCGATCCCGTAGACCCCGACGATCATCCCGACGCATTGCCAGATCGAAGGGTAGATCGGGTCCACGGCCCCGGTCCAGCGGAACAGATCGAGTGGCCTCAGGATCACCCAAGTCCCCCAAATCAGGTTATAAGCGGCGGCCGCCATCAGGGTACGCCGCATCCAAAGAGGTGCCGTCATCAGGGATCAAGCTTCCGGGTAGGTTGTATCGAACGGAGGTGTCGGGCAACGGCATCCAACAGCGGATCGACCGTTTGCCCTTGGATCGGCCCGGCGGGCCAATCGAACCACCGATAGCCTTCATGTTCGGGACAGTCGATTTCGATTGGTGATTCGATAAATCCTAGGAAGTAGTGAACCGTCTTGGTCACTTCCTTGTCGCCGAAGCGTTTTGACCGGATCGGGTAGGAGAGCGAAAAGCGGAAGTTCGGGTCCAATTCGATCCGATCGGTCGGGATACCCGTCTCCTCCTGTGTCTCGCGAAGGGCGGTTTGCTCTGGCGTTTCCCCCGCTTCGGCGTGGCCTTTGGGGAGGTCCCATCGGTCCGGATGTCGGAGCAAAAGAAATTTCGGTCCGATCGCCGAATGCGGTTGGCATCGCGTCATCAGCAGGATCCCGGCCGCCGTGATTTCTTCGGATGGAATTGCCATGTGGCGGATAATCTCCTGGCGGATGATTCAGTGGGCTTGCGGGGTGGCCCGATGCCCTGCAGACTTGCCTCGCCGAGACATTTTGCGGTTGCCTTGAGCGTCCAACATTCCAATCGGGTCGGAAGATGAAGATTTATACCAAAACGGGCGATATGGGCAGCACGGGCCTCTTTGGGGGGCCGCGGGTGTCAAAGGATGATGACCGTATCGAGGCCTATGGGACCGTCGATGAGCTCAACGCCGCGTTGGGAGTAGCGCGTGCTGTGCCACTTGCTGATGATATCGATCGTCAGATTTCGCGGATTCAAAGCGAGCTATTTTCGATCGGGGCCGAGTTGGCGACGCCCGATCCGGACGCGTTCGGGGTCAGGATCATCGACCCTAGCCACGTCCGCTGGTTGGAGGAAACGATCGACCAGCACGAGGCGACACTACAACCACTGCGGCATTTCATCCTGCCTGCCGGTTGCGAGGCCTCGGCGAGGCTCCACTTAGCCCGGGGGATCTGCCGCCGTGCCGAACGGAGGGTGGTGACGTTGGTTCGGCGGCATGAGGCCAGCGTCAGTGAAGATTTGTTAATATATCTGAATCGTCTGGGCGACCTGCTGTTTGTGCTCAGTCGTGTCGTCAATGCCCGCGGCGGGCATGCGGAAGTCCATTGGGTCAAGCCGACTCAAGAAGGGGCGTGACCTGTGCGTGGGGCCGGTTGTCGGCGTTGTCTCGCTCCCCCAAAATGGTAATGTATAAAGGTCGTTTCGCACCGCCCGCCGATTCATCATCGTAGTAAGGATTCACTAGCCGTGAAGAAAGTCGAAGCCATCGTCCGTCATTTTAAGCTTGAGGACGTAAAAAATGCATTGACCGAGCGAGGGATTCACGGGATGACCGTTAGTGAAGTTCGGGGGTTTGGCCGCCAGAAGGGGCATACCGAAATCTACCGGGGGACCGAGTACGCGATCGATTTCGTCCCGAAGGTGAAGATCGAGGTTGTTTGTTCGGATGAGAATCTCCAGACCGTGATCGATACGGTTTTGCAAACCGCCCAGACCGGCCAGATCGGCGACGGTAAGCTCTTCATCACCAACCTCGAAGACGCGATTCGGATTCGGACCGGCGAACGCGGCGAAGAGGCGATCTGATCTTTTCTCGCATGCTCCGGGCCGATCATGCTCCGGGCCGATCATCACGCCAAGGCGGTACGTGCATGAGCGACCATCCGTCCCCGATGATCGACCCGGTCGTCATCCGGGCTCGTCAACGGCTCAAGGAAGGGCGCGAAAAGATCCGTCAGCGGCATGACGAGGGGGGGTCGGGACCGGATATTTGTTCTTCGATCACCGATTTAGTCGACACCCTGATCCTTGATATCTGGGGCGGGGCGATCTCGGGTAACAACCGAGGGCCGTTAGCCAAGCAAGTCGCGTTGGTCGCCCATGGGGGGTACGGTCGCCGTGATTTGGCACCGTTCAGCGACGTCGATTTGATGTTGATCACCAGTCGCGCGATCTACGGTGAGATCCAACCGATCGCGTCGGCCGTATCGCGGAATATCGTCGATGCCGGTCTGCAACTGGGTTTTTCGGTCCGGATGCCGGATGAGGCCTGTCGGTTGGCTTGGAAGGATCCCGTGATCTACTCCTCCCTGACCGAGTCTCGCTACCTGGCAGGCAGCGTTCAGGTCTATGAGGGTTTTTTCGATACGTTGCGACGTGGTGCCCGTCGGCGTTCCAAACGCTTGGTTCGTGAGGTGACCGAGGCCCGTCGCCAGGAACGGGTCAAATGGGGCGAGACCAACTACCTGTTGCGGCCAAACGTGAAGCGTTCACGTGGTGGTCTTCGCGACTTGCAATTGATCCGTTGGATCGGTTTCGCTCGCCAAGGCGAGACCGATCTGGCCCGTTTGGTCGAACTCGGGGGATTGCCGAAAGAGGACTACCAGCGGGTTGTACAAGCCCAAGATTTCCTGCTTCGCTTGCGAAATGAATTGCATTTTATCCACGGCAGGAGCCACGACATTCTCGATCGTGCCGTCCAGATGCGGATCTCGGAAAAGTGGGGTTATGCCGCCGAAGCGGGGCGATTGCCCGTCGAGATGTTCATGCAAGAGTATTTCGAGCATACCCGAAATGTGCGGTATGCTTCGGCCTATGTCTGCGATGATGCCCGCGTGACCTCATGGTGGTATGGGCTTTTCGAGTGGGCTTTCTCGAGAAGCGAAGGTCAACGGGTGAGATCGGGCAGCAAGCATGTTTGGGTACCTGCCAGGCACTTGCCTGGTTTCGCCAGTAACCTCGCCGCTGTCTTGCGTCTGATGGACATCGCCAACAAGCAGTCCAAGCGGATTTCGCATCGAACGTGGCAAGCGATCCGGTCGGAAATGGGGCAGCGGCCTCCAGGGTTACCGGATGCCGACGCCGTTCGGTCATTCTTGTCGTTGATGAGTCGTCCGGGGCGGCTTCCGGAATTGCTCCGCCAATTGCACGAACTGCGGGTGCTGGAGCAATTCGTCCCTGCGATGCGTCGCGCGCGGGGCCTCTTGCAATTCAACGAATATCATAAGTACACCGTCGACCGGCATTGCATCCGGGCTGTTGAGGCGGCCACCCAGTTCGAAGCTCAGACCGGGCCCTACCACGAACTCTACCGCCGACTCGACGACAAATTGTTGCTCCACCTGTCCTTGCTCATCCATGACCTGGGTAAAGGTTTTCCGGAGGACCACAGCGAAGTCGGTAAACAAATCGCGGCGGAGACGGCCAGCCTATTGAAACTCGATCAGGATTGCAGCGAGACGTTGCAGTGGTTGGTGCACAAGCATCTGATCATGCACTATGCCGCTTTTCGGCACGACCTGAATGACCCCCAAATCATTTCGCGTTTCGCCAACGACGTCGGTTCGGTGCGAAGGCTTGAGTTGTTGACGTTGATGTCGATCGCCGATCTGACGGCCGTCGGTCCTGACGTTTTAACCGGATGGAAAGGGGATTTGATCGAAGAGCTTTATGGCAGGACGAAGGCATTTTTAGAGACCGGACTTCTGCCGGGTCAGCCGAGCCAATCTTTCCTCAAGCGACGAGGGGAGATCCGGGACATGCTCAAACATGGCGGGGCATCCGCTCGGGCGTTGGCTTTTTTGGAAGAGTTGCCAGAGTCCGCCGTCTTGAGGCCCCCTCCCGAATTCGTCGCCGACCTGATTCGAGATAGCGTCGACGCCGACCCGCAGCCCGAGGCGATTTGTCGAGGTAGATTTGATGTCGGGCGTGGCGCCGCAGAGTACACGGTCGTGATGCGTCAGAAGGATCAGCCGATCGGGATCTTCGCGCGGGCGACCGGCGCCCTTGCCGCAACGGGACTTTCGATCCTTAAAGCCGAGATCGCGACGCTGGGCGACGGTTGGATTTGGGATACGTTTTTGGTCGAAGATTACGACTCCGCGGCAAAACACGATGCCCACATCGCGTATACCGGCGAACGGGTCACGGAGATCCTGAGCGGCCAGAAACCTCTGCCGCCGCTCCGGAAGTATTGGTCGGCCACCAGCGAACGCGATCAAGAAAAGGTCAAATTGCAACCGGCCGAGGTCAACTTCGATAACGAGACGACTGATCGCTACACCATTATCCTTCTGTTCGCATATGACCGGCCTGGCTTGTTGGCCCGTGTCGCGGCTGTCCTAGCAAACCTGAAGGTTGTCCTTCACTTCGCTAAGATCGACACCCATCTCGATCAGGCGGTTGACGTCTTTTACGTTAGCGAGCTTGATGATTCGAAGATCATCAGCGCTGAACGACTTCAGCAGATTCGCGCCGAGCTTTTGGAAGCTGTCAATCGCCGCGGCGATTGACAGCGCCGCTGATGTTTTCGCTGCCCGGGCGAGACGAAAAAATCGCAGCTTCTTGAAATCCTGCTGAAGTCGATCGGGTGAAAATGCCGAACTATCTAGCACCATGGATTGGGAGGGTGGAACGACAGGTACCGTCGTTCCAACGATTGAAGGGCCATGGTGAGGCAGGGAGGGCTTCACCATGGCCCCTCTTTTTTCCTCGTCAATGTTGCGCGGTCTCCGTTCGATTGGCTGTCTCGGCCCGGGCGGAAGTGGTTTAGCTTTTTCGCCCGGCTGCATTTTTCGCTTTGGCAAGGACGTCCTGGACGGAAACCGGCTTCCCGCCTTGCCGCTTGCTCTCGTCTGCCGCTTCCATGAAGGCGTAAAGTTCGATCGTTTCGGCGGCTGGGATTGGCGATTCGCCGCTTCGGAAGAATTCGGCGATCTGGATGATCAAGGGCTGGTAACCCTTGTATGGCCCGATCGCCTTGACGCCTTTCTCGCCATAGGCCATGCCGCCGTAAGGCGCCGACCCGGTGCGGATGCCGCGGAACGAACCGATCCTTCCGTCCGACCACCTCCCGACCGCAAGATCGAATGAGTCGCTGGAAGTCCTGCTAACCGTTTCGCAGCCGGTTCCCATGCAGGCAAACAGCATTTCTACCCCATGGATTCCATACCAGAAGAAGTCTGGATGGCTCGGTTCGAGCGAACAGGGGCTATGGGATTCGCACCCCAAAACCTTGCCGAGTTCCCCGCCACGGACTTCCTGGACCCCTTCGGCATAACGCAGGGACGAGCTCGAAAAAGTCGGTACCCCAAGCTCCTTGGCGGCATCATAAATCGCGATCACGTCGGCCAAAGACGACGCCACGGGCTTGTCCATGAAGACCGGTTTGCCGGCACGGAAGACCGGCAGCACCTGTTCACGTCGAGGGCCGCCATCGTTCGTTTCGAGCAGGACGCCGTCGACTTTCGCCAGTAGGGTGTCGATCGAATCGACGATCTCGACCCCCATTTTTTTCACCTCTTCGGTATAGCCGGGGATGCGACTGCTACTCGACTCGATCGTTTTGCTCCCCCAGGGATACGCCGCGACAACCCGGCAGTTTTTAAGTTTCGAGTCGGCGGGATCGCCGTTGAAGGCCTTCGTAAAGGCGATCGAGTGCGAAGTGTCCAGCCCGATCACCCCAAGACGGAACTGCTTTTCATCGGCGGCGTTCGCATGTGTTGATGTCGAAGTTAAACCGGCAGCGGTAAATACCCCTCCCCCAATCGCGACGGCCCCGTAACGAAGGGTGTCGCTTAAAAAACGACGCCTATTCCCCTTTGGACGGGGGGTGTCGTCTTTGGTCGGATCGACCTGAATGTCAGACGTTAGGACGCCAGTCGTTGTCATAATCTCTGCTCCAGAGTTTTTGGGCGGCGGGGTGATCAAGGATGTGACCGTTATTCGGATCGATCTTGAGGACCGACTCGGTGCGCAGCGCGATATTTCCGAGGTGACAGAGCAACGTGCTGCGATGCCCTTCTTCCACATCCGCGTTGGGGCGGCCCCCTTCGCGAATCCGATTGAGGAAATCGCCGACGTGGTCGGCTTCGCCCCCTGCCCCGTCGCCTGCTCCGGTCTGTTTGTTCTTCATGTCGAACGTGACGTAACCTGCGTCGAGGATCGCCATACTCCCTTGGGTGCCGTGGAAGGTGACCCCAAAACCGGAATCCCTGGCCCCCAACGGTGACCAGCTTAGCCCTTCCCAGGTGACCGTCTTTCCTTCAGGGAAGTCATAAGTGGCCATCATGGTGTCAGGGGTTTCCTGGCTATCGTCGTAGCGGTATTTGCCACCACCTGCGGTGACCCTGCTCGGGAAGGTCACGCCCAATCCCCAGCGAGCAACATCCAACCCATGGATCCCGTTGTTGGCCAATTCGCCTCCTCCCCAGTGCCAGTGCCAGTGCCAGTTGTAGTGGACAACGTTATCGACATAGGGCCTTCGGGGCGCCGGGCCTTGCCAAAGGTCCCAGTCGAGCCACTCGGGTACGGGTGTCGCATTTCCCTTCCCGATCGGATCGCGGCGGTTGTTGTACCAAGTTCGGGCGTAAAGTACTTCACCGATCTCGCCACCGTGAAGCTTCGCTATCCCTTCGATGACCCCTTTACGGCTCCTTCGCTGCGATCCCATCTGCACAACACGGTCGTGTTTTCGGGCCGCCCTGATCGCCAATTCTCCCTCTTCCGCCGTCTGGCTGAGCGGTTTTTCGACGTAGACATGTTTGCCGGCGGTGCAGCCGAGGATCGTGGCGGGGGCGTGCCAATGGTTTGGGGCGGCGACAACGATCGCGTCGACCGACGCGTCTTCAAGAACCCTTCGGATGTCTTTCTCGATTTTTGCCGGTTGCGACTGTCCCTTGGCGACCACTTCGGCCGCCTTCGCCGCGGCCCGCGAGTCGACATCGCAAATCGTTGCGACTTCTGTGCCTTTGGCCGCCATGAAAGATCGGATTAGCGCTAGCCCCCGGCCGTTCACCCCCATGAATGCGAGGCGGATCCGGTCCGAGGGGGGGATATCAGCGGCCGTTGCGGCAGGGAGTCCCTTTCGTGCACTGACCGAAGAACTGGCCATTAGGGCGGCGCTCGCCTTGAGCATTAATCGGCGATCAAGTTCGATCGTCATCAACGATCCTCCGAAGTCGAAGAGGTGGGGGCGGGTGGCGGGAGCGATTCCGAAAGGATGGCGGCAATGGGGTGGTGTCGATGGCCGGGATCCCGGACGATCACCCCGACACGCCTCCCTAGATTATCGGAACTCGCAGTCTAACGGCGCCGCGGCGTGATGGAAAGCTTTTCCCGCCTGGACTTCACGTCGGGGTAACGGTTTTCGGGGTCACCAGATCGCGGAGCGGCTTGGGCAGTGGGAAATGGACCTTTTCTTCGCGGATTTGCTCGGTCGTGACCGTTGCGGCGAAATGTTCCACCAGCCACTCGATCGTCGCCTGCACTACCGATTCGGGTGCGCTGGCGCCGGCCGTCATGAGCACCGTCATCTCATTCGAGAAGTCCTCGATCTTGAGATCCTGCGGGCCATCCACCAAGAATGCCTTTTTCCCCTTTTCGATGGCCAGTTCGCGCAGCCGCTGGCTGTTGCTGCTGTTTTGGCTACCGAGCACGATGACGACGTCGGCCGAGTCGGCCAATTCCCGGACCGCTTCCTGGCGGTTTTGCGTCGCGTAGCAGATATCTTCCTTGGGTGGTGAGGCGATCTCCGGGAACCGATGGCGGAGGGCCTTGATGATCCGTCCTGCGTCATCGACCGAGAGCGTCGTCTGGGTCAGGTACGCCAGTCTTGTACCGGCAGGGAACGTCAGCTTGGAAACCTCCTCTTCGTTCTCTACCAGAATGATCGCCTCGGGTGCCTCTCCCAGCGTGCCGATGACCTCGTCATGACCCGCGTGGCCGATCATGATGATCTTGTAACCCTGCTTCGCGAATCGGATCGCTTCGAGGTGGACTTTGGTGACCAGGGGGCAGGTGGCATCGATCGCATTGAGGCGACGCTTCTTGGCGGCGTTGCGTATTTCCGGGGAGACCCCATGGGCGGAAAAGAGCAGCGTGCTCCCTTCCGGGACATCTTCTACCGTGTCGACAAAGACGGCGCCTTGGTCCCGAAAGGTATGCACCACATACTGGTTGTGGACGATTTCGTGATAAACGTAGATCGGCGGCCCGAACGCCTTCAGCGCGAGCGAAAGGCTGTCGATTGCCATGTTGACCCCGGCGCAAAAACCGCGTGGCGCGGCGAGAATAATTCGCATGTTTGATCCGTCGATCGAGGAAGCTTCGAACACCCAGATTAACCGCCCGGCCGCAGATTCGTCCAACGGGGAGCGGGCGAAAGATCCTCGGTTGCCCCAGGCCGAGGCTTATTGTCGCAAGATTGCTCGCGGGCACTACGAGAATTTCATCGTCGCCAGCGTTTTGCTACCTCGGCGGATGCGGCAACCCTTTTACAACGTTTATGCCTTTTGCAGGTTTGCCGATGACCTGGCGGACGAATCCGAATCACCCCAGGCGGCGACCCGCTCGCTGATTTGGTGGCAGGGGGAACTCGATCGGTGCTTTCTCGGCCAAGCCGATCATCCGATTTTTATCGCCTTGGGACAGACGGTTCGAGAACTGGGTTTGCCGAAGCGACCCTTCGACGACCTTCTGGATGCCTTCCGGCAGGATCAGGTCAAGACACGATACGCCGATTTCCCGGAGCTGATCGATTACTGTCGCCGGTCCGCAGACCCCGTTGGGAGGCTCGTTTTAAGGATGGCAGGGTGCGACTCGCCAGAGAACGTCACACTTTCCGATCGGATTTGCACCGGGTTGCAACTGGCCAACCACTGGCAGGATATCGCCCGGGACTATGCCGCCGGCCGGATTTATCTCCCCGAAGACGCGATGCGCGAAGCCGGCGTTACCGAATCGATGCTCGGGGAAGCTCTCGCTTGTGAACCGCTTAAACGCCTCATCGCCGAGCAGTCTGCCATCGCCCGTCGGATGTTGGAATCGGGTCTGCCGCTGGCCGAACGGGTCCCCAAGTGGTTGGCGGCCGACATTCGGCTCTTCGTGCGCGGGGGGGAAGCGATTCTCGATGCGATCGCCGCTGCCGATCACGACACCCTGGTCCGACGTCCCAAAGTTTCCCCTTGGCGACAGATGCTTTTCACCGCTCAGGCCATTTTTGGGCGGTTGTGAAATGCCCTACAATCGAGGAATGGTCGGAGAACTCACGAACATCGCCGAAAGTTACGAGCATTGCGGCCGCATCGCGCGCCGCTCGGGGAGCAACTTTTATCGTTCATTTTGGCTGTTGCCGATCGCCAAACGGCGGGCGATGTGTGCCCTGTACGCGTTTGCCCGAATCACGGATGACATCGGTGATTGCGACGCCCCCGCGTCCCTGCGTCGCGAATGGCTGACTTGGTGGCGACAGGCGACCGCCTTTAACTTGATCGGACAGGGCGTTGCGGAAAGGTGCCGATTCCCGCAGGGATTTCCCGAGTCAACGACGACATGGCCGATCGATTTGAGGTCGCGGGCTACCGAGATCCTCCCGGCCGTTTGCGACGTCGTTGCCCGATTCAGCATCCCGAGCCGATTCCTGCTGGAAATCATCGACGGTGTCTTGGCAGACCAAGCGAAGACGCGATTCGACACCTACGAACGGCTCGAGCATTACTGTTACTTGGTCGCGTCGGCCGTCGGATTGGCGTGCCTTCACATTTGGGAATTCGAGCCGCCCCTTCCGACCCAGGCCGCAGTCGATTGTGGTCTTGCCTTTCAATTGACCAACATCCTTCGGGATATCCGCGAAGATGCCCAGAGAGGGCGTATCTATCTCCCCCAGCAACATTGGCGGCAACACGGACTTTCGGAAGACGACCTGCTCGACCCCCGGCCCGACGACCGGTTGCGATGCCTGATCAGTGATGAGGCACGGCGAGCGGCCGCGCTGTTCGATTCGGGTTGGCGGGTATGGGATTCGTTGCACCCCGATGGAAGACCGATGTTTAGCATGATGTGGCGAACCTACCGAAGGCTCCTCAGCCGCATCGAGGCCGATCCCTGTGGTGTCCTTAGGCAGCGAGTGACATTGACCACGGCTGAGCGGCTGGGGCTCGTTTCTCAGCATTTCATCGGCCCTCTTTTTCGTCGGCTTCCCGTACCGCCTATCGAAGTCAAGCGATGAAACCTCGAGATATTGCTGATGGGCCGGCGATGCCCCCAGGGGGAGGCCCGATACGGGTCGCGATCATCGGGGGTGGCTTGGCCGGGATGGCGGCTGCCGAAGCACTCGCCCGCCACGGTCAGGGGATCTCGCTAACGCTCTTCGAAGCCCGTCGCCATCCCGGTGGTCGTGCAGGGTCCTTCGTCGATCCGGGTACCGGCGACGAGGTTGATTACTGCCAGCACGTCGCCATGGGTTGCTGCAGCAACCTTATCAAACTGCTCGAGGATTGCCAGATCGTCGACCCTTGGATCCGTTACGATGCCCTGACGTTCCATCACCCCCGGTGCGGGGCTAGCCATTTCGCGGCCAGTCACTGGCTTCCCCCGCCATTCCATCTGGGTTGGGCCCTCGCTCGCTTGAGGTACCTGACCTGGGTTCAAAAATTTCAGATCGCTACCGCTTCGTTTCGTTTAATGCGTACCCCGCCCGGTCGCTTGGAGCAGACGACAGCAGCCGATTGGCTTCGAGGCGTCGGGCAATCCGTTTCTACCATCCGTGATTATTGGGACGTGGTCCTGGTTAGCGCCTTGGGTGAATCGAGCCAAAACGTGTCGATGGCCGCGGCCCGCAAGGTCTTCATCGACGGCTTTTTGGCGGTACGCGGTGCCAGCGACGTGTTGGTCCCCAAAAGGCCGCTGGGAGAACTGTTCGGGGTACAACTCCCTGACGCGTTGCGCAGGCTTGGGCTCCAGGTCCGCTGCGGCGCGCCCGTTCGTCGGTTGCGTTTCGGACAGGGTGAAGGATCGGATCGAGGGGCGTTGGCATTGGAATCGGAAGGGGCTTCGATCGATTTCGATCGAGTGATCGTCGCTGTTCCATGGCATCAGATCGGCCGACTGGTCGATCCTTTAGTCAGCGACCGTGCCGGCCTTGCGGTAGCGGATTGGTCCGCATTCCCGAGTTCCCCGATCACCGGGGTGCACCTTTGGTTCGATCGTGAGATCACCGCTGCCCCTCACGCCGTCTTTGTCGGAACGCTTGCGCAGTGGCTCTTTCGCCGACCGTTCCTTTCCGGCGTGTCCCCTGCGGTGGGGACGGCCGAACAAGGCGAACGGGGCACACAACAGGTGGGGCACTATTACCAGGTCGTGATCAGCGCGTCGCGAGGGGTTCGCCAATCGGATCAGCAGGAGGTTGTCCGTCAGGTGGTCGCCGATCTGGCGACAGCCTTTCCGGCGGTCGGGACGGCACGCCTCTTGGCTTCGAGGGTCGTGACTGACCCCCAGGCCGTTTTCTCGGTGTCTCCTGCGGTGGAGGCGTCGCGTCCCGCCGCATCGACGTTGCTCCCTTCGCTTCACTTGGCCGGCGACTACACCCGCACCGGGTGGCCCGCGACGATGGAAGGGGCGGTAATCAGTGGCCGACTGGCCGCCGCCAGCCTCCTTCGATCTTTGGGGCGGCCCACCATCGATCCCGACCCAGGGCTCCCGCGGCCCCTCCTTTCACGCTGGCTGATTCGGTGATCTTTTGGCCATCAACGAGGCTTCGCCATCGCCGCGCGTGGAACCGCCCCACGGCGTGCGGGACGCGGGGGCGACGAACTGAGGTTGGTTGTCATCGGTTAAATTGTCATAGTATTGTTTGGACGGTGAAGCGTTAGTAGGCGTTTCGGCTCAAGGAGGAGGGGGCAGCGATGGCGGACAAGGAGTTGGGGCGGGCGAGCGTTGACACCGATTTTGGCCCCGACCCGCTGTTGCCGCACGCCCCGCGGCCATTGGTTCGGGTGAGCCAAAAGACGCGATCAGGCCTGCAGCGGGAAGTCGCCCAGTTCTGCCCTTCGGTACCCGGTGTCTATGGGATCCTTGATCGGGTGGGGACGCTCATTTATGTCGGCAAAAGCAAGTCGCTTCGGCATCGGCTACTGGGCTACTTCAGCAAGTCGAGCAAACATGAGAAGTCGGGCCGGATCATCGAGGAGGCTCGGGGTGTTCAGTGGGAGACACAGCCCAGCGAGTTCGCCGCGTTACTGCGCGAGCAAATGCTGATCCGTCGCTTTCGGCCACGGTTGAACGTCCAAGGGATGCCCGAACGCCAGCGTCCGGTTTATCTTTGCCTCGGCCGCGTCCCGGCCCCCTACTTTTTTGTTGCCGCAAAACCGGCCAAGGGGTTGATCGCTTGCGAAGGCCCGTTTTACGGCTTGGCCCGAATGACCCGAGGGGTCGACGCGCTGAATCAGTTTTTCAAGCTGCGTGATTGCGGCCAGCGGACACCATTCCATTTCGCCGACCAGCTTTTGCTATTCGATCAGGAACATCGGCCCGGTTGCTTGCGGCTCGAAACGGGAACGTGTCTAGGCCCTTGTGCCGCCGCCTGTTCGCGTGAGGCTTACGACGCACAGGTCAAGGCTGCCGAAAGCTTTCTCGACGGATTCAATGACGAACCGGTGGTCGCGCTTCGCGACGCGATGGAGATCGCATCACGCAACTTGCAGTACGAGTTGGCCGCCCGACGGCTCGTCGATTCGCGTGCTGTCGATTACTTGTATCGAAAATTGACGTACCTCGCTGAGGTGCGTCGAGGATACTCTTTCGTCTATCCCGTTCGGGGCTATGACCATTGCCACACTTGGTACTTGGTCAATTCGGGTGAGATCGTCGATACCGCAGTCGCGCCGACTTGCCCCACAACCTTCGCTGCGATCCGCGAGCGGCTTGAAACCTGGATCGAGCGGACCGGTCGTCTTACCGATCGTGGTGACGTCGGGCAATCCCACACCCTCAATATCGTCGCCTCCTGGTTTCGCAACCGAAAGGATGAGCTGAACCGGACCTTCCATCCGAATGCGGCCAAACGGCTTTACCGCAAGGCCCTCGATCCCCATCCGAAAACGCGAGGCCGAGCCGGCTGATCTTGCGGGCCGTGGTCTGGGGCGCTAAGGTCCCGCGGCTCGAATCCTCGGACGGGTTTTCGATTCGATCGCCGGACTGTGAGGCGTTCGCAAGTCGTGATCGATGCCAAGCCTTTGTGACAGCCGTTCCCCCGCGATCAACTGCGATTTCATGAAGGGGTCGGGGTGATCCGATTCGACCGATCGATCATCACCTACGGCGCAGCACCTTTTCTTCGAACTATGAAGATCGACAACCGGGCAGATCGGGTCTTCATCAAAAATTAGCGCAGAATCGGCATTGTTCTTCATAGAAGCCCCCTAACATTCCGGGTCATAGATTCGGTCGTTAGATCCCTGAAGGCAAAAAGGCATCTCGGGAAATCGAGCCTCGGGCAAGTGTCAGGTCCTTTGGTGACTTTCTATTTCGAGCGGGGGATAGGTAGGTGCGTCGGCTTGTTGACAAATGGTTGATGGGCATTCTCTCGCCCATGCTCATGATGGCGATCGGTTGCGGAGCTCCGCCGATCGAAGATTATCGAGTATTTGACGACCTCGTCCCTGTGAAGGGACAGGTTACGTTCAAGGGAAAACCGATCCAAGATGCTGCGATCCGATTTCATCCCGCGGGCAAGTCGACCGTGGGTGGGGTGCCCGCTCGTGTCGCGGCCGTTTCGGATGCGGAGGGCCGTTTCGAACTTTTTACCTTCCGACCTGAGGGGAAGGGTCAAGGTGCCCCGATCGGAGATTATCGCGTGACCGTCTCGTGGGTCGGTCCGACCGCTGGCTTGCCTCAAGAAAAGCTCGATTCGCTCAAAGAATTGATCCCCGCCAAATACATCAACCCTCGCACTTCCCCGATCGAGGTTCAAATCGCCGCCGGGCAGAGCGAAATCCCGGCCGTTTCGATCCCTTGACGAGGCGTTTCGGCGGCCAATTCATCGACCTTCATCCATTACACTTTAGCTTGGACAATATCTATGTTTCGACGTTCTCGTGCATCGCACCGTGTCGGTTTTACCCTCGTCGAGTTGCTTGTCGTTATCGCGATCATTGGCGTGATGGTCGGTCTGTTGTTGCCCGCCGTTCAGGCGGCCCGCGAGGCCGCTCGTCGGATGCAATGCGGCAATAACTTGAAGCAGCTTTCGTTGGCCCTTCACAATTACGAAGGTACCTACAAGACGTTGCCCCCCAGTCGCATCACCACGGGATTGTCTCGCCATGGCTTCGCGGCTTATATGTTGCCGTTCATCGAGCAGCGATCGGTCTACGACATCTATGATTTCAACGTGCGGTGGTCGGATCCGAAAAATTTTGCCGCCACGCAAACCGTGATCAATACGTGGATTTGCCCTTCGACACCCGCCGGCCGATTGGTTCCGACCGCGGCGGCACAAACCGCTTACGTAACGATCCCGGCCGCGGGCCTAGGGCCTTGCGATTATGGCGTGACCAATGAAGTGCGCCGCGCCTTTTACGAGGCTAACGGTTTGCCGCTTCCCCCGGGGATCCTCAGGGGGATTCCTGGTGCGATGGAGCGCGACAGGGGAAGCCGATTCGCCGACGTCCTGGACGGTCTGTCCAACACGATGCTCTTCGCCGAGACGGCCGGCCGACCGAGCGTTTATTACGCCCGCAAGTTGCCGGCGAATATCGTCTATCCCGACGGCTGGGGATGGGCCGACATCGAGGCGGTTTCCGGCAGCCTCGATGGCGCTTCGGCGGATGGGGTGATGCTGAATTCCACGCGTAGCACTGCCCCGTTCACCACCACGATTAACGGCAGGTGTGCGATCAACTGCACGAACCAAAGCGAGTACTACTCTTTCCATCCTGGCGGGATGCAGATCAGCATGGTCGATGGCTCGGTCCG
>Ga0164292_10001995_pt1 | contig 16639 bp, 3 predicted proteins | sample GEODES117metaG_FD_111486 | JGI IMG/M metagenome (GOLD analysis project Ga0164292, IMG submission 111486) | Eutrophic lake water microbial communities from Lake Mendota, Wisconsin, USA - GEODES117 metaG | ecosystem: Environmental > Aquatic > Freshwater > Lake | place: USA: Lake Mendota, Wisconsin...
CCACCATGGCCACCCCCGTCTCCCTCGATAGCCTGTCCGCCGCCCTGGCCGCAGCCCAAGACCCCCTGACCGGCCGCGAGTTCGGCGCCAAGGCCCTGCGGGACCTGCGCCTCGAGGGCGGACGAGCCCGTTTTGCGCTCGAGCTGGGCTACCCGGCCCGCAGCCAGCACGAGGCCATCAGCCAAGTGCTGACCCAGGCGGCCCGCAAGGTGCCCGGCGTCGACGGGGTGGAGGTGTCTTTCCAGCTGCAGGTGGTGCCCCATGCGGTTCAGCGCGGCTTGCAGCCCCTGCCCGGCGTGAAGAACATCATCGCTGTGGCCTCGGGCAAGGGCGGCGTGGGCAAGTCCACCACCTCGGCCAACCTGGCCCTGGCCCTCGCCGCCGAGGGCGCCAAGGTGGGCCTGCTCGACGCCGACATCTACGGCCCGAGCCAGCCGATGATGATGGGCCTGTCTGGCCGGCCCCAGTCGGAAGACGGCAAGACCATGGACCCTTTGATGGGGCATGGGGTGCAGGTCATGTCCATCGGCTTCCTGGTCGGCCAAGACCAAGCCATGGTCTGGCGCGGTCCCATGGCCACCCAGGCTCTGGAGCAACTGCTGCGCCAGACCAAGTGGCATGACCTCGACTACCTCATCGTCGACATGCCCCCCGGCACCGGTGACATCCAGCTCACGCTCTCGCAGCGGGTGCCCATGACCGGTGCGGTCATCGTGACCACGCCGCAGGACATCGCCCTGCTCGACGCCCGCAAGGCAGTCTCCATGTTCGAGAAGGTGGGGGTTCCCATCCTCGGCCTGGTGGAGAACATGGCCGTTCATGTGTGCGCCCAGTGCGGCCACGCCGAGCATGTGTTCGGCGAGGGCGGCGGGAAGCGCTACGCCGCCGAGCGCAGCATTGCCTACCTGGGCGCGCTGCCGCTGCACATCGCCATCCGCGAGCAGGCCGACGGCGGCCGGCCGACGGTGGTGGCCGAACCCGAGGGCACACTGGCCGGCCTGTACAAGTCGGTGGCACGCCAGGTTGGGGTGGCAGTGGCCGCGCGTGCCAAGGACTACTCGGCCAAGTTCCCGACCATCACCCTGTCCAAGAACACCTGAAGTTCTGAGGCGCCAGCGCCCGGTCCCCACGCCGATCGGGGTCCGAAGGGACTGGCGCGACGGAGCCTGCGCGCGCGCCTAGATCGCGCAAGTCCTGCTCACGCGAGGCACAGACGTCGCAAGGTGTAAGGCACTGCACATGCGAGCTGCCTGTGCTGCCTAGCATCCGCCCGTTCTCATTTTTTTCATGGGACGAGGCATGGGCATGATCAATCCGATTCGGGCCGTATTCGTGGGCGACGGCAGCCTACTCGTCCGATGTGCCGAGGCCTTCCTCGAGGCGGGGCACGAGGTGGTGTGCATCTCCAGCGCCGACCCGGCGGTGCTGTCCTGGGCGCAGGACCAGGGCCTTGCTTGCGAGCAGGTGCAGGGCCTTGCGCAGGTGCCGCGTTTCGAGGGGGAGGACTTCGAGGTCCTGTTTTCCATCGGCTGGCTGCACCGCCTGCCTCCGGCGCTGCTGGCGCGTGCGCACCGTCTAGCGCTCAACTTTCACGACGGTCCTCTCCCCCGCCACGGCGGGCTCAACGCGCCAGCCTGGGCGCTGCTCGAAGGCTGCCGCCACCATGGCGTCACCTGGCACGAGATGACCCCGGCGCTGGACGCGGGCCGCATCGGCTGCGAGTTGACCTTTGACCTGTCGCCCGACGAGACCGCCTTCAGCCTCAACACCCACTGCTACGAGGCAGGGTTTCGCTCCTTCCTCACGCTGGTGGACCTGCTCGCGAGCAATGCCCTGGCGCTGCGCAGCCCCGCGGCCCCGCCGCGTCTGCATGGCCGTCACCACCGACCGGCGGCTCTGGCCACCCTGGACTGGCGCCGGGCTGCCGCCGAACTTGCGGCGCAGTGCCGAGCCCTGGACTTTGGCCCCACGCCCAATCCCCTGGCCTGCCAGAAGCTGTGGTGCGCGGGCCGCCTGCTGCGCGTGGCATCCGCGCAGGCCGAAGCGACCGTCGATGCCTCACCGACACCCGGTTGTGTGCTGGCCCAGCAGGATGACCGTCTCTGGCTGGCCACGGGTCAGGGGACCCTGCGGCTCGAAGGTCTGATGGCGCTCGACGGCGGGCCACTGCCCACGCTGGTGCCCGGCGAGGTGTTGGCGCCGCTGTCCGTCGGCCAGCTTCAGCGCCTGGCCGACGCCCGACCCGCGCTGGCCCGCGGTGAGGCCGCATGGCGCAGCCGCCTCCTGGCCCTGGCGGCAGAGCCGCTGGCCGAACTGCCGCATCCTCGCCGCGACATGACCGGTGCGCCGGACGCTTGCGGCCCAGGCGCTTGCGAGGCGGACGGTGCCTCTGATTTCGAGGTCTCATTGCCGGGTGACCCGGTCACCTGCGCAATCCCCGGCCATGTGCTGCTAGCGGGCTGCGCCGCCTGGCTGGCGTCCGTGTCCGGCGAGTCCCGGGCGGCCCTGGCCTGGCGCGACCCCTTTCTGGCCCAGGCCGCCGAGGGACTCGCGCCCTATGTGACCGACTGGTGGCCCCTGCTCCTGGGCGTCGGTCGCCAGACAGACGCGGCCGATCTGCGCGAGGCGGCGGCCGAGTGCCTGTCCCTGGCTCGCGCCGACGGACCCATGACCGCAGACCTTCGGCTGCGCCTGGGCCAGCCAGGGCCGGAGGCGCTCACCCTGGGCGTGTGCATCGGGCCTTGGCCCGAGGGCGCAGGCCATGACGCGCCCTCGGTGTGCCTCATGGTGCCGGCGCTGGCGGACGCATTGCCTCACGTGGGGGCCATGTCTTCAGCGGACGCTTTGCCCTCGGCGGATGCCTTGTCCCCCGATCCATCGGACCTTGCTTGGGCGGACCGCCTTCGTGCGACCCCTCGGGATCACGGTGCGCAAACCCCAGGACCTTGGCGTTTGCGCTTCGGAGCCAGGACCTGGGCTGCGCCCGTGGCCGCTGAAATGGCCGCGCAGTTGGCCGCCTGGTTGCCCCGCTTTGCCCGCCATGTTGGCGCGGTGGGGGCCTTGTCCCTGCTGCCGCCCTCGGACCTGGACCGGATCGCCGAGCTTCACGACAGCGCGCAGCCTGTCGACCTGCAAGGCGGCCTGTGGACCGCGGTCAGCCACGGCCTGTCGCGTCATCCGGAGGCGTCTGCACTCGAGTGGCTCGGCGGGCCGGACGGCCAGATCCAGCGCCTCAGCCGGGCCGAGCTCGTTTGGCAGGTGGCTTCACTGGCGCGCCTGCTGCGCGCGCGCGGCGTGGCCCGGGGCGAGGTGGTGGGCGTGTGCCTGCCGCGCGGCCCGCAGTTGCTGGTGTCGGTGTTGGCGGTGCTGGCCTGCGGTGGGGCCTACCTGCCGCTGGACCCCGAGTACCCCGCTGATCGCCTTCGCTTTATGTGCCACGACGCTGGCCTGCAACGGGTGATTGGCGGCCCCGGAGCGGCCGCCCTGCTCGGCGTGTCGGGGGAAGCGCTCATCTCGCCCCAGGCTGCCTGGCCCACGGTGGGCGTGGTGGGTGAACCAGGGCGCGGCCCCGTCCGTGCTCCTGTGCGCGCCGGGGAAGATGACGATGAAGAAGGTGAGGAGGGTGAGGGTCAGGATGAACCCGCTGTTCCTTCTGACGACGACGGCATGGAAGTGGACGTGGACGAGGACGGGGGCGGGGGCGGGGAGGAGGCCCTGCCGGACGATTTGGCCTACCTGATCTACACCTCGGGCTCCACAGGCCTGCCCAAGGGGGTGCAGATCACTCAGGGCAGCGTGTTGAATTTCTTCGCTGGCATGGATGCGGTGCTGGCGCAGCCCCCTCGCTCGTGCGTGACCGCGCCGCTGGCTACGACTGACGCGTCAGCTGGCAGCCCTGCGGCGCGCACAACCCCGCAGCCCCATGGCGACGTGGCCGGCCGCTGGCTGGCGGTCACCAGCCTGTCCTTCGACATCTCAGTCCTGGAGCTTTTGTGGACGCTCGCGCGCGGATTCACCGTGGTGTTGCATGGCGTGGTGCCGTCTGCGGCCCTGGGCGCAGACGGCGGGGCGGCTACTGGCGCGGCCTTCGGCCCGGCGCAGCAGGCCGCCGCTCCGGGGCAGGCGGTTGAACCTGCTGCCCCACCGGCGCGGATGCCGGGACGCGCTCCGCAGTGGAGCCTCTTTCACTTTGCCAGCCAGCGCGAAGGCGCCGCCGCCGAAGACGCCGGGGCGGCCTATCGTTTGCTGATCGACGCCGCGTGTTTTGCCGACACCCACGGCTTTGCCGCGGTCTGGACCCCCGAACGCCACTTTCACGGCTTTGGCGGGCCCTTTCCCAACCCGGCGCTCATCTCCGCTGCGCTGGCCATGGTCACCCGCCATGTGCAGCTGCGCGCGGGCAGCTGCGTACTGCCCTTGCACCATCCGCTCACGGTGGCCGAGGACTGGGCCCTGGTCGATCGGCTCTCGGGCGGCCGGGTGGGCGTGTCCTTCGCTGCCGGCTGGCAGCCGCAGGACTTTGTGCTCGCGCCGGCGGCGTGGGCAGGCCGGCGCCAGCAGATGTTCGAGGGCATCGACGCGGTGCGCCGCTTGTGGCGGGGCGAGGCTCTGGCCTGGCCCGGGCCTGAGGGACAAACGGTGACGGTGCGCACCCTGCCGCGGCCTGTGCAGGCTGAATTGCCGGTGTGGGTGACGGTGGCTGGCAACCCGCAGACCTTTGCCGAGGCCGGCCGTGCCGGATGCCATGTGCTCACTCACCTGCTGGGGCAGTCGGTCCAGGAGCTCGCCGAAAAGGTGGCGGTGTACCGCGCGGCCTGGGACGCTGCCGGCCATCCGGGTCGGGGCCAGGTGGCGCTCATGCTGCACACCTTTGTCGGGGAGGACGAGGACGCGGTGCGCGAGATGGCGCGCGGACCGCTCAAGGCCTATCTGCGCGAGGCCATGGATTTGATTCGCCGGGCCGACTGGCGCTTTCCTACCTTCGCGACGCCCACCGGTGGTGCTTCGCCCGCGACGCCGGAGGGCCAGGCGCTCCCCGCAGGCCAAACCGTCGTTCTCGCCGGGCCCGTCGGGCCAGCCGGTGGTCTCAGCGAGTTCGCCGCGCGCCCGCCAACGCAGGAGGAGACAGAGGCCCTGCTCGATCACGCGTTCGAACGCTATTGGCGCAGCAGCGCCCTGATCGGTACGCCAGAGCGCTGTATGGGCCTGGTGGCGCAGCTCGCCGAAATCGGGGTCCACGAGATCGCGTGCCTGATTGATTTCGGTATCCCAACCGACCAGGTGCTGGAGCACCTGCCCGACCTGCACCGATTGACGGAGCTGGCGCAGGCCAAGCTGGGGACAGGGACGGGGACGGGGACGACGCCGGTAGCAAGGCCCACCGCACATGCCGCGCAGTCTGCAGGTCGCGCCCTCTCGGTGGGGGCCGCGCTCACGCATCACCGCATCACCCACCTGCAATGCACGCCCTCGCAAGCGGCGATCCTGCTGGTTGACGAGGCGGGCCGGCAGGGGCTATCAGGGCTGTCGGCCCTGCTGGTGGGCGGCGAGGCGCTCCCGCCTACGATGGCCAGCGCGCTGTGCGATCAGGTGCCCGGTCTGGTGCTGAACATGTATGGCCCCACCGAGGCCACCGTGTGGTGCAGTGCCTGGGCGCTGCCTGCACGGGCAGCATCGCGGGAGTCCGGTGGCATGCCCGGTGGCATGGCGGGTGACATGGCAGGGCAGGCCTCCGGGTCGATGGAGATCTCCCTGGGCCGTCCGCTGTCTAACACCGAACTTCACCTGCGCAACGCCTGGGGTCAGGAGTGTCCGGCCTTTGTCCCGGGCGAACTCTGCGTCTCGGGCCCCTGCCTGGCGCAGGGTTACCACGCGCGCCCCGCGCTGGACGCCGAGCGCTTTGTCGACGACCCCCTGCGCCCGGGCCGCCGGCTGTACCGCACCGGCGACCAGGTCCGGCGCGAACCGGACGGCCGCCTCGCCTTTCTCGGCCGGCTGGACCACCAGGTGAAGATCCGCGGGCACCGCATTGAGCTGGGCGAGATCGAGTCCGCGCTGGCCTCCATGGACGGTGTGCGCGAGGCGGTGGTGGTCGCCTGCCGCGACAGTGTGGGCGAGGCCTGGCTGCAGGCCTTCGTCACCCCGCGTCCCGGGCAGTCCCCCCAGCCTCTGGATCTGGCGCGCGCTCTAGGACGCCAGCTGCCGGAGTTCATGCTGCCACGGGGTATCGCCCTGCGCGATGACTTGCCCAAGACACCCAACGGAAAGATCGACCGCCAGGCGCTGGTGGCAGCCAGTCGCACGGGCGAGCCTCGGCGGCTGATGCCATCGACGCCGACACATCAGCCACATCAGCGACATCCCTCGCGGCCAGCGCCTGCGCTGGTGGCCAGCACGGTGACCCTGCCAGGCCGGGGGTGCTTGGCAGCGACTGCGAGCACACCGCAGGCGCTGGAGGCGCTGGAGGCCGTCGTGGCCCAGACCTGGCGCACGGTGCTGGGCCGGCAGGAGGTGGGACGCGAGATCAACTTCTTCGACCTTGGCGGTCACTCGCTGGCTGTCATCCAGGTGCAGCGGCGCCTGCGCGAGGCCTGCGGGGTCGAGATCCCGGTGACTGACATGTTCCGTTTGACCACCATTTCCTCGCTGGCCCGTCACCTCGCCGCGAACTCGGCGGCGACCGCTGCGCCCCTTGCAGCCAGCACGTTCTCCGTTGCGCAGGACCGTGCGATGGCGCGCCGCTTCTTGCGCAACAGCCTTTCGGGCTGAGGGCAGGCCATGGACAGTGCATCTGCCCCCTCTGGCTCGGTCGCGGTCGTGGGCCTGGCGGGGCGATTTCCCGGTGCGCCCGACTGGCGCACTTTCTGGCGCCTGCTGCGTGAGGGCCGTGAGGCCACCTGCTGGCTGGACGAGGCTGCCTTGCGCGCGGCTGGCGTGAGTGCCCGCGACCTGGCTGACCCCGCCTATGTGCCTGCCTGCCTGCCACTGGCAGACATGGAGTGCTTTGACGCCCGCTTCTTCGGCATAAGCCCCCGCGATGCGGCGGTGATGGACCCGCAGCACCGGCACTTCATCGAATGCTGCTGGGAGGCGATGGAGGACGCCGGTCATGTGCCTGGCAGTGGGGCAGGGCGCTTTCCCGGCGCCGTCGCGGTCTTCGGTGGTTGCGGGCTGCAGGCCTATTTCGCCCGGCACCTGCTGCCCAACGCGGAGTTGCTGCGGACCATGGGCCTGTTCCTGTTGCGCCACACCGGCAACGACAAGGACTTCCTCACCACCCGGGTCTCCTACCTGCTCGACCTGCGCGGGCCCAGCGTCGGCGTGCAGACGGCCTGCTCCACCTCCTTGGTGGCGGTGCACTTGGCGGCGCAGAGCCTGCTGGCCGGCGAGTGCGACATGGCGCTGGCCGGCGGCGTGAGCATCGAGCTTCCGCATCGCCAAGGCTACCGCCACGCGGCCGGCGAAATTCTCTCGCCTGACGGCCGGTGTCGCGCCTTCGATGACGCCGCAGCGGGCACTGTTTTCGGCAGCGGCGTGGGCGTGGTGGTGCTACGGCGCCTGCAAGATGCGCTGCGTGATGGCGATGCCATCTGGGCTGTCATCCGCGGCTCCGCCATCAACAACGACGGTCGCGCCAAGGCCGGCTATCTGGCGCCCAGCCAGGACGGTCAGGCCGAGGTTGCGGCCGAAGCCCTGGCGATGGCCGGCCTGCAGTCGGCCGACATTGACTACATCGAGGCCCATGGAACCGGCACGCCCGTGGGCGACCCGATCGAGGTGGCGGCCCTGTCCCAGGCCTACGCGGGTGCGGCGCCTGGCGCCATCGGGCTGGGCTCGGTCAAGAGCAATATCGGACATCTGGACACGGCCGCCGGCGTGGCCTCCCTGATCAAGGTGTGTCTGGCCCTGCGCCATGGCCAGTTGCCTGCGAGCCTGCACTTCCAAAGGCCGAACCGTCGCTTCGGCGCCCATCTTCCGCTGCAGGTGCTCGCCGAGGCGAGAGCCTGGCCGTCCGGCGCCCGACCTCGGCGCGCTGCGGTGCACGCGCTGGGCGTCGGCGGCACCAATGCGCACCTGGTCCTAGAGGAGGCGCCTCGTCCACCCGCCACGACCCCCCGCCCTCTGTCTTGGCAGTTGTTGCCGCTGTCGGCGCGCACGCCCCAGGCCCTGGTGGCCCTGGAAGCGCGTTGGCAAGCCTGGCTGGCAGACGAAGCGGGCGATCCACTGGGTGCAGCGAATGCGGCGGGCCCGATGGAGTTGGCGGACCTAGTGGACGCGGCCTTCACCCTGCAGGAAGGGCGCATCCACCAGCCCTGTCGATCGGTCTGGGTGGCGCGTCATCACACGCAGTTACGCAGCGCCCTGGCAGCGCCGGGCACGCAGGTCGTGTCTGCCCCGCCCATCGCAGGCTCGGTGGCGGAGGCGCCAGCGCGTCGGCTCCACGGGTCGGCGCCGGATGCGCCGCCGCCGGTGGCCTGGTTGTTCCCCGGCGCTGGCTCGCATCGACCGGGTGCCTGCCAAGACCTGCTGGCGCTGCCGGCCTTCCGCGAAGCAGTGCAGGCTTGCCTTGAAGCTTGGCCAGCCGGCGTCGCCTTCGAGGTGGCCGAGGGACTGCGGTCTGCTTGGCTGGGGGAAACCACTGGGCGCGGCCATGCTCACGTGGATGCCCAAGACCGCGACCCGGCCTGCGCGCTCGGGCCGGCGCAGCGACTCGCCGTCCAGCCCGTGGCCCCCGAAGGACAGACCTCGCCCCGGTTCGAATTGCCGGCGCTGCTGGTGCTCGAACTGGCGCTGGCACGCCTGTGGGAGGCGGTCGGCGTCACGCCTTGTGCGCTCATGGGGCACAGCGCTGGCGAAGTGGCCGCCGCCTGCGCCGCCGGGTTGCTGTCCCTGCCCGATGCGCTGGCGCTGGCCTGCTGGCGTGGCGAGTTGCTCGAGGCGGTCGGCGGCACCATGCTCGCGGTCGAAGCGCCAGAGGTGCAATTGGCCCCTTGGCTGGCGCAGGAGGGCCTGGACCTGGCGGCCGTCAACGCGCCAGGACTATGCGCGATCTCGGGCTCGCCGAAGGCGCTGGCACGCCTGGCCGCGCACCTGCAGGGCCTGGGGATCGGGTCGCGCCCCTTGCCGGTGGCGGTTGCGGCCCACTCGCGCGCGGTCGATGGCCTGGTGCCTGTCCTGCTCGAGCGCTGCGCCGATTTGCGATCTTTGCCAGCGTGGCGGCCCTTTCTCTCGGCGCTGGACGGCGAGTGGATCCTGCCGGGGCAGACGCTGCCCCCCGATTACTGGGGGCGGCACCTGCGCCAGCCGGTGCGCTGCGCGCAGGCCATGGCGCGACTGGGGCATGACCATCCGGGCGCAGCCTGGCTCGAGTGCGGGCCAGGCCAGGCCCTGACCTCGCTGGCGCGCGCCAATGGCTGCGGCGAGCGGCTGCTTCTGGCCTCGGCGGGCCGGCCGCAGGAGGGTGGCGAAGACCTGCCTCACCTGCTGGCTGCCGCGGGCGCGCTGTGGTGCGCGGGCGTGCCGCTGAAATGGGAGGCGCTGCGCACCGGCCGGACCGGCCGGCGAGTCTCCCTGCCCACTTACCCCTTCGAGCGGGTTCGGCACTGGGTCGACCCGCCTGCCAATCACCCCGATGACCTGCTCGGCATGGCCGGGTCGGTGACGAGCCCGCCGGCCGAGCCCAGGCCCAGCGCTGCGACATCTGCCAAGGCAGGCCCGCTCGCGCCGGCTCCCCGCTTGCCCTTGGGGCCGGATTGGTTCAGCCAGGATGTGTGGGAGTGCCAGCCGCTGCCGCTGGCGCCGACGGGCCACCCCGCTTGGCTCGTGCTGGGGGGTTCCTCGGCAGCAGGCGCAGGCATTCGCCGGGCGCTGGTCGCGGCCGGTGTTGAGTGCCTGCCGGAGGACGCGGGCCTGTCACGACACCCGCCGCCGGCGGTAGTGCTTCTTTTGGGTGCACTCGATGGCGACAGCCCGGGTCCGCTCTGGCCCCCTTCATACGAGCGGGCTGAGGGGCAGGAGAGGCAGGAGAGGCAGGAGACGGTGCAAGGGCATCCAGGGCAGGTTGGACCGGAGCAAGCGGTCCCCGAGTCGGGCGCCCTGGCCGGCCTTCGGGCGCAGCAGGCCGCGGCTTTTGAGCCGGCGATCGGTCTGGCGCGCCAGTGGCTCGAGGCCGGCATCGAGGCGCCCTCGCGCTGGCTCTTCGTCACCGCGGGTGCCTTGGCGGTGTCGGGCCTGCCCCCGCGGTCACCCGCGCAGGCCCTGGCTTTGGGGCCAGCGCTGGTGATCCCGCGTGAATTGCCCGGTGTGCAGGCGCGGCTGGTCGATCTCGACCCCGATGCCGAGCCCGCCACCTTGGCCGACTGGCTGCGCTCGGAGGCCGCTGCGGATGCGGCTTGGGCTGACCCGCTTCCTTCGCCTGTGGTGGCCTGGCGGCAGGGCCAGCGCCGGGTTCGTCGCTGCGCGCCGGCGGCGCCGCCCGAGCCGGCCATGCCGCCGGGCCTGCGCTTGCGTCACGGCGGCGTTTACCTGATCACCGGCGGACTGGGGGGCCTGGGCCTGACCCTGGCGAATTGGCTGGCGCGCCGTTGTGCGCCCCGGCTCGCGCTGGTCGGCCGCCATCCGCTGCCGACGGAGCGGCAGTGGGAGCTGCAGGCCCTCGAGGCCGCTGGCGCGCAGGTGCAGGTGTTTTGCGCCGACGTGTCCGACCCCGCCCAGATGGCCCAGGTGGTCCACACCTGCGCGCTGCGTTGGGGAGAGATTCACGGGGTCTTCCACGCAGCCGGCGACATGGGCGACGCGCCGCTGGCGCAGCGGCCACTGGCCGAGATGCGCCGCCTGATTGCGGGCAAGGCCGGTGGTGCGCTGGTGCTGGACCGCCTCTTGCCCGAGCCCATGGACTTGTTCGTGGTGTTCTCGTCGACCAGCGTGTTGCTGGGCCCGCCCGGTCAGGTCGACTATGTGGCCGCCAATGCGGTGCTGGAATCGGTCGTCGCCCGCCGGCCGGACGGCCTGGCGATTCGCTGGGGCGTGTGGGCGGACCGGGGCATGGCGGCGCGGCGCGCCGGAATGGAGCGGGCGCCGCCAGCGCCTGTCACACGGACCGGCGCGCGCCCGGCCCTGGGCGTGCAGGTCGATGCGCGCCCGCTCGAGGATGCGCACGCCAACGCGTACTCCCTGTTGGGTGTGCACTCCCATGCGCACCCCCTGCTGGATGCGCACTCCGACGCGCACCCCTTGCTGGGTGCGCGGGTCACGGCGACCGGCAGCCCCTGCTTCGAGGTGCTTCTCGCGCCCGACGCGCTGTGGTCGCTGCGCGAGCACCAGGTGGCAGGGCGCCCCGTGCTGCCGGGGACCGCCTACCTGGAGATGGCGCGGGCTGCGATGGCCTCCATCGAGACGGATGCGGCCATCCGGCGCGCCACCCGAACACCGCGCAGGGCTGAAGGCCAGAACGACGCGGCCTGGTTGGTCGTTCGCGACTGGGCCTGGGAGGCGGCGATGGTCTTTGCAGACGCACCCCGGCGCGTGCGCCTGACGCTCGATGCGGTGCGGGGCACACAGGAGACGCACTCCAGGCCGGGTGCAGGCGATGCAAGCCGAGTCCATCCCATCAAGCAAGCCTGTGAGTCAAGCCCGGTATCCCCTGCGCCGACAGGCTGGGACCTGCGCATCGACAGCCTTGGCCCGGGCGAGACCACGTGGACCCGCCATGCGCGCGGTCGCCTGGCCTGGGTGGGCGCAGCGACAGATGCGGTCAAGGCGCCCCCTGCGAGGCGGGTGCCTGGCCCCTGGACGAGGGCGCAGGCACCCCAGGCGGCGCACCCCGCACTCACGCTGGGGCCGCGCTGGGATTGCCTGGAGGGCGTAGCGCGCGGGGAGCGCGTGCAGCGCGCGCAGGACACGGGCCACATGGCAAGCACGGAGCGAATGGGTGCGACCGAGGTCAACGGGTGGTCATGGGCCCGTCGCGACGTCGATGCATCGCCTGCGTGTCCCGCTTCGACGGTGCTGCCAGTCGCACGTCTGGCCCTCGCGTCCGAATTCGCACCCGACCTTGCGCAGTTCGCCTGGCACCCCGCGCTGATGGACATCGCGCTCACCATGGGCTTGCCGGCCCGTCAAGCCGGCGAGCGAAGCGAGCAGGCCGGGCAGGGCGATCAGGACGACCTCGTAGCCCTGCTCTATGCGCCGGTGGCCCTGGCTGAGGCCTGCCTGCCGCCGGCGCTGCCGGGGCGGCTGGTCAGCGTGTGCACCCGCAGGGAACGGCTCTCCGGCGGCCGGCTGTCGCTGGACGTGCAACTGCAAAGCACGGAGGGCCCGGTTCTCGGCTGGGTGCGGGGCCTGGTGCTGAAGCCGGTGGATCCCGCAGGGCTGGCGCGCCAGGACACGCCGCCCCCGGGCGCCAGCGTGTTCGCCACCCGGGCCCTGCAGGCGCTGGTGGCGGGCGGCATCCGCGCCGAGGAAGCGTCTGCCGTCTTCGAGCGGGCGCTCGGATCGGCTGCGCCGCTGGTCACCGTGTCGTCGATGGACCTGGCCCGCTTGCAGGAGCGGTTCTCGCCTCCTGTTGGCGGAGCGCTTTGCGTTGGTACCGAAGCAGCCACGCGGTTGCTGCCAGGAAGGGCGGCAGCGCTGGATGGCTCGCCCATGCCGCCCGTGCCAGAGGGGGCATGCCGGCCGGCTTCGCAGGTCCGATCAGACGTTCCCGCTCCTTCGGCAGCCGCCCTCACGCCGGTCGAGGCCGCCCTCGCGCAGGCCTGGCGCGAACTGCTCGGCGTGGCGCAGCCCGGACCCGAAGACGACTTTTTTGCCCTGGGCGGCCACTCCCTGGTGGCGGTGCGCCTGTTCGCGCGCCTGCGCCGGGAGTTGGGCGTCGACCTGCCGCTGTCGACGCTGTTCGAAGCGCCCACGCTGGCCAGCCTGGCTGCGCGTGTGACGGCCGCACAGCCCGCGCCGTCGGCACCGTCTGCGCCGGCCACCCGAAGTGGCAGTGGCAGTGGCAGCGCCGCGCCGCCGACGGATCGTGCGCGTCCGGTGCCCGGCGCGCCAGGCGCTGCGCAGACAGATCCGACGGCGCATCAGAGCGTCGATCCGATCGGCGACGAAAGAGCCGATCAACGAGCCGATCAAAGATCTGGTCAGGCGTCCGATCACACCGCGGCTCCGAGGACACCCGCGCCCTGGTCCCCGCTGGTGAACCTCCGTCCCGGTCCCCGGCCCGCCGAAGGAACCCACCTCCCGAGCCGTCCGCCCCTGTTTTGCGTCCATGGCGCCGGCGGCAATGTGCTCAATTTCCGGCTCCTGGCCGACAAGCTCTCGCCCGACCAGGGCTTTTACGGCCTGCAGGCTCAGGGCGTGGACGGACGTCTGGCGCCGCTGCCCAGCGTCGAGGCGATGGCAGCGCAGTACCTCGCCGCCCTGCGCGAGGTCTGCCCCGAGGGGCCCTATCGCCTCGCGGGCTATTCGGCTGGCGGCGTGATCGCGATGGAGATGGCGCGCCAGCTCCAGGCCGACGGGCAGCGGGTTGATCTGCTGGCGATGATTGACACCCTGTGCCCGGTCGCCGCACGCCAGCGGCTGCCCTGGTGGCGGCGCCTGTGGCTGATGCGCCATTGGTCGCTGCGCTTCGCGCTGGGTTGGCCGGTGAGGCGCCTGCAGGGGCGAGGTGACAACGCTCGCCACGCGCAGGCGCTGGCGGCGCGCGCGCGCGGCGAGGCGCTGCCGCCCGAGCTGGCCGAGGCCGTGCTGTTTCGCAACTTCATCGAGGTGCAAGCGCGCTACCAGCCACCGGTCTGGAACGGCGATCTGCTGCTGATCAAGGCGCGCCAGGCCGAGGTGCCCTATCTGGCGGCCGGCCCCTGCCTGGGGTGGGAGCGTTGGGTACGAGGCCGCATCGAGAGCCGGGATGTGGGCGGCTCGCACTTTTCGGTGATGCGCGAGCCAGGGCTGGGCGAACTGGCCAACGCCCTCCAATCCGCACTGGATAAGCGCGATGGGGTACCGTATCGTCCATGGCCACCACGCACCGCCCCCCGTCCTCTTGGCAACTCGGCTGGCGAATGCTCCGGCGCGACTTGCGCGCCGGCGAGCTGGGCCTGGTGGTGGCAGCCATCCTCCTGGCGGTGGCGGCGCTGACGGCCGTGGGTTTTTTCGCCGACCGGCTGCAGGCCGGCCTGGCGCGTGACGCTCGCCAGCTGCTCGGGGGCGACGTGGTGGTGGTCAGCGGCAACCCGACGCCACCGCAGTTCGCCGCGCAGGCGCGGGCGCTAGGCCTGCAGGTGGCCGCCACCGTGTCCTTTCCCACCATGGCCCGGGCCGATGAGGCCCGCGGCGGCGCTACGCGGCTGGTGGCGCTCAAAGCGGTGAGCCCTGGCTACCCCTTGCGCGGCCGAGTTCGGGTGGCCCAGTCACCGGGTGAGGCGGGCGCGCCCACCGCCGAGATCCCTGCGCGCGGCGAGGCCTGGGTGGATGCCCCCCTGCTGGATGCGCTCGCGCTGCAGGTGGGCGACCTGATGGGCCTGGGCGATTCCCAATTGCGCATCAGCCGCGTGATCACCGCCGAGCCTGATCGCGGTGCTGGCTTCATGAGCTTTGCGCCCCGGGTGATGATCCATGAGGGCGACCTCGCGGCCACAGGTCTGGTGCAACCGGCCAGCCGGCTCACCTGGCGGCTGGCAGTCGCTGGCGGGGACCCGGCGGTCAAGCGTTTCCAAGAATGGGCGCAAGCGCAGATCCAGCCCGTGACCGGTTCGTCGGCGACGGCACCTGCTCGCGCCGCTGCCAATGCCCAGACTGAGGCTGAGTCGTCGCTGCGCGGCGTGCGGCTGGAGTCGATGGAGGCGGGCCGACCCGAGATGCGCCAGACCCTCGACCGCGCCAGCAAGTTCCTGCACCTGGTGGCACTGCTGGCAGCCCTCCTCAGCGCGGTGGCGGTGGCTTTGGCGGCGCGCGGGTTTGCCAGCCGCCATCTGGACGACTGCGCCATGCTGCGGGTCCTGGGCCAGAGCCAGGCAGGCATCGCCCGGGCCTACGCCTTCGAGTTCGGCCTGGTGGGGCTGGCCGCGAGTGCTTTGGGTGTGGCGCTGGGCTTCGCGGTCCATTTTGTGTTCGTGCAACTGCTCGCCGGCCTGGTGGAGGCGACGCTGCCCCTGCCCGGCGCCTGGCCGGCCCTGTTTGGACTGGGCGTGGGCCTGACCCTGCTGGTCGCCTTTGGCTTGCCGCCGGTGCTGCAACTGGCCCAGGTGCCGCCGCTGCGGGTGATCCGACGTGACCTCGGCGGTCTCAAGCCGGCCTCGCTGGGCGTGCTGGGTCTTGGCGTCGCCGGCTTTGCCGCGCTCTTGCTCGCTGCCAGCCGTGATCTGGCGCTGGGCGGTATTGCGGTCGGTGGCTTCGCCATCGCGGTGCTTCTGTTTGCCGGTCTGGCGGCACTGGCGCTGCGTCTGCTGCGGCGCGCCGTCAATGAGGCCACCGCGCCGCGCTGGCTGGTACTGGCGACCCGCCAGGTCGCCGCCCGGCCGGCCTACACCGTGGTCCAGGTCAGTGCCTTGGCGGTGGGCATGCTGGCCCTGGTGCTGCTGGTCTTGATTCGTACCGACCTCATCTCGAGCTGGCGCCGCGCCACCCCGCCCGACGCACCCAACCGCTTCGTGATCAATGTCCAGCCCGAGCAAGCGCAGGACTTTCAGCAGACGCTGGCACGCGCCGGCGTGGCCCGCTACGACTGGTACCCGATGATCCGTGGCCGCTTGCTCACGATCAACGGGCGGCCGGTCTCGCCCGATCAATTTGACGACGATCGCGCCCGGCGTCTGGTGGACCGCGAGTTCAACCTCTCGCACAGCGCCGAGATGCCGGCCCACAACCAGGTGGTGAGCGGCCGCTGGCAGCCAGGAGACGCCAGCGCGATCAGCATGGAAGAGGGCCTCGCGCAGACGCTCGGTCTTTCGCTTGGCGACACCCTGGTCTTTGACATCGGCGGCCTGCGCCAGGAGTCGCGCATCACCTCGCTGCGCAAGGTGGACTGGGGTTCGATGCGGGCGAATTTCTTCGCCATGTACACCGTCGCGCAGATGCCCACCTTGCCGGCCACCTACATCAGCGCCTTCCGCGCGCCGCCGCAGCCTGGCTTTGACAATGCCCTCGTGCGCGCTTTTCCGAATATCACCAACATCGACATGAGCGCCACGCTCGGCCAGGTGCAGCGTGTGCTGGATCAGGTAATTCAGGCGGTGGAGTTCCTCTTCGGCTTTACCCTGGCCGCCGGCCTGGTGGTGCTCTTCGCCGCCATCACCGCCACCCGCGAGGAGCGGGCCCGCGAGTTCGCCATCATGCGGGCGGTGGGCGCCCGTGCCTCGCTGCTGCGGCAGGTGCAACGGGCCGAGCTGATTGGGGTGGGCCTGCTGGCGGGTTTTTTGGCCGCCTCGGTGGCCAGCGTGGTGGGCTGGGCGCTGGCGCGCTGGGTCTTTGACTTCAGCTGGCGGGTCTCGCCCTGGGTGCCTCTGGGTGGTGCGCTGGCAGGCGCCCTGCTGGCCTGGGCGGCGGGCTGGTGGACCCTGCGCGAGGTGCTGCGCCAGCCGGTGGCCCAGACGCTGCGCCGCGCGGCGGAGTGAGCGGCGGGGAATGGCGCAGAGCGGCGTTGCGCGGC
>Ga0164292_10001996_pt1 | contig 16637 bp, 12 predicted proteins | sample GEODES117metaG_FD_111486 | JGI IMG/M metagenome (GOLD analysis project Ga0164292, IMG submission 111486) | Eutrophic lake water microbial communities from Lake Mendota, Wisconsin, USA - GEODES117 metaG | ecosystem: Environmental > Aquatic > Freshwater > Lake | place: USA: Lake Mendota...
CCATCGAAGAACCACTCGTCAGGAATGGTGCCACGCTTCGCGTTTTGCGCACATGCGGGCGTCGCGGCTTCGACAAACGACGCGAGAGCGATGACGGCGGGGAGGGCAGCGAAAAGGCAACTTCGAAGTGCGAATCGACGCATGTCGGGCATTAGAACCGCGTGCTTCACACGGCGCCGCCGAAGTCAGAGCCAGAATCTGAAAGAAAGGCTGGTGCAATGAAAAACCCGACCGAAGTCGGGTCCGGAGCGAAGCGGAAGAGCGGATTCGAGAACGCTTTCTCTGAGAACTGCCGACGCGCGCCCAAGCATGACTGCGCGATAGAACCGCGCCGTTCAAGGCTAGATCAATTCAGAAGCAGCGAACTCAACGTGCAGCGTGCAGATGTTCTTCGCCGCAGCGAATCTGGTCTTAGCCGACGCAGACTCCCCAAGATCCGAGCAGGGTGGCGAGGTCGCTCGCGTCGACTTGGCCATCTTGGTTGATGTCGGCTTGGCAACCGGAGCAAGAACCCCACGAGCCCAAAAGCGTGGCGAGATCGGAGGCATCAACGATGCCGTTGCAGTCAAAGTCGGCCGGGCAGCAGCTCGGCGAAGATCCGCCTCCACCAGCGCGGCGCATGATCGATTGATAGTCGTCGTTTTTCGGCATCTCGCGCTTGTTGTCGCTGCGTGCGGCAACACGTTCCTTCGATTCCGAAGCCGTGGGGGCCATGGAAGACTTGCCGAGTCCGAGTTTGTCGGCATTGGCAATACCAGCGACGGCGATGGCGAGGGCGGCGAGAGTGACGGGAACGTAACGATTCATGGAGATCCTCACTGCTTGGGGCTCTTCGGCGCGTGTTCCGCGGACAGAACACCGTGGAATTTCTGGAAAGTAACGCGAAACAATGCGCCGTCCAAGGGTGCGGCGCAGTTTTCCCGAAAGTCGGTGCCTTTTTCACGGGGGCGCGCCCAAGTCAACGACCAGCTTGGTTGTCGGCGAAGCCGAACTTCACGGCCTGCCGAAGCAGGGAAACCCACCTCGTCGTGAGATTCTGCCGCGCGAATGCGCTTTCGACCGCGGCTCGGGCAGTCTCGCCGAAAGCCCTTCGGCGCAGAGGGTTACGCAACGCATCGAGCGCCCGCGCGAGTCCGGCCGCATCGCCCTCTTTCACGATGAAACCGGTCTCTCCGTCGGCAACGACCTCCGGAATCCCACTGTGGGCGCTCCCGATGACCGGAAGGCCCGTTGCCATCGCTTCAAGGATGACGACTGGCATCCCCTCGATGTCGCCGTCGTCGGCGGTCACGCTTGGAACGACGAGGACGTCGGCCTCCCGCATCTCGGCGGCGACCTCGACGTTCGTGCGCCAGCCAAGGAACGCCACGCGATCGGCGACGCCGAGTTCGGCCGCGAGCCGCTCGAGCGCGACGCGCAGCGGACCGTCGCCGACGATGCGGAGGCAGACGTGCGCGCCGCTGTCGAGCAGCGCGAGCGCGCGAATCGCGTGCGCGAAACCCTTCTTGTCGACGAGCCGCCCGACGAGAAGCGCGACGAGTGGTGCGGTCACGCTCTCCGTCTCTTCTCGTGTGAAGCCATCGCGCGGATGAAACGCATTGGGATCGACCCCAAGGTGCTGCGTGATGACACGATCACGCGGCGCGCCGAGTTCGATGAGGCGCTCGCCGAGGTAGTTCGAGTTCGGGAGAAGCAGCGCCGCCTCGCGGAAGAGTCGCGCGTAGACGTCGCGCCCGCGGCGGCGCGGTTCGCGCGTCACGTCGTATCCGTAGAACGCGGTGACGAGCGGACCCGCGACGATGCCGGCGTCGCGCGCCTCGAGCGCGACGCGGCCCATCGGCCCAAACTCGGCGTGGATCGCGTCGAAACGATGCGCGCCCCGCAGCGCGTCGGCGAGCGCGAGCAAGCCCCCCGCGGGTAGATCGGCGCTCCGAAAGTGGCGTATCGCGCGGAGCGCAGCGGAAGGTCGTGCGACAAAAAGGCGAAGAAAACGTGCGGGGGCGAGCATGACACGCGATGCGATCGGTGTGTCGAATCCTGCACGTCGTACCCGATTGGGGATGCCGCACACGAACTCTTCCTCGCTCCAAGACGAGTTCCCTTCGCGGAGTGCGAGGATTTCGACGTCATGTCCAGCGCGGACGAGGTCGATCGCGTGCGCGCGGATAAACGTCTCGCTCGCGAGCGGGAAACGCCCGACGACAAGCAGGATCGAGAGCGGGGGTGCGTGTGCGCCGCATGCTTCAAACTTCGGAGCGCGTGTGAAAGCGGGCGTCGAAGCGTTCGGCCCTCCGCCGGAACCACGAAGCGATGCGAGCGTGCGCCTCGCGGCCACGATGCGCGCGAGTCCGCCGGGAATCAGGGCAAGCGCACCCACGCCGACCGCAAGGAATACGACGCCCTGCATCGCGAGCATGATCGGCGCAGCAGGGGCGCTCGCGCCAAGGGTGAACTCGACCGCGTAACTCGCGGTGCCCCCGACGAGTGCTGCGGTTGCTGGGCGCCATGCGCTCTCGAAGAGATCGCTTGGTCGAAGGAACGTGTCGCGGAAGCAATAAGCGACCGCGAACGGCCGCAGCGACACGCGCGCGATGCTGACCGCGATCGCGACGCCGAGTGCGCCCCATGGAAGTCCTGCGGCGATCGCAGCGGTCGTCACCGCGGTGCCGAACAGCGACCAACGCAGTTGCCGCCCGGATCGGCCGAGCGACTGATACGCCCACGCGGTGCCGATGTTGAGCGAGACCATCAGCCCCGTCGGTGCGAGCGCCCGCAAGAGCGGCGCCGCGTCGAGCCACGTCGGACCGAGCACCGTGCCGATGATCGCGGGTGCGGCCGCCGCGGAGAAGACCGCGATCGGGAACGCGACCGAAGCCACCACTTCCGCTCCACTGCGATAGAGCTTGCGGAATGCATCGGGATTGTGCTGCAGTCTGCTCAGTGCGGGGATAACCGCGTTCGAAATCGGTTGGTTGAACTGCGTCGCCGGAAGCGACATGAGCTGGAACGCGCGGTCGTAGAGGCCGAGCGCGACCGGTCCGACGAAGCGTCCGATCAGGATGTTGTCGATGTTGCGCGCGAAGCGCGTCAGGAGCTGCGTCGCCGTCACGTGTAGCCCGAAGCGGAGAAGCGGCGCGAGTCCGTCAGCGCGCGCCGGCGCCGAGGGAATCCACCGGCAGGCTGTCCACGCGCCGATCCACGCGCCCGCGCACAGCGTCGCGGCCTGGATGAGCGATTGCGCGACGAGCGCCCATGCGCCGAGACCAGCAAGTGCAGCGACGATGCCCGCCGCAGCACCGAGCGCAAGCGACGCGCCCTGTGCGAGTGCGAGCGCGCGGAAGCGGAAGTGGCGTCGCAAGATTGCACGCGGCTGCGCGCCGAGCGCCGCGAAGAGGAACACCGGCGAGAGTGCGAGCGCGATCGGTGCGAGATCGTCGCGCGCGTAGAACTTCGCGACGAGTGGGGCCGACAGCGCGAACGCGATCGAAAGCGTCACGCCGACGGCGGTGTTCAGCCAAAAAAGCGCTGAGATCTGTGCATCGGTGACCTGAGCACGCTGCACCGTTGCGTCGCCGAGGCCGATCTCTTCAAAGGCGCGGCCGAGGGCGATCGCGGCAAGCGCCATCGCGACAAGCCCATACTCGTCGGGCGTGATGTGGCGCGCGAGGATTGCGGCCGCCCCGATCGCGACAACGGCACCGAAGCCGCGCGCGAGGAGCATCGCGATCGCGCCGCGCGTGGCGCGTCGCTCCATGTCGGCATGGGTCGCCTCCTGCGAGGTGGCGGATGCGCCCGTCATCGCGGGGCCTCCGATGGCGCGCGTACCACCGGCGGAGCCGGCAACACCGCCGCGAGGTCGGCTATGCGTACGCGATCGATTCGCGCGCGACCGAGAAGAAGCGAGAGGCGCCGCAGCGCGTATCCCGCCGCGCGGATCTCGTAATAGACGAAAAGTGCGGGTGCCGCACGAAGGAGTTCAACGGGTGATTTACCCTTGTTTCGAAGTTCGTTGTACGAAATGGCTGCGACAGCGAGAAACGCAGAGAGGAGTCCGGCCGCGAAAAGCGTGAGTGCGATCGCGCTGAACTCCGCTCCCGCAGCGAGCGCACTCAGCGCGACGAGCGCATGCGCCACAAGAATTGGCCCAAGATCCTTGCGCGGACCAAGGCGGTACTTCCACACGAGTTCGGCCGCGGAGCGCCCTCCGAACCACGCCTGTCGAAAGAGCGCGCGGCGTGTGTATGGGTGATCGTGCATCGCGGTCGCGCTCGGTTCCGCGACGACGCGCCAGCCTGCTGCGCGCAGCGCGAGGTTGAGCCCTTCTTCATCGCTTCGGCCGCTCACGGTGAGATCTGGCCTTCCCGTCGCGGGATCGATGCGCGCGGGGCGCGACTCGTCGAGCGCGTGCGCGAGGAGGAGCGCGCGGCGCACGCAGAGGTTCCCGATCACGAGCCGCGAGACGTCGCCCGCCCGAGGCAGTCGGTGCGTGCCGTGGAACGCGAGTTCCCAGATGTTCGTCGCAGGCATGTCGTCGACGAGGCCGCTGACTGCGCCGACCGAGGGGTCGTCGAACGGCGCGACAAGCCGACAGAGCCAGTCCGTCGATGCGATGCAGTCGGAATCGAGGAACGCGACGAGTTCGCCCCGCGCGGCGCGCACACCGCGGTTGCGGCTGCGGTTTGCGCCGAGATTCTTCTCGTTGCGGAGTATTCGACAGGCAAACGGCGCGCCCGCAACGAGTTCTTCGACCGCGTCGGCCGTTCCGTCAGGTGAGCCATCATCGACGAGAATGACTTCCATCAGCCCCGCTTGCCGCGCGTAGTCCTGCGCGAGCACCGAGCGCACGCACGCGAGCGTCTTCTCGCGCCGGCCATACGCCGCGATCACGACACTCGCGCGCGGAGCTGGTGCGCTAGGCTCGCCGTACTCCATGACGTCAGGACTCGCCGCGCGCGCGCTTGGACGCGTCTTCATCGTTGCGTACGGCCTCGCGGATCGCAATCTCTCGGACAAGGAGCGTGAGTTCGCGGCGCACGCGTCGCAACTTCAGATAGATCGCAATGAATCCGTAAAGGACGGCGAGGACGAGGATGTAGAGGAGGAGGTCGGTGCCGCGCGCGATTCCGAGCCGATGTGCGATCGCAGTTGTGAGATCGGGCTTCACCGAGAAGACGATGCCGCCGGTGAGCACCGCCACGATGACTGCCGCCGCAAAGCGCGGCATCGAACGTCGCCACGCGAGCAGAAGGACGGTTGCGGTGCCGAGCGAGAGCACCGAGAGGAGGAAGATCTGAAAGACGGTCATCCGAGCACCTTGCCGACAAGGTAGTGGAAGATGATGCGGAAGCCCGCGGTCCAACTCTGGCCCTTCGCCTTTGAATAGTCGGTGTAGTGGATCGTCACGGGCACCTGCGCGACGCGCAGCCCGCTTCGCGCGATCAGATCAATGATCTCGCTCGCGTGGGCCATGCGGTCGGCGGTGAGTTCGATGCGATCGGCGGCGCTCCGCGAGAGAACGCGCAACCCGTTGTGGACGTCGTTCAAGTCGATCCCGCTCGTGACGCGATGGAAGAGGACGGCTGTTCGAAGGAGCAGTCGTCGACCTGTGGGAATTCCAGCGGTTTCGCCCCGAAAACGGTCACCGAGTGCGATGTCGCAGGAGCCGTCGGCGACGAGCGTTGCCATGCGCGCGAGGTCTTCGACGCGGTGTTGTCCGTCAGCGTCGAAGTGTGCGATACGTTCGGCACCATGGCGCAACGCGTACGCGGTGCCGGTCTGGAGCGCGGCACCTTGGCCGCGATTCACAAAGTGTCGCAGTGCGTGCGGAGCCTCGGCGCGGAGGACTTCCCATGTTCCGTCGGCGCTTCCATCGTCGATGCAGACGACGTTTGGAAAGTGCTCGCGCAGGCCGCGAATCACTGCGCGCACGGCACGCGCCTCGTTGTAGACGGGGATCACGACCCACGTCCCTCGCGCGACTTCAGGCGCGATCCGGACGCCGCCCGGAAGCGGGGCGATTTCGGATCTGGAGGGCACGGAGGACATGGCCTCACACTACCATGCATTTCTGGAAATGCGACCCGAGAGCGACGAGCCGAACGCACCCCGCGGAAGGGATTCCGCGCAGAGCGCACAGACCGCGCAGACCGAACAGTCACGCGTGGTCGGTCTGCATGCGGAGAAGGACGCGGGTGCGCTCCTACCCGCGACACTCCTTGCACTGACCGTGATCGCCGCGTGGTCGGGCGCGCTCGGTGCAGGCTTCGTATTCGACGACATTCCCCGCATCGCGCGCGACGAAACCGCGATTGACACCCTTTGGCCGCCGTCTGCCTGGCTCTTCGGAAACCAGCGGCCGTTGGTCCAGGCCTCGCTCGCCGTCAATCACGCGCTCGGCGCGCTCGATCCGCGCGGCTACCACCTCTTCAACATCTTCGTCCACGCCGCAAACGCGGTGCTATTCCTCTTCGTCGTTCGTACGGCGATGCGAGTGCTGCGCGCGCGCGGTGCACTGCGACTCGCGCCCGTGCACGACGGGACGATCGCGCTCGTGGCGGCAGCTTTGTGGGCGTTGCATCCGCTCACGACCTCGGCCGCGACGTACGTCGTCCAGCGCGCCGAGTCGATGGCTGCGTGTGGCACGCTCGCTGCGGTGCTCGCGATCCTCCGCACGGCGCCCGTGATCCGCGGCGATGGAAGGCCAGCCGCGCGCTTCGTCGTCGCCGTTCCGATTTTCGCAGCACTCGCGATCCTTTCGAAGCCAACGGCACTCTCCGCACCGTTCGTGATCCTCCTCGTCGACGCATACATCGTGTTCGGATCGCTCCGACTCGCTTGGATGCGCCGCTGGCCGACCTACGTCGCGACATTTGCAACGCTCGCGATCCTCGCAGGCGTTGGTGTGCTCGAAGGCGTGTTCGGTCTTGGTGACGCGGCCTCAGATCGACTCTCGGGCTACGGCGCGAACGTGCCTGGCATCGATACGACCAGCTACGCCGCGCTTTCGCTGCGTGCTCTTGGCCTCTACACGCTGCACGTTTTCTCGCCCGCACGGCTTGCGATCGATCGCGGGCCCGATGCGCTCGCGGCCGGATGGATGCCGGTCGTCGGTGCGCTCGTTCTCGCAGGTGGCGCGACCATGGCGATGGTCGGCCTCGCGCGCCGCGCGTGGTGGGCAGTGCTGCCGCTTGCGGTTGCCATTCTTCTCGCGCCGACGACGAGCATCGTGCCCCTCGCGGACGCTGCCGTCGATCATCGGATGTACCTGCCGCTTGCGGTGGTCGTCATCGCCGCGGTCGCGCTTCTCGCGCCGCCCTTACTCGCGGCCGAGCGGTGGACACGCATCATCGCGACGCTCCTTCTCGCCGTGCTGCTCGTGGCTGAAGTCCGTGCCGTCGCCGTTCGCAATCGAGTCTTCAGTGATCCAATCGCACTCTGGAGCGAGGTGGTCGAGCAGAGCCCTGACCATGCGCGTGGATTCATCAACCGCGCGGGCGTACTCCTTGAGGCGGGGCGCGACGATGAGGCCGCGGCTGATCTCGCACGTGCGCAGGAACTGATGCCCGGCAATCCGACGCTTCTCGTGAATCTCGCGATCCTCGATCTCCGCGGAGGCGACGCAGTGCGTGCGATCGAGCGCCTCGATATCGCGACGAAGGGTCTGCGGGCGGATCACGCCGTGCTCGGCGCGCGTGGCGATGCGCTTCGCATGCTCGGACGATTCGACGAAGCCGGCCGTAACTACGCGCTCGCCGCGGAACGCGCGCCGACCGACGCGCTCTATCCGCTGCTCGCGGGAAACGCATTTGGCGAGGCGGGCGATGTCAAACGAGCGGCCGAGGCATATGCAAACGCGCTTCTGCGTGCGCGTGTCGCGCGCGATACCGAACTTGAGGCGAGTGCGGCGTTCAATCTCGGGAACCTCCACTTCAAACGCGGGGCGTTGACCGACGCGGCGCGCGCGTATCGCGAGGCGCTCGCGGCCGATCCTTCGCACGAAGGTGCGCGCGCATGGCTACCGCGTGCGGAAGAAGCGGCGCAGAGCGCAACGAACGAAGCTGCGCGGAACACGGCAGAGCAAGACGCACGAGGGGAGAAGTCCGATGGCTGATTTCCTGCGCGATGTCACCCTCGTGATCCCTGCACGCGATGCCGGTCGCACGATCGGCGATTGTCTCGACGCCGCAATCGCGGTGCGCGACCGAACGGGCTCGCGCCTTGCGCGCATCATCCTCGTCGACGATGGATCAAAAGACGCGACCGTCGCCGAGGCGGAGAAGCGCGGTATCGAAGTGCGCTGCTCCGGCGGCCGCGGCGCGGGCGCTGCACGCAATGAGGGCTTCCGCGCGGCGACGACCGATCTTCTGTGGTTCGTCGACTCCGATTGCGTTGCCGCGCCCGACGCGCTCGAGCTCCTGCTTCCGCATGTCGATGCTGCGGGCGTCGGCGGCGTTGGCGGCACATACGGCATCGCGCCCGACGCGACGCTTCTCGAGCGGCTGATCCATGAGGAAATCATGGTGCGCCACGCGCGCATGCCGGAAGAGACAAACTTTCTCGCGACCTTCAATGTGCTTTACCGTCGCAAGATCCTCGAGGCACTCCATGGATTCGACGAACGCTATCTGAAGGGACAGGACGCAGAGTTTGCCTTCCGCGTCCTCGAGAGCGGGCATCGGCTGCGCTTCGAGCGGCGCTCGGTCGTGCGCCACTTCCACGCCGACAAACTCGGGCGCTACCTCCGCGTCCAGTGCGGACAGGGCTACTGGCGCGTCGCGCTGCATCTCGAGCACCGCGGGCATGCCGGCGGCGACAGCTACTCGAGCCTGCTCGACCATCTGCAGCCCTTTGCGGCCGCGGCGCTCGTGCCGGCGTGCGCGTTCGCGCTCGTCGGTCTCCTCGCGCTTCCGTCGTCGTCCTCTTGGGTCCTCGCGGCCGCACCGTGCGCGCTGCTCGCGCTTTTCCTCCTCCTCGCGCAACTACCGATGGCGCTCGCGATGACGAGGCGCGCGGGGCCCGCGATGCTCGCGTTCGTTCCGCTCGGCGCGGTCCGCGCGGTGTGGCGTGCGGCGGGGCTCTCGATGGGCGTCATCGACCGAGCGCTCGGTCGCGGGGCGATCGCACGCGAAGGGCTTGCGCGCCGTGCGTCGTCGCGAACGCCGCATCCTGAAAGAGGCGGCCGTTGACCGCGCTTCCGCTCCTTTTCTGGCTCGCGCTGCTTCTTCCGGGATTCGCGATCGCGCGCCGTGTCGTTCCGCGCGAACTCGAGAGCGGCCCACTTCCTTCGATCGCGGTGGCATGGACCGCCGCGTTGTCGGCACTCGTCCTGCCGATCGCGCTCTTCTACATCCTCGGGAGCGTTTCGCCTGCGACGCGCGTTCCGATCGGCGCACTTGCGATCGCGACGGCATGCTTCATTGCATGGGGCGCGGTCGATGTTGCGGTCCATCTCGCGGCGCACATCGCGCGCACGCGCACATGGGACGCCGTCGGGCGCGCGCTGATCCCTTTCCTGTCGATCGCCGGCGTGGTCATCCTCGCTGACGTCGTGCTCGCCGACCGACACGGCGCGATCCTCGACAACGACTCGCGCGTCCATATCGCGCGCATCCGGTTCCTTCTCGACCACGGACTCTCCAACGTCGATCCCTTCGTACGGACGCCGATCGAGTACCCGTATCCGATCTACCACACGAACATCCTGCACGCGCTCTGCGCGATCGCGTCGAAACTGCTCGCGCTCGATCCGGTGACGGTCTGGTTCAACACGCTCGCCGCGTCGCGGCTCATGATCGCATCGGGCGTGGCGTATCTCGCGTGGGCCGCCGTCGGAGGTGCTTGGGCGCCGTGGATCGCGGCGCTGATTGTGGTCGTCAATCGCGGCCCATATCCCTTCACGCTCTACCCGAACCAGCTCGCGCCGTGGGCGTTCATGCCGATTGCGATCGGTGCAACGCTGCGCGCGCTGTGGCCCGCTCCGCGTGCACTCGCTGCGGCGTTGAATGATCCTGCACCCGTCGCTGTCGCACGCGTGGAATCCGTCGCGAGCCCGACGATTTGGCGCATACTCGCGATGGTCGCGCTGCCGACCGGGCTCGTCGGCATGCTTCATCCGCTGTACGCGGGGTTCCTCTTCGTGGTCGCGGCGCCCGTCGTCGCGGTGGTCGTCGCGTGGCGCGTGATGCATCGCGTGCGGCGAGTACCGACAGGATGCGTGCGAACGGCGCTCGTCGTGTTCGCGGGCATCGTCGTGCCCTCGCTTGCGTTTCCTCTTGCGTCGAAGGCGCTCACTGCGCCGCCGATCGACAAGGTGCTGCTCTGGGCCGCGAATCAGGTCGACGACGGCGTCGCGCGTGAGGTTGGCGCCGAGTCCGCACCCGCAAGTGTCGACGAGGAAGCCTCCGCTGATCCGTTCGGCGTCGCGCCAAACCCAAAGCGCTCGCCGAAGCCACCGCCGCGGCTCGTTCGCCCACAAGATGGATTCGACTTTTACGAGCGCGGCGACGACGACTGGATCGCAAGGCGTTTCGGCCGCGGTTTCACGGGCGGATGGAGCGGAATCGTCGCGTGGCGCGTATGGCTTGCTGCACTCGGCATTGGAGTCCTTTGTTGGTCGCTCGCACGTCGGCGGAGCGGCGCGCCTCTCGCACTCATCGCACTTGCGGGCATGGTGGCGATGGTGCTCGTCGTGACGATGATCCCACCGATGTGTACCGCGGCGCTCAAAGTGCTCGGCGCACAATGGGTGCTCGGGCGCTTCGAGATGATCGCGTTCGTCCTGTGGATTCCGCTTGGAATCCCAGCGATCGCGGGCGCAGTTGAGGCATGGCGGCGATGGACATCAGCCGAGGCATTCGCGCTCTCTTCGGCGTGCGCCTGTGCGGCGATTCCCGTGGCAAGCCTGCATGCATCGCAGTCGAAGCCCTACACGTGGAGTACGTTCATCGACGCGGCATTGAAGAGCGAGGGCGTCCGTAATGGTCGCCAGCACGCGGGGCTCATGCGGCAGAAGGCATGGATGGATGAGGCGATCCCGCGCGACGCGATCGTGCTCGCGGGACCATTGACGGGTACGTGGATCTCGATGCTGCATGGCGCCGACACGGTTGCGAGCGAGCGCTCGAGCACAGGCATCGCGTCTGGCCGCTTGCGTCGGGAGCATGTCGATGAGATGTTCGATCCTGTGACCGACGAGGCTCGGCGCGCCGAACTCTTCGATCTCTACGGTGTGACGCACGTCCTTACGCGCGGCCGCACGCCGTCGTGGGCGCGCTACTGGACGGTCGGTGGAAACCGTCGTCACGGTCACGTTGTCTTGAAGCTGCGACCGAAGCCTGACGAGAGCCTGATGTGGATGCGCGGCATCGACGTCGCGCGTGCGCAACTCGACCGCGGCAACATCGATGGCGCGGTCACAAGCCTGCGTGAGGTGCTCGCAGAACATCCCGACGCCGTCGACGCATGGTTCACGCTCGGTGTAGCGCTTGCGCGGAAGGGCGAACACGAAGCATCGCTGCAGCCCTTCATCACTTGCGAGTCGCTCGAGCCCGCGGATCCGGTGCATCCCTTGATGCATGGAAACGCGCTCGCGGCACTCAGGCGCTTCGACGAGGCGTGCGCGAGTTTCGAGCATGCGGCGCGGCTTGCGGGCGACGCAGGCGACCCCTTCGCTGGTGCCGCAGCCGAGTTCAACCTTGGAAACGCGCTCTACGAACTCGATCGGGTCGACGATGCGCTCGCTTCGTACGAGCGCGCGATCGCGCTCGATCCGGCGCATGCGAAGGCCGCGACCGCGCGCGGTTGGCTTCGTCAGGACCTCGGGCTCGATCCGATCGAACCCACTGAACCCTCAACAAGCCCCACTCCGTAGGCAAGATGCATCGAGGCGTGCACGCGCCTCGCTTCGCCGGCGAATGTGCCGACGACGCGCTCGCACGCACCGATCGCGATCCACGCGATGCCCTTCGCGAAGTTGCGCGTCGCGGCGAATGCTGCGCGCGGCGTGTCGCGCTCGATCGCCGTCACCGAGCGGCCGATCGTGCGCATGCGTCGCGTGAGCCACGCGGGATTGACGCGCTCCACGGGCACGTGCTCGATGGGCGCATCCTCGGTACACCAGACGATCCGCGCGCCCGTCGCCGCGAGGCGCGCGAAGAAGTGGCGGTCCTCGCCCTGCGTGAATCGTGCATCGAACCACGTCGGAAGCCGCGCGAGAAGCGACGCGTCGAAGAGGACGTTGCCTGTGAACGCCCACGGGCGCACGGTGCCCGTCGCGCGCTCGGGACGCGCGAAGAAGCGTCCCTCGATCGCCCAATCAGGCGGCTCCATATCGAAGGACGGCACGATGCCGCCCGTGACGACGTCGGCACCGAACCGCGCCTTGGTCGCGAGAAGCGCGCCGAGCCAGCCTTCGGGCGCTTCCTCGTCGTCATCGAGGAATGCGATCAAGTCGTACTGTTCGTGTGCGACGGAGAGCGCGCGGTTGCGCGCGTGCGCGACGCCGCGGTTGGGTGCGTCGACAAGTTCGATCGCGAGCCCAGTTTCTGTCGCGACGCGCGTGACAACCTCGCGTGGCGTTGGATCTGCGGGATCGTTGTTCGCGACGATCGCGTGCAGGCGTTGATGCGACTCGAGCCGCTGCGTCGCGATGCTACGCAACGCGCGCTCGAGACCGACGGGTCGACGGAACGTCGCGATGAGGACGGCGATGCGCGGCGCGTTCATCGCGAGCGGTACTCCTCGTAGGCGAATCCGAGTGCTGCCAAGACAAGGCCAGCCGAACGGCCCACGTCCCACGACGCGAGTGCGAGCGCGCTTGGTGGATCGCCAATCCGCTGCATGGCGCGCACTGCCGCACGCGCGGCGAAACGCACGGCGCGCCAACAGAGTGCGATGCGGGCTCGCAACGGCAAGCGTCGTGGGTGCGCGTCGTGCGCGGGCGCCTCGAACATCGATTCCGTCGCCGGCGCGACCGTTCCGAGTCGCAGCGAGCGTTGGAAGAGCCACCGGTACGTTGCACGGGCGCGCGGATACCACTCGTACGCGATCGCATCGTCGGCCCAGACGATCGCGTGTCCGGCGCGCGCGAGGCGCGCGAAGAACTCGCGGTCGCTGCCGCCCGTGTGCAGCATGCGCTCGTCGAGGCGCGGCGCATCGTCGCCGCGGACGAGGCGCGCGTCGAAGAGCACGTTGTTCGTGAAGGCGTAGGGGACGCGCGCGAGATGCGCGTGGCGCACGGGTTCATACGCGCCGCTTCGCGCGGCCCACGCGGGCGAACCTGACTCAAAGCGCGGAAGCGCGGGGCCGGTCGCGATGGGCGCGTTGGTCGCGCGCGAGGCGAAGAAAAGTCGCGCGACGAGCGATGGCTCGACTGTTTCGTCGTCGTCGAGGAAGACGATCCAGTCCGCGGTCGGTGCTACTTCGTCGATCGCCCGGTTGCGTGCGACGGGGATTCCCTGCGTCGGTTCGAAGACCCTCCGCACGGGCAGCGCGCAAGGGGGCAGCGGCCGCGCGTGCGGATCATCGTTTTCAACGATCACAACCTCGATCGTGCACGAGTCGGGGATTTCGAGCTTCGAGAGTGACGCGAGAAGTCGCGCGAGTCCGTCGGGCCGCCGCCGCGTCGCGACGGCGATCGCGATGCAAGCTTGATCTCGAGCAACGTCCGTACCACTCATGCGCGCTTCGCCTTCGGACGAAAGCTCGAGGGGAAAAGGAGATAGCGCATCCAGAGCGCCGCCTTGCGCCGCTTCTCAGCATTCGCGCCGGGAAGGACGGGCAGATTGCGCATCCATGCAAGCGCGACGCCCGCGAGATGCGACGCCTGCGACAGGACGAGGCCGACGGGGCCAAGCGTGCGTCGTGCGAGTTTGCGGTGGCTCTCGACGAGCAGCCGCGGGTTGTGTCCGTTGAACGCGTGTGTGTGGTCGAGATGCGATGTGCTTGCGCCGCGGATGTGCGTCACGATCGCTTCCGGCGCATAGCAGCCGATCCAGCCGCGTTCATGCATGCGCTGACACCACTCGACTTCCTCCGCGTAGAGAAAGAAGCGCTCGTCGTAGCCGCCCGATGTTTCGATCGCCTCGCGACGTGCGAGGATCGCGGCGCCAAGCAGCCATTCGGTTTGGATACGTTCGTCGCATCCGTAGGCGTGGTGCAGTGAGAGCGCGTGTGGGGAGTGCGGGAAGCGGCCGTCGAGCCCAAGCATCGACCAACTCACGAAGCCCGAGAAAAGACGGTGAAAACGGTACGCAGAGAGTTGATGCGTGCCGTCGGCGTTAAGAAGTTTCGGGCCGACGTAGCCAATGCGCGGATCTTCCTCGAGTACGCGCACGAGCGTGTCGATCGAGCCATCGTGGCTGACCGTGTCTGGGTTCAGGCAGTAGAGGAAACGGCCGCGCGCGAGATCGAAGGCGAGGTTGTTCGCGCCCGCGAAGCCGAGATTGCGCTCTGCGCGGATAAGTCGCACTTCAGGAAACTCACGCTCGACCATGTCGGCGGAGCCGTCCTTCGACATGTTGTCGACGACGATCGTCTCGAGCGTGCGCGGACCCGCGGCCGCCGTGAGCGACGCGAGTGCCTCGCGGAGGAGGTCGCGCGTGTTGTAGCTGACGATCACGACCGAGACGTCGGGTTGCGTCGGATGAAATTGTCGTTCGGCTGCCTGCGCCATCACGTGGACCGTCATCTTGCGCGAAAGTCGAGTCGATGTCCAAGCTGCTCCGCGAGGCGCTCGGCCGATTCCCGGGCGGCGCTCCGTCCCGCGCGGGCGGAGGTGCCGTCCTCCGTCCAGCATCGGTCGACGCGCAGCGTTCCCGCCGAGCGGTCGGTCGCGAGATCGAGCCGCGCCACGAGGCGGTCGCCGACGAGGACGGGCATCGTGTAGTAGCCGTGCCGCCGCTTCGCCGCGGGGACGAAGGCCTCGAAGCGGTATGCGAAGTCGAAGAGTTCAAGGAGCCGCGCGCGGTCGCGGATGAGCGGGTCGAAGGGCGCGAGGAGGCGCGGAGCGGCGTCGGGCTCGACCGCGCGAGCCGCCCGGCGCCAGTCGAGCCGGGCGTATCCCGGCCGCGGGTCGCGTCCGCGGCGTTCGAGCCGCACGGTGGCGATCTCGCCGCGACGTGCGGCGGCGGCGCACCAGTCCGCCGCCTCGCGCGGCTCGATCGCGTGCAGATGGTGCGCGATCTCCCGCGTGGTCGCCGCGCCGAGCCGATCGAGCGCCTCGCGGCAGCCCCACGCGACGAGCGCGCCGCGGGTCGGTGCCGCTGGGAGCGGTCCGTGCACGCGCTCCGCGAGGTCGTAGACTTTGTCGAAGCCGCGCCGCCCCGCGATCGCGACCTCTCCGCTCCTCCAGAGATGCTCGAGCGCCGCCTTATGAGGCGACCAGTCCCACCAGCCCTCGCCGGCGCGCGGGGGCCGCGGGAAGTCGCGGGTCGTGAGCGCGCCGCGCTCGGCGATCGCAGCGCGCACCTCGTCGATGACGCGACGCCAACGAGGACCGAGCCGCGCGCGCATCCAGGCGCTCTGTCCGCGGCGCGCGCGGCTCCGCTCGAAGCGGTGGACCCACCAGGGAAGCCAGTCGCTGCGGATGATGCTCGCGTCGTGCGTCCAGTGCTCGAACAGGCGGCGCGTCGACTCGGTGTGGTGCGAGAGCTGCACCGGGCTGAATCCGTCGAGACGCGCGTGGAGGATCAGGTGATGCGCGCGCTCGACCGAGTTGATGCTGTCGACCTGCACGAAGCCGAGCCGCGTGACGGTGGTGAGGACGCTCGCGCGCGTCGCGCGCCGCGGGGCGCGATCGAGCGCGCATCCGGCAAGGAGGAGTTTCCGCGCGTCGCCGACCGGCACGATCGGCGGCACAGGATCGGATGCGGCGCGGATGCCCATGGACGCAAGGTACAGCACGTGCCGCGCGGTCTCGGCGCACCCTCCCGGCGTTCCCCGCACCCTCCCGCACTTCGGGAGAGAGGGCGTCGCATCCGGGAAGTCCCGGTGAAAGATGGAAATTCCAACATCCGGATTGGCAACTGACGAAATGCGGAATAGGTTGGCGATCCCATGCCAGTGTGTCTCCTCGTCGTTCCGTGGATCGCGACCGTCGCCGCCATCCCCGCGCCCTCCGATCCGCCGGTTCGCAGGCAGAAGGTCTGCAGCTGCCATCCCGGGCCGGATGGCGTCCTCGAGGGCGGCGTGCTCATGCTTCCGGCTCCACCGCTCGAAGCCGAGTCCTTCACGACCTGGCCGAGTGCGACCATCGAGTCGAACGGCCCGTCCTCCAACCGCATCGACATCGTCTTCGTGGGTGACGGGTTCCAGACCGCCCAGCTCGGGAGCTACGCCGCGGTCGTCTCGCAGCGCTGGGCCGTCGTCCGCGCCCGCGAGCCCTACACGAGCTACCACCGCTACTTCAACGCGCATAGGGTCGACGTCGCGAGCGTCGATGCAGGCGTCGACAACGACCCGTCGCAGGGCATCCTCCGCAGCACCGCCCTCGACATGGGTTTCTGGTGCAGCGGCATCGAGCGGCTTCTCTGCGTCAACACCACGAAGGCGCTCAATGCGGCCCTCTGCGCGCCGGGGCGCGATCAGGTGCTCGCGGTCGCCAACTCGACCAAGTACGGAGGAGCGGGATATCCGACCGC